>JAAUXT010050885.1_pt1 | contig 16676 bp, 6 predicted proteins | sample 7278171 | NCBI WGS metagenome assembly JAAUXT01 (sample SAMN14350112, study PRJNA611818) | marine sediment metagenome | isolation source: surface marine sediment (1.8m) | place: French Polynesia: Moorea | collected 2018-08 | reverse complement strand
GTGGCAGCATCAATTTTCCTGTATCACAAATTTTATCCAAAAAAGGGGCATGTTATATATATTTACCATGACCACCCCCTAAGTACTGCCACAGCCACAGCAACAGCCACAACCAATCATATCATTCCCTAGATGGAGCCACTATCCTAAGCTGGGCACATGACACAGACTGCCAACACACAATAGCTTGTGACACCATAGAGGAAGGTAGCCTAAACCACTGAGCTCCAACTTCTACTCTACAATAAACTATACTACAACATCACTACTGGGGCTTCACTCATATATACAACACTAAAAATGGGGGGGGGACAGGATGGGATGGGACATCTTGGCCCAGATGCCATATATACAAAAAAAGAATTTTGGCAAACCGCTAAGTGCTCTTCCCTAAAGGGACATCGCACAACAATGCCCCACACGTTTTCACGCGTTGTGTTTTGCCGCACCCTCGCAGTGTGAACGGAATTCCCGCCTGTGTGCACCGGTTCCTCCTGCGAGACGTCCTACGCGACGAGTGGGGTTTCCATGGTTACGTCGTCAGTGACGCCGACGCCATTTCGGACGTCATGCTGACCCACAAGTACGAACTGAGTTACTGTTTCCATAACCAGTGTGAACGGGATTCCCGCGTGTGTGCACCGGTTCCTCCTGCGAGACGTCCTACGCGACGAGTGGGGTTTCCATGGCTACGTCGTCAGTGACTGGGACGCCATCCCTGACGTCATGCTGACCCACAAGTACGAACTGAATAACCGTGTCCGCCAACCAGAAAAGGCATCTTTATGAATGGGTGTGTTTGTGAGAAAGATTTGTTCCTTTTGTTTCAATGAGACCTTGTGCCAGACTGGTTTCCTGTTCGGGCGCGTCTTGCACGTGAAGTTGTCCTTCACACATGTGGACTCCGTACCCGTATTGAAGAGCTCAGTGTCAAACGCGCTGTCAAAATCATTTTGTCATAAAATTCTCTGCTTTGTGTTCAGGTACCTTCACTCGAAGGTGGACGTCACCGCTGCGGCCATCAAAGCCGGCTGCAACCTGGAGCTGGGCACCAATTACTACAACTCCTCACTCGAAGCGATGAGGCAGGGAAAACTGACGGAACATCAAATTAGGGAGAACGTCAAGGTCGGTGGAAAGTCTCGTCATCTTTGGAGAATCTAGGAACCGAAAAAAAAGATTGTGAAACAGGGAAGGTTGAGTATGAAGGTTGGGTATGAGATTACTAACGTGATCAAATACCACACATCAAGGCAAAATTTGAGGGGGGGGGGGTCTTTTGCTTGGGTGCGACTTATGTACGGGTGAATACGGTTGTCCATCCACATCAACCCTCGAGTTTGTAACATTACATTTTCAGCCGCTGTGGTACACTCGGATGCGGCTCGGGGAGTTCGACCCGCCGCAGATGAACCCCTACAACAAGATCAGTGTGGACGTGGTGCAGAGTCAGGCGCACAGGGACCTCGCGCTCAGAATCGCCAAGATGACCTTCGTTCTCCTGAAGAACACCAAAAACGTACTTCCGGTCAAAAAGACGGTCAGCAAAGTGGCGGTGAGTCTCAGGCTGGTCGCGCTCGCGCGTCGGACGTTGTTACACGCAACGCTCCGAATTTTCTCCAAAAGCCATTGGCGTGGAATTGACCTCATCAGATGCTGCTTTTGTACAGGAGTGAATGGAGGTGCACCTCCATGTGTCGTACGACGCACAGTTCAGCGTGGCGTGCAATCAGAAAATGTCGTGGTACCACGCGCAGAGCGCGACCCCCCTCAGTCCTCTCGTGTGAACCAGGGAAGGACTGTCAACGAAGGAACGAGACCTGACAGAAATGTTGTGGTACAGGTCACAGTTGTTCCTTTTCTTTGTTGCACAGATCGTGGGTCCGTTGGCGAACAACACCGCAGCTCTATTTGGGAAATACTCTTCTGACATCACCCATGCGTTCACCAAGACGCCCTGGCAGGGACTGAAGCAACTGGGTAAGTTGTACACGACAACAAAGCAACACTGATCCGTGCAAAGGATATGGTTTCAATATAATCACTGAGTTGCGTTGACACAACAAAATCGGACTTGAGAGAAAATCGCAGGTGGCGCCACCTCTGTGTTTCTGGTGACGCAGGCAGCTCGAGCGTGTTGGCGGAAGGGTGCAGTGACCCGACGTGCCCCAAGGCGAACGTGAGCGACGTGACGCGGGCCGTGGACGGAAGCGACCTCGTCATCGTCTGCCTCGGAACCGGTAAAGCCTGTACACGAGCCCCTCAGCTCCCTCGGTTTGTGCGCCACATCTTACGCACCTGAAAAAATAGCCCCAGAGGCCTCGCGGTGATTTGAACACCTCGTCAGTCGAGGCTCCTCAGCATCCGCGACTTCATGCGCGACACATCAAACACATCTGAAAAAATGTTTTTGTCTTCAAACATTTGCATCCAAGGCGCGTTTGGTCAAACTCAACATGTCGGAGTCGCTGTGAGATCAGTCCGCGTCACGCCCACGTGTTTTGCAGGCGGGATCGGGGCGCTGGAGGCGGAGGGGCACGACAGGAGCGACCTGAAGCTCCCGGGGCAACAGCTCCAGCTGCTGCAGGCCGCAGCCGCTCAAGGTGCGTTCACAAGAACACTTCCGCTCTGTGGAGTTTAGGCGCAGGGGGGGGGGGAATGAGGGCTGACATACGAGGATGGATTCATTTCTGGTTTCCTTGCGATCGTGTTCATGACGAAGACCTACGCAAGCCTTCAACGGAAACACCTTTGTGCACTTTGGTTGATAATACAGTCTGAGCGCTGTGCGAGGTGACCATGGTGATCAGCATGCAGGGAAACCGGAAGTGAGATCACCCCTTTTACGAACAAATGATTTGCCCCCAACCCCTCCTTTGTGCCGCAGACCCAAAACAACACGTCAAAAGGCTAAAGTCTGGCCCCTGGAGCTGAGAGCGAAAGCATCAGAGCCACAGAGGCCTGGGCCTACCTGACTCCCGAAAAAAAATGTTCTGACTACATTTGTACTGCAGTCCCAAAAATAAAATAAAAAATCCAAAGTTGCGGTCGGTGCCCCCTGAGGGTTTTGGCCGCATTGACTTGACCCCAATCCCAGATTCGAGGTGCATAAGAAAAGACCCACTCTTTGGACATATTCGATTGGACTGCAAATTTCAGGTCGAGTTTGCACCCACCCCGAAACTGACTGAATTATCAAAAGTGAGTTTCCCCTGTTGGAAATTTTGTGTTCAGGTGGTTGGTTCTGTTTGATTGGTTGCACACCAACCGCAAATTTGCGGTGAGTTTCGGGTCAATCGAATGGGCCCCTTCTTGCAGCCATTGGTTGGTTGGTAACGTTTGTCACGAGCGGCTCGCCTTGTTGGCCACACGCGCAAATCGAACGCGCCCACGAAGCCAGATTCGTCCCATGGGGGTGCATGAGACAAACCACACTCCTTGTTGCAGCCAAGGGCGCCCCTGTCGTGTTGCTTCTGTTCAACGCGGGACCCCTGGACATCACGTGGGCCAAATCTGACGCGTCCATCTCCGCCATCTTGGAGGCGTTCCTGCCTGCGCAGTCGACGGGAGACGCCCTGTATCAGGTGCTCACGGGACGGGAGGCACCCGCAGGGAGGCTGACCCTGACCTGGCCTGCGAGCATGCAACAGGTACAGACAACGAGGCATTGTTCGATTTTCGCACGAGTTCGCCCGTGGGTTGGAGACGAGCTGCTCGCCTCGTTGGCCACATGCGTAAATCGAACGCGCCCACAAATTGTGCTGTGAAAGTTCTGTTGCAAACCACAGATCTTCACATGGCAGGTTCCGCCGATGACAAACTACACGATGGAGGGCAGAACGTACAGATACTTCGAGGGAGATCCGCTGTACCCGTTTGGGTACGGCCTATCCTACACGACATTCCAGTACTCCGACCTGAAACTGAGTTCCAGCTCCATTCAAATGGGCCAGAGCATCGAGGCAGAAGTCACAGTGCAGAACACTGGGGGAATGGACGCGGATGAGGTGTGTGGATCTGTTTTGTGTTTTTGGGCTTTTTACGAAGCAAATTCTAGTCATCCAAACGGTAAAAGGTCTTGCCAAGGAGACGTCACTACAGGCAAGTTATGAAGAGAAGCGTTGACATGGAACGCAATCGTAGAACAAGAAAAAGCGACATTTTACACTCCACGTCTTTTCTATGCAATGCTTTGACGCAGAATTGACCTTTTCTACGGCTGGCGTGGATGTAGAAAGCTACATTCCACGCCAGGGTTCTACGCTGCAGAGCACTTTGCGCAACCAACCTGATGTTTCCTTGCTTGTCTCGCAGGTGGTTCAGCTCTACCTGACGTGGAACAACGCTTCCCTTCCCGCCCCCAAGTTGCAGCTGGTCGGGTTCGAGCGCGTCCATGTGCGCGCGGGTCAGAAGGTCAGCGTCCGCTTCCGGGTGTCGGGTCAACAGATGGAGCTGTGGTTCGACAGCATCTCCGGCTTCAACGTCGTTCCTGGTGAGAAACGAATCAATTTATTCATTGCTCAAAACTCGTACCTCTTTCCACGTGCTTTATGTTGTGCTAAGCGACTGGTCCATTGTTGCAGGCACGGTGACAATTTACGCCGGTGGACAACAGCCACATCAGAAGACAACAACAGCTGATTCCAACGTTCTCAGTGCAACATTCACAATCACTTCTTAGCCTCATGCAATTTTCGTTCTATTTTCTGCGAAATCTTCCAGGGAGACTTGTGTGTCCTCCCCCTCCTGTTTTTCCAGTGAAACGTAATTCTGTGATTAGTTCTTGGTGTGAAACAAAGGTTTGTAGATGTCCGAATTGTCTCTTTTTGAACGATCGTCCACAACAATGCGAAACACGCTCCTGTTTTCAATCAACAATAGGGACTTTACGCCCGACGTTTCCGTCAAACATCGCACCGCCTGCCAATGTTGATTGGTGTGTGGTGATTGGCCAGTGCAATGGAAACTGTGCACATCATCTGTTTGTGCACTTTTTTCGACGTTGGCGTTGGTGTGACGTGCGTCTCAAACGCCGTGCATAATCTCGCAAATGTTCTCCCTGATTCCCAGCGCAAACAGCGCGCTCGAGAAGTAAACACTATCCACGTGGTGTACACGTTTCGATCAGCTCCTCGGTTTGCTGTGTCTCGAATCTTTTTCTTTGTTGAAAGACAAAGAGCCGGGCGTGTCACAAATCGCAACACGTTTTGAGGGCGAACAGCTCCAAACACGGCGAAACGCGCGTCACGAACGTGACCATCATCTTCATCCACTGTCGCGAGTTGGCGCTGTCGCACGCCGCACCGTCAGTGGTGGGTCCGCTGCCTCTCAAAGCGAATGACCCGATCACCTCAGAGTCATCCATCATATCCGACTCTCGAGTGCTGTAGGTGGTGTGCCGGTTGGGATGAAAGTTTTCCTGCCAAAAGCAAAAAAACAGTTACGCAGAAGATCAGTTGTTCACGAATGCACCACGCACCAATTGCACTTGAAATGCGAGATCTTGCTGACTACGTGAAAAGTTTGAGATGCGATGACACATGCAACTGATTTTATTTTGTGTCTGCAAAATGTCCTGGTGGTTGGAGTTCGGTCAGAAGCGGATCCAAGATTGGGACCCAGTGGTCAAAACCCCAGGGGTCAGGTGGAATGAAATGAGACAAGGGCCTTTCAGACAGGCATGGTACTCAGAGCCTTGGTGACTGCCTGGTTGTTTCAAGTGACAACCTGAAACAACAACTAAATAGCAAAACATCTTTGTGCTCCAGGTCTGACATGGAACGACCAGACACCCTCCGGAAAACAAAACTTGGAGCCTTGAGCCTGGCGATTTCAGGTTAAACTTTCAAGAATGACCGTGCGAAGACCCGTGTCTCCCACATGGCTCGGGGTGTCTGGCCAGGCATTGGACCACTGTGTTGTGTCAAAACGACAGGGAGGACTGAAAACGGTGAACTTGGCAAAAACGGCCAAGGCCATGGAAAACTTTGTGGACGGGACCAAGGTTGTTTCTCCCATGCACCAGACTCCCAAGGACTCCGGTGCCCTTGAAGCAAAGCAAATGCACAAAAAGGACAGCGAGAAGTGTCGAAATCTAATTTGAGTTTTTTGTATTTTCCGGGTCTTACAACCACCAGGACACGTTCCTTCGTTTCGATCAGAACAAACTTCGGTATCTGTGGTGCTGGTTGCTTTGGAGCAAATGGCCCCGCAGTGCGAGTTCTAAGCCGATGAGACGAAAGTAATCAGCTCTTTTGTAGTCTCGAGTAATCTGATGAGGCCCTGTGTATCCCGTGTCCTTGCTGCTGCTGGAGCATGGATTTTGTCCATATCTGGTGGTGGCTCCGGTGTCGTTTTACCATTTGGCACCGTCTCTGCAGAGCAGACAGAATCTACGTACGTCTGTGGTGAAAGAATTGATAATGCCCGTCACCAGTTGGCACGAACTGTGTTCCAGCGGAGCTACAGCCAGTGCATACATGGGTGTGGGGCCTGGGATCTCTGACTCTGGAAAACTTGTTTGAAATTTCCCCACCATTCTCCAGCGCCATACGAGCAGCTTTGCGCTCTTTGCGTGTCAGTTTTTGGCAGGGTTGGTGTTTGCTCCCCCCCCCCACACTCCCACCCTTGAACACCCTGGAGGTGTCTCTCTCGTCTTGTTCGCAAGGTCTCATCGCAGTGGGGCAAATATTCTTTTCTTCTGAGGTCAACAGGGTGAATGACCACCATTGTCCCACAGAGCCTGAGAGTACGGGCCGCGTGTGCCAACTCCATGCCTCAGTTGGCACAAGCCAACGACGAACGCGTGTCATTTGATACCCACACACCGGTGCTCTTAGATCCCATTGATTGATCCTGAGTTTTTTTGCGGCCGAGACTGACTGACATGCATGCGCACTGCTGGTCTCTGTGAACTTGAGTTGTTGCAGCAGAACTGAAGATTCGCATGCAGGCACCCCCGGGAATCCTGGATCATGCCCTGGCCTCTGTGACCTTGCAGCATGTCATTGTGATTGCTTCTTTGGTTTTGAAAAGTATTCAGAATAAATTTGGTAAATTCAAGCAGGAGACACAAAACAGACCTGAAACACAACAAAAGAGCAAAGCGACGTCAGTCCAAAGTTCTCAGACCTGAACAAGAGAGGTGCTCAGACCTCGGGTTTCCTCATGCGCAGCATGTGTGACAGGCAGGCAGGAAGTGCAAAAAACATTTGTTTGCAAAGAACCACCCACACAATCAGAAAGGGAAACAGCTTAGATGTCGAGGTGTCCCACGCAAAGGACGGCAAAAGGGGAAGCAGGAAGGAGGGGAAGTTGTCTCTGTCGTCAGGACATGCAGATCAGCTTTGTTTGCTGAAACGCAAAGGAAACCATTAGAAGTATGCAAACAGAGTAGGATACAATGAGCATGCAGGCATTGAGATTCAAGAGCATCTTTGCAACGAGCGTTGTTGTTGCGTGGCGTGGGAACTCTTCGGAGACTCAACTTGTTTTTTTTTTGGGTTTTGGCTGCAATACTGTCGAGCAACGTTGTTTCCGCTTCCAACATTCGTTTGTGCAATGAGTAGATCGTGGGTTGGGCGTCTTGTTCAACCGGATTGTTGGGACATTCTGCTGTGGACATCTGCAGACCCTCCCGCACCCGCCACAGGAGCAGATGGCAATTTGTAGGAATCAGTCGCTTCGAATGAAAAACAAGCCTCGCACGAGTGTAGCTCAAGTCTCGAAGCTCTGAGGCTGTTTACGCGGAACGTGGGGTCAGTGCGATGACCAGCGGTGCCCGGAGTGGGCACTGAATCACAAAGATTAGAAAGCTGCACACCATCATCAGGACTGTGATGACAACGAGAGTTTCTCTTGTTGGGCAGCTCCTGCGAAAACATTTTGTGAAGAGATGGGGAAGTGATTGAACGTCTGCGCACTGAAGAAAATCTCCCTGCTTTACCAGAAAAAGTCATGAAGCTTTTTTTGCGCTGACAAGAAGAAAACATGCTCGTTTTTGTGAAAGTTCTGCGTGCTCGGACGTTCAACGTTCGACAGGAAAGTGTTCGCTTGGGATGTGTTGTGCAAGGCTATTAGATGTCAGGATCCCAGGAGAGATGGGTGCCGACCCAAGGCTTCTCGTTACACTGGTCTCGAAGAATGTGTACGCTGATGGAAATCTTCGTATTGAAGATATTCTTTGCAAAGTTCTGCAGTTCGAAAATCTCACCACCTGAAGGAAGCCAACACCCCCCCACAGAAACATGTCACAGCAGGAGCATGTTGTTGTGAGTGTTTGATCTGCAGATCCCTCGCCTCTGAAGCAGCACGACCGACTGACGTGTTGACTCGGCTCAGAACACACACAGCCACAGCTGAGGCAAAACTTGTTGCTTTTCCGATTTTTTCCATTCAAACCGCGGCGCTAGTGACACATGACATTTTCCCACACAAGATCACTGAAGTACGTAAAAGCACATGAATACACAGGGGCCTTTTATACACCACAGAACCCGCAGTAAGCACAAAGGGAAAGTTTGATTCTGTATCGGCGAATTCTCCATTTACTTTCTCCACGTGCAAAGAAGTGTTTTCTGTGTGAACCTCAGGATCCCCTTTGAGGCAAAACTAAAATTGATAAGGAAATTGGGTGTTGCCATCCCATCAGCATGGTGCGCTCGGAGGATAACCCCGGTTCGTGACACCTTCTTTCTTTCGTCGCGAGTCCAGGACCTAAAGTTCTTCGTGAAGACAACAGATCTGAAGCAGTTTTCAAGGTCCGTCCACTTGTTGTCAATTTGAAATTTTCATCTTCTCCACTGAGTCATTTTGAGGAACAATAAGTTTTCATAACCACTTGTTCTACTGGCCAAAAACAAGATTTGTTCAGCCCTTATAATTGTCTGAACTTTGACAGGAAAAACGCAGCCAAATGAAACTGCTGACGAAACACGCGTTTTTCTGAAATCCTAAAAAAACTTGAATTTCATAGTGTTATTTGAGTGAATGACTTTGACTTGCTGTCCTGACTGTCTCCACAAAACAAAAGAAAACTCTTCATTGTCCCGGACTGCGCGTTTCCCCGGAGTTGTTTCTCCGCTTTTATGGCTTCGCCGCTAATTGGCAGTGAGATATAATCCCCTTATTGTGTGCTGCCAAACAATGATCCGAATCGCTATTGCATGATATCGTTAATCACTGGGGGTTTCTTGTTGACTGCGTTCGGTTTCACTGAAAATAGCCTTTCTGCGACCAGTTTCTCTGCGCCACAGAAGTGAGCGGTGCACTGCAAGAAGATGAGCCTCTTTTGTTCTTACTGAATGCAGTTGTCTTTTTGGTGCCGGATGGCGGCTGAAGAGAACACATGTACATGTATGTACAGTTGAACATCTAGGAACGGTCAATTGCTGCGAACTGCAGTTGTTTTTGCGACGACACGCATTCTCTGTGTCAGATGGTGAAAGTTGCTCAGGAGCTCAAAACAACAGTCGCGCTTGTTGCTGCACAAGCCTGGGTCCAGGGGACAGGGGTCCGGTGCCCCTTGACCCCTGGAAAAACAGTTTGCTCCTCCCCCCCTCAATTCTGCACCACAGGCGCAAAATTGTTTCCAAAGCATGTCAAATATGTTCACAATTGACGTTGGCCCACAAACAGGAGGCGGGGGGGGGGGGGTCAGGCCCCACTCAACCAGACCCTGGGTCCTGCTGCAGCACATGGTTCTGCCAAGGCACCTCGGAAAGGCAATCCACCAGACAGAAGATTTTCGTTGATCAATTTTCTTGGAGAAACTGGGTCAAAGAGTGAGAGTCGGTCAGAACAGTAATGTTATTAGCGCATGGCGCCCAGCTACTGATGTGGTTAGAGCCTCCACTCTGTCGCCCGAAACGAAATCAACGCCGCAGCGGCCTAAGTACGTGGATCTAGATCTACCGCAGGCGATGTCCTCATCCCCTCACCTCAGATTGATCTTTCTGCACTGACAGAGTCATGAACTTCCCGTTGACCCGCATTGTGTGTGTGTGTGTGTGTGTGTGTGTGTGTGTGTGTGTGTGTGTGTGTGTGTGTGTGTGTATGTGTTGTGACGGACATGATCGAGTCAGGTTGGTGAGATCACGAGTCTTGAGAAGCCGAGGCTGGGTGGTTCAACTTCACAATTCCAGCTGGGGTAGATTGCTGGGGACAGAGGTTTGTAAAGGAGGACCAGCTCACACCCCATGTCATCTCCCCTACTCCCCCCCCCCTTCACTGGAACAATTCGTTGTGGTCTGGATATGGTCGTACGATTTGGATTCCACCCCCTCCACCTCGGATATCCCGTGTATGATGACACAAGGATTTCATATTCCTGGACAAGAAAATGGTCTGAAAGGAGGGAAGCTCCTTTACTCCTTGGAATGGATTTTTATGTTCCAACGATTTTCTGAGTCAAACACGGCTATTTGCAGTTGTTTCTCGTGAACAATTTTACGTGCAGCTTGAAGAACAGTGGAGATTGGTGGAAAGATGGCACTCGTTCACAAACGTAGGAATCAGAATCTTTCAGAGGGACACAGGTGCATGGAAACTGCGCAACAATCCCTTTGTGTTTGGAACAAAGTTCATTCAACTCAACATCCTCGTGGACGTCCCCATGAGATAAAACAACGCGCTGTGCGGGATTTATCTGTTCTCGGAGAGTAAACAGAATTATTCATGCTGCCACTCTGCCAAAGGTTACATTTTCCTCTGCCGGAAAGGTGACTCCTGTGCCAGACTGAAAGGGTTGTCTGTCCGGGTTGTCTGCACCGCAGGTGTGAGTATTCCTGGGGGAAAAGTATCCCTAACAAGGAGCCGTATCTGTGCAATTAGACGGGGAGTTGGGCCCAGGATACCGTGGCTCCAGGACATTCTGCGAGAGAAAATACTCCATCCACGAGAGAACCTGCCTCGAGCCAAGTTCACGTGTTTCTCATGTTTCCAAACCAAATGACTTTTGAAAACTAGTATTGAGGTAGGTGTACACGCCTTGTCGTTCAATTTGTGCTGTGGCGGAATGAAGAAGCTTGCATTTTGTTTGGTCCTGATTGATTTGAAACAGATCTGTGACAACAAACTCAACTCGGACTTGGTGATAAGCAATGTTTCGATGACACGTATGCAAAACGTCTTCTTGCTGTAAGAGAACGCTCCATCTTGGAAATGAAACGATCCTGTCGGTCCGTCAGAGTGTCTTTGTCCTGGGATCACTCATACTTGCCCCGCTGGGGCTGAATGGCCGTGAATCAACAGAAACACATTCTTTTGTTGAGCGAAGCCGCGCAGCCTTTTTGGACAGGAATGCGTGTTCAGAAAGTCTCTGACTCGGGAGATGGCTGACCGAAGTCCGGTGCTTGGACGTCTCAGACAGAACCTTTGAAGGTCCGCTCAGAGGAACTGCCTCAGCGCGAGCTGTTCCGCGCTGTGCACCGCCTCCAGAACCACGCCCTTCAAACTTGACTCAACCAGGAAACTTTCGCAGGAACATTTAGGCTGGGAACACACTCCCAGCGATGCAGCAACCTACATGGTGCTGCCCCGTTGTGCTGTCGCGTCGCTCCATTGGGTTTGTATGGAGGCTGCTGTTACATCACCCCAACGGCTCCGGGAGTGGAAAGGGCGATGCAACAGCAGCCCAATGCTGACCCAATCCATGGGGCAACGCAACAGCACGACGCGACAGCACGACGTAACGCTTCAGTGCGTCCGCACCCTCAGTTTTGAACGCTCTCATTTGGCTCACCTCAGGTCCAGACCCCAAGAGCAGATTCCACCAAAACAAAACCCACCAACACAAACGGTAGACCTGCAGGTTTCAAAGCTGCAGTCCATTTCCGTCCATCATTGCGTGATCCAAACACCAGTGGCCCAATTTAATCGCGTAAGTGAACCCAGATCTGTCGCCTGATTGTCAGGAAAGGTGCTAACGAACTGGGTGGCGTGGCGTTGACTGATTGAATGCGGTTCCCTCAAGGCTCAGTCACCGTGTTCGGAGCCAAACCGTCAAAGGTTTCTCCTCGATGAGAAATCGTACGAACCTTGAACAAAAATCAAAATCTCTGAACAGCGAATCACGAGAGTCCCAAGGGGCCCCAGGGTCCCGCCCCCTGACCCCGATAAATGTATTTTGTCCTCTCCTTATTTTTTGACCTCTGAGGGTTGGTCGCCAGCTGAGAGCGTGGTTGATCCATCGGGACCATCCTGGATCTGCTAAACCTTGCTGTTCCACACCTTTGACTCAATTCAAATGCTTTTGCTCACATTGCCTTGTTTTGTGTTGTGGTTTTTTTTCTGCCAAACAGGATGATCCCTGACTCACATCCACAACTTGTGAGTAAAGTAAATTTTGTTCTTGGGATGTAGGTGTCTTACAAAAGGAGGTGGAGTTGGACCTTTCTGAAGCCTCTGGCCGATTTAGCCTGGGATTCCGTGCCACCAAACTTCTGGCCCCGTCCCCTGTGTCTTGCAAATTTTTTCTTGCCCTGTTATTCTTTCCGGTTTGAAGATAACCTTGGCCCCTGATCCCCAGAAATCAGAAGCTTGTTGGGACCGATCCTAGATCCTGTGGAGTGAGAACCAATGAAACTTTTGGATTCAGAACAACACATCTGCTGAGGAAACACAAGTGGACAGAGCATAAATTCTAATGAGATCTGGACGGCAAGATACACGTGTTCTTGCCTCGTAAGTCCTGCTAAGTTCAGCGGATAACACGTGACTTGAGGCCATTTCCTGACAAGCCCGTGGAACAGACGCTGACAAGCTGAACACGCAGTGAGCAGAATGTGGCCCCGAAAGCACCGTTAACACACATCGCGCTGCTCGTCCACTCGATGGCTCTGATTGGTTCAGCAGTTTAATGGATGTTGCTCAACTTGTGCCTGTCCTCAGTGGTGAGCTTTTCTTGTGAGGAATGTACGTTGCATGGGCAACTTTGTGAGTCAGTCTGTGGTGTTTGTGGTGTGTTCTGGTCCAATCACTGAACTTGGTTGTGCAAGCTGTCCTCGAGAACAAGAAAGTTGACACCACTGGGTACAGAGGGAGAGAAATGAGATGGAGAAAGAGAGATAGAAGAGAGGGAGTCAGAGAGAGACAGAAAGAGGGAGACAGACAGACAGACAGACAGACAGACAGACAGACAGACAAAGGTGTACGCTGCAACAAACTCAAGTGAAATTCCCCAAAAGAAGTCCCTTTTGTACTCGCTGCACCGTCGGCTCTTCGTTCTGTGAGGTCAACCTGAACACACTCGGATTCACAAACCATCATCCAGCAGATCATAATCACTTCCGGTGGAAGCAGCCCTCATTTCCGGTCTTCTATTCACGAGACGCGATTGCGGTGTGAATGCCTCCGATTGAAAGTTTCTTCGCTGCATCTGTGTCTGCCGGTGACAACACATCGAGAAGATTCAACTGTCAATCTTAACTTAGAGGACGTCAAACTTTGTGTACTCCTGGAACCACCACCGCAAAATCAAACCACCACGTACAATTTCAGGGTAAGCAGTACGTCAGCGACAACACTTTGATTTTTCTGTAATCAAATGACATTGCAGACACGGTGCACCCCGGTGCACCCCACGTCCGTCTGAGTGTGCACTCGGGTGTTGACTCAAGTTGCGTTATGTACCCTTCACGAAGCCGGACGGTTACGAGTACAGGAAGGGTCGACTCGGGCCACCAATCCTGGATCCCGATGCGGACCTTGCCCATTCAGGTTGGGAACAGCGACTGGTTTTCAATCAACTCCTCCCAAGCACACTGGCTGTGCTCAAGTTTCATTCTGCAGACAGATTTGAGCTTGCAATGCTGAATGCCTGGTCCCTCAATGCAAAAGAACGCACAACCATGCATGCACAATGTAGACGCGTGCACGCATGGGTTTCGGTTTGGTTTGGGTCGTCACGCCAATGTTGGCAAGAGCGTCAGCTCTGTTGACCCAAATGACCCAAACGACTCTGTTGTGTGTTGTGAATGGTAGCCATTGTTTCAGACTGGTGGTTTTTGGTATTTCTGAATGTGGCTCTTTTCTTTCAAATTCATGCATCCTTGTTGCACGTGCAGTCGTTCAACACAATATGATATGAAATGTAAGTTGCATACGAAGGGAAACCTCAAGAATGCACTCGACACCACAACACGAGAAGAACGCCGCCTGCAGCGAAGGGAGTTTCCATGTCGACGGTCCTGGCGTTGGCTGCACAACGTGCTCACTGTGGCTGTTCGTTTCGGAGGCGGTGAATAGAGCTAGTGTGGAATTACTGGAACCCCTTACATGTGGTGGTGGTGAGCATGACCATTACGAGGATGAAACCATTTCTGAGTGTTTGCATGTTCACAGGCGACCCTAGCTGCACCGGTCGGTGCAGTTAAGTCTGACTATTTTTGCCGAGGTCAGACAGCACTGTCGCATTTGTCGACTGTCCCAGACAGTCTTTTTGGATGTGTGCTTTACTGCAGAAGAGAAACTGTCTTCAAGAACAAGGCAACTATTTTGAGGCATGTTTTGACAGGGCCTGTAATGTTGTTGTCTTGCCTATTGTTCCTGACCGGTGCAGAAAGACAAACAGGTTAAATACATTGACCTTTGCTGAACATGCAAACACTCAGAAATGGTTTCATCCTCGTACTCAATTATCAACGATTACCCTCCTCCAACTCTGCTCTGCTCAACCGACTGGACTGCGCTATGCGTGCAAGGGGCAGAATGTAGGGACCATGGTTGCCGTGGTTTTGAACCTTCACACCCACACGCAAGTTTGTCAGTTGAGTTCTGGCAGAGATCCCAGCGAAATTATTGTGTGTGTTAAAATTAAAACCATATCAATGTATGGCAAGGGAAAACGCGTGAACTGAAGCAGGATTCTTTTCACACTTTTGTGATCACCAAACACCAACATTGTGGGCTCACTGCAATTTGATTTGTATTTCCATTTTGCGTTTCTTGGAACGTGTCTTGTGATCCACCCCGAGCACGAGTCAAGGAAACAGTGACTCAGAGGGTGTGGCGGGTTGTTTGCTGAATTGCACTCCAAGTCAAATTTCCCCGTTTCTTCTCTCCATTCTCATTGCTCTCTGGGCTGCAAGACGCGCTCACTCTGAAATCAGCTGAAAAGGGTCGGACCCTGGACTCCAGAAGACGAGGCGCAAGACGCGTCCGGAGATAAGGCTCGAGTGAAGCTGGACGGCCGCGCAGAGTGGTGTCTATTTCCCATCAGTGCGCAGTCAGGGAGGGAAGCAGCTTCAGCCCGGAGTGGAGCGAAGCCCGCGCCGCCGCCGCCGCTGCCGCCGCTTCCCTCGACCCGCGCGCGCAAATCACCGGAGTTCCGAGCCAACGCAGTGCGGACAGACGCTCAGGCGTTTATCTCGACGTTTGAGGGACAACTATTGAGATAAAGATTACCTATCTTCACACAATTAACGCAGGAATAAATTTGCTTTTTGGGAAAAGATAAGGAAAAGGGGGCAGTTCAGTTGTGACGTCTGCGGACAAGTTTTTGTTGAGCTGAACATAGTTTTGAATTCGCGCACTGGAAGCGAGAAAAACAATGATGCGAAGCAGAAAGCCATTGCGGACAAGAAAAGTTCTCAAAAACTGCAAAATAGCTGCGCTCGAAGAGTGCAAGACCAAAACACTGGCACAACCGACGTGAACGTCTTGCAGAACTGTGTGGAAATAATCCTGCTCCTCCTGAAAAGATCAGGAGACTCATTTTGCGCACGACGAAAAAGGACAAGGATGTGACAGAACAACCCAACATTTTCCAAATGGAGACCAACGGATACTTGTTCATTGCGAACCTTTTCGTGGCCGCGCACGGATTGAACCTGATGTGGGGCCCTGGCGCCGATGACCCTGCCGTCGACATGGAAGAGCGCAAGGAAGTGAAGATAGAGTACGACAACGGGATCATGCTGGGCGGGCTGTTCCCGATGCACGAGATGGGGCAGGGCGGGGACCTGTGCGGCGCCATCAAGGAGGAGAAGGGCATCCAGCGTCTCGAGGCCATGCTCTACGCCATCGACCGCATCAACCGCAACAAGAAGGTTTTACGCGGCATCAAGCTGGGCGTGCACATCCTGGATACGTGTCTACGCGACACGTACGCGTTGGAGCAGTCCCTGGAGTTTATCAAGGCGCATATGAGCACGATGGACGTGTCCAAGTTCACGTGCCCCGGAGACAAGCCGCCGCAGTACACGCCGTCCAAGCCGGTGGCGGGCGTCATCGGGGCGGCGGCGTCGCAGGTCAGCGTCATGGTCGCCAACATCCTGCGTCTCTTCAAGGTCAGTCGCACGAGTTTCCAACCTCACGTAGATTGAATCTGAAGCAAAGATTTTTACGAGGGGGATCTCACTGCTGTGGCTCCTTAACACGGAAATACGAGGTTTGTCAATTATCTGATAAGTTTCTTGCGACTGCGTGCACATTTTTGGACCGATCTTGTTCAAACTTTCACAGTGGCTTCTGAAGAGTGTTCAGGTTGTCCTGCCTTGTCTGCCAATCGATCTGCCGATCACAGGCATGCAGAGGTGATCTTGAAAATAGGTCAAGATCGGTGGTTTGGCTCTGAAAGCCTTCAGTTCGTGACAGGTTAGTTACAATGAGACTGTTTGCGGCGTACTTTTTAGTGGTTTTTGCAGTTGGTTTGCCTTCAAACTTCTCTGGCATCATGC
>JAAUXT010019556.1_pt1 | contig 16677 bp, 16 predicted proteins | sample 7278171 | NCBI WGS metagenome assembly JAAUXT01 (sample SAMN14350112, study PRJNA611818) | marine sediment metagenome | isolation source: surface marine sediment (1.8m) | place: French Polynesia: Moorea | collected 2018-08 | reverse complement strand
TCTCTCTCTCTCTTTGTCTCTCTCTCTGTCTCTCTCTCTTCTCTCTCTCTCTCCCTCTCTCTGTCTCTGTCTCTGTCTGTCTCTCTCTCCCTCTCTCTCCTTCCTTCTCTCTCTCTCTCTCTCTCTCTCTCTCTCTCTCTCTCTCTCTCAAACAAACTCTCTCTAAATATTTCTCAAATGTCTCTATAAATTACAAAAACACTCTCAAACTCTCTCTCTCTATCTCTCTCTCTCTCTCTCTCTCTCTCTCTCTCTCTCTCTCTCTCTCTCTCTCTCTCTCTCTCTCTCTCTCTCTCTCTCCTTCCTTCTCTCTCTACTTTGGTCTCCTTTGGCGCTTGCATGTACATGCACTCTCTCAATCTGTCTGTCTGTCTGTCTGTCTGTCTGTCTGTCTGTCTGTCTGTCTGTCTCTTTCTCTCTCTCTTTCTCTTTCTCTTACTCTCATTTCATTCTCTCTCACTCTCTCCAGCCGTTTCTCTCTCGATCTCTCTTTTCATGTATTTGTCTCTTTCTCACAAATGTGGGACTGGTGTCAGCACACACATACACATACACACACAACATGCTAGCATGGATGTTTTTTTTCAAAAATCAACAGCAATATTTGTTGTTTTGTTCAGCAAACCCCCTTGGATTTCTGCGAAGCACATTGAGCTCACCCATCAATATGCACCTGCTCAGATAAATAGAGTGTGTGTCCAACACAGAGCAATTTGTATGCTACAACACATGCATGCAAAAAATTCTGCTTTTGCCTGCGTTTTTCATGCACAGCTTTCCTCCAGCAGGTTGGAATAAGACACAACACTGTGGACCTAATACTTCAGGCTGGTAGTAAATGATTCATTCAGGATTAAGATCACATGGTTTGGATCACAGGAATTCACTTGTGAGTTCATTTCTGAGTATAAAGTATGTTTGATTCAGGTTGAATTCCTCACTTCCAGCTGACAAAACAACAAACATTAGAGTCATGAGCGTAGATCTATTCTCGTTTTTGTGACCTCTTACTTGCTGAATGAGATTCTTAATTTGTGCATGAGCTGAGGAGAAATATCCACAGAAAAAGGGTTGAAAACTGTATCTTTCATACATTTTTCACAGACCAAGTAGACAAGAAAGCAACATGATGCATTGGTCAGTCCTCCTTCTGTTGGTGGAATTGGTGGCCAAGACCAACACACTGAGTATCAAAAGAAGCACTGGTTCCCAGAGTAAGACTCAATTTGTCTTTGAATGAGCAAATCTGATCTGATAAAGATTCATTCCTTACTCTCCTGTTTTTTTTCCTGTTGGAGTCATCATCTCTGTAACAATGGTTGTTGTGTTTTCAGACTGTGCTGCTGGATATGAACATTTTGAAGGCAGCTGCTACAGATTGGTGAAGCCCACCATGATGGGGAAACATGCTGAGAACGCATGTGAGGCTGATGGTGCAAACCTGGTGTCTATTGGCAGTGCAGCTGAGAATGAATATATCCTGGGACTATATGGGTAATGCACATTGGAACTGGTGAACAGGAAATTTAAGTTCAATCTCTTCAAATCAATATTTCAGCCAATTAATCTGTTTCTTTCAGTGGAGAGAGAGACTGGGTTGGGTGGATTGGATGTGGTGATTTGGAGCAGGAAGGAGCCTGGGTCTGGTTTGACTGCAGTGAAAGTAAGTGCAGCAGCAACAGTTCACAACAATCAGAGGCTTGTGTGACTGAACAGTTGATTCCTCACTCAAACGATACTTACTTTTCAGTTGATTATACCAACTGGCAAGAAGCAGACATCAACTCAGGATCAGCAAACTGTGCTGCCATGATGAAGGATGGGAAATGGCATTCTGTACAATGTGACCACAGTCACATGATGCTTCCCTATGTTTGTGAAAAAGGTACCAACAACTCCTGGTCTATTCTGAGTGATTCAGCATTTGAGCAGCCAAACTCAATTGTGAAACATGTTGCTCTTCTGAACAACTGATACCTGGGAAAGCAGAAGCCCAGAAAACAATATGAATCTCTCAACAAACTTTATCAGGCAAATTTTGTGTGGCAGAAGCAACATGTGATGCATTTTCTCCATAATTTGTATCTTTCCTTTCATTTGGATAGCTCCAGTCCCTGCCTAAATGGGTGAGGAAAGTTTTGCTTCCTTGGTCACTAAATTTTTAGTTGTTATTTGTTCTACTTGTGGCCATTGTATTGTGCAAGAGTTTCTTGGAAAACCAAACTGGAGTGCCAACCAAACAAGACATATGTGTATGCCACCAACAGCACACAGACTATATTTCTCTGTTCACCTCTGTTGCAGATTAGGAGCCTCACTTTCAGCAAGAAAGATCTGTGACTGAAGATTCTTGTCTGACCTTGCACACATTTTTTCATTCAAATTTCTGTACCAATCAGACCAATGATTCATCCAAGCAGACACACACATTGTGTGCTTGTTTACAAATTGTGCACTGAATTTCAAACACTGTTAAAATTCTTTTATCTTCCAAATTTTCTCCAGAATAAACTTTGACCTGAAGGTTAAAACTAGAAGACAGACGTGCCACACATCAAGCCATGCATTGGTGTTCATGCATGTAAATTTGGTCAAATAATAAATGTCATAAATTTAATTGTGTGAGTTTGTGTGCCATGGCTATCCATCCCATTGCCTGAACACAGATTGTGTTTGTCCACCAGGGACCAATGAGCTCTCAAAATATAATCTGACACAGACAACAAAAGGGAACCTGATGGTTCAGTGATCGCCCTGTAGTCAGCAAAATCAGAGTCTGGGAGGAGATGCTACCACTTAACGGGAAGACAGGCAGCATACACAGCACAGGTGAATGTTCCCATTTGACAGTGATGCTGGATGCATTGTGCACATCACTGTGTTTTTGTGGCTAAACCACTCAAGATGGAGATGTCAACTGAGTGCATCACTTTATTTTTCCTTCTGGGTGGACAAGCAAAGATAACTATATACAATATTTTGTTCTTTCAAATTTTTGGCTGGTTTTTCTTTGTGGTTCAAGTGCAAGTATTATTCACACAAATTGTTCAAAAACAGAGAATGTCAGTCTTGACAATGTGTTGTCATTACAGTCATTCTTTCTCAAGCTTTATGAGAGAGTTTGAGCCATGATCATCAACTTCTGTATGGGCACATTTTTGTATCAAAAGAACAGGTTGACACCAGCAATAACAAACAAGCCACTTTACATTGTTCAAATTGATCATTTGACTTGCCAAAGTTAGATACCAATGCATTATTCTTGTTCAAGCACATCCTTGGCTACACTATTTAGCCCAGCTCTGACCAGAGCCTCCCATAGCAGAACAAAGGCCTCTCTGTCAGTGGCCACCTTTCCCCTGAAGGTGTACAACACCTGAGATGCAGCACTATTGATGTCATGGCTGTAGTTGTTCAGTATGCCCTCTGTCTCAAAGTCCTCCAGCCCCAGCTCAGCTGTGACCCTTCTGACCCTCCCTTGGCTGGTGAGACGCTGTGACACGTGGATCAGATCCAGGAACACAAGGGGGCGCTGAACTTCCGGAGGACACTGCAGAAACAGAAAAGAACACTCTAGTTTCTCTCCATAAACTCATTTGATCTCACAATTGAAGGGTGTAATTTTTTAGTTTTCTTGAGCAATGAACAGTTTTGAACACTTGGCTCCTCACCTACTTCAAAAAGGTGAAAAAGACAAGAGAAAATCAAGCTTTGCTTTGCCAACCAACATTCTTATCCTTGTGGACAATTGCTGTGTCCTCTCACCTTCTTGTGCAGAGCCCTGTGTGTTGCATTTCTGCCCAAGGAAGTTTTCCTCAACCTGAAGGATAAAACTGGGTCTTCCAGACACAGAAAGTCAACAAAAGCAACAAAAATATCAAAATTGGGCTGGATGAGGCACAAATGCTCCTGATCCACATACCTTCCCAACATTTTTGACAGTTCCTGTTTGCATGTCTGATAGAAATAGAGGGTCAGAAATATGACAACAGAAATAAGAGCCAGAGTCCAATACTTCCCATTGCTTGTTTCATGACTTGTGTCATCTGAAAGAGACACATGCAGCTGATCAATTGAATAACCTTCAGCTGCAGGTAACAATCTGCAGATCCAAAAACACACAGGCACACGTGGATGCTCTCAAATCAAACAAAAGAACACCACTCATTTGTCCCCAGTTGAACCATTCTGTTCTGTATTCTTGCCCGTGGATCTTACGATTGCAGCTTAAGAAGCTCCATATTTGCCTGTTGTTGGAGAAGAAGAAGAGGTCATCAAAAATCAAGGTAAATTCTTCTTACCATCCTGTGTGGCAACTTCCAGTTGCACCTCACTCCATGCAACTCCAGGAAAATTTGCACATTCAGGTTCTGCAGGGCCAGATCGTCGAGGCATATGATTGAAAAATTTTAATTTCCATCTCAACAACTTATTGTGTTCCCAGTGCTTCAACCACATCAACCTTGCATCACAGTGCAGAGGGTTTCCACCTAAAGATAATTGCAGCACAGCAGGATGTTGTGGGCGAAATGCTGTTTCAGAGAGAGTTGTCAATTCGTTTCTGTCCAAATCAATCCGTACCGGATGTTGATTTTGAATTGAAAAACTGTTCGCCTCGATGTGGAAGATCCTGTTCTGGCTCAGTATAAGTTCATGTAGGTTCTCTAGCTGAGTAAATGTTTCAGATTTGATCTCTGCCAGGTAGTTGTTGCCAAGCCAGAGTACGTCTAAGACGTTTGCACCATACCACATGTCTGCTCTCACTTCAGTCAGTTTGTTGTTGCTGAGAACAATCAATGCGCAGTGTCGTAGGTGAGAGAATGCTCCTGGTTGAATCCTACTGATCTCATTGTTGTCAAGCCATAATTCTTGTAATGACCCCAGTCCTTCCCACATGTCTTTCCTCACTTCTGTCAGTACATTATTCCGAAGAGCGAGGATTCTACAGTATTCCAGGTGAGAGAGGGCCCGAGGCTGAATCTCAGATATTTTGTTGTCTATCAGGGATACCACTTTCAGAATTACCAGGAATATCTGATGGAACATGATCTAAGTTTGCACCTGTGTTGATGTAATCACCAAACACACCCAAAGAGGCCAGGGCGAGCACACCTGCAATAAAAAGAGAAATTACTTCAGGTTAAATATCTGAAAACCATAAAGACTTGAGAAAGCAAACAAAAGATGAAATAGTTATTTGATTATGAATTTGTTTTTGTTTTGGTGTGCTTCACATCCTTTCTGGTGGTCTCTTATTGGTGGGTGTCCAACATGTGACCTTTGCAACAGCCAATTGTGATCAACACTCTAATCACATGTTCACGTACCAAGACAGATGATTGACAGTCTGAGCATGCCAGCCATGTTGGCTTCACCAGCCAATAGAAGCTGGTTCTGCACCAAAGAAACTGTAACAGTGGATGTTCTGGCAAAGTGCCCTTTGAATTATCTGTGACAAGATGAAATTGTGAGGTTTTCCTCTGCCTGAACAAAACTGTGAATATAGTGTTTGAGACAACAGCAGTCAAAACATGAATTGACAAGAAACAATGTCAATTCATTGGATGAGAAATTCCTTGTCCTCTCGGTCCGATCTGATATCAATCTAGAATATGATCTAGCTTTCTGCCGTCTCACTGCGTGGAACTCTTGAGACCTTATCTCCTTATCTACCTGGCGGGCCGCTCTTCTATTGGATTCTTGTATTGTTATCAACTCTTCAAACTCAATAAACACTGGAAATGTGATTGTACAGGCCTGGTCCGCACAACTGCATGGGTCACAGTAGTGGATGTGACTGGTGTGGTGGAGTTCTGGAAGTCTGGATTTTTTCGGAAAAGTTTTGGTTTTGTTACTTTTCCTGTAAATCTAGAATTTCAGAATGCTGTTGCTTTGTCCTCCTCTTTGTTTGTTTGTTCTTGTTGTGTTGTACCCAGGGTTTGCAGCTTTCAGCACTGGTCTGTGTATCATTCAGCTGAGACAACCTTGCATGTGCTAACCCCAGGAGAGAGGAGTACAGGCTCATTTCCCCAATGACACAAACTGTGCACAGCTCTCTGTGTTTGTCAATGCAATTAGTGGATGAACAGGCACAGCACTCAAAAGGGTAACTCCCATGAGTCTCAGTGAATGAATCTGACTGACATTTTCACAGACAAGTGAGAAGGTACAAATTGTGACCATAATTGTAAATTGGAAACAAAATTGCACTCACTGTATTCACTGTAAATTTACTGCACAAGGGGATGAAGCTGCTTCTCACCTTTGCAAGAAGTGCTACAAGTTATCATGAGTTAATCATGAGCTTTTGGTTGGTAAGTGCACCCTGCTTCTTCAGGTCACTCATTCATATTGGTGGACCCATTCAAACCACTGCACAACAGTGTTTTCCAATACAATTATCTGAGCATTCACCAATTTGAATCAAAACCATCGGCTTCATGGCTTTCATACCCTTTCTTTTCTTTCTTGCACTGCGATTGGTTGGTTTGTGTCCTTTCACTGTTTTGTCACACCATCTGGTTAGTTGTGCTTTTGTCAGTCTCATCGTGTCTGTATTTGCATGTGGATGTGTGGATGTGTGTTTGAAGCTTTGCTGGTGAAACCATTGTGAGCCATCTGACAGTGTCATCCTGTTTTTCAAGATAAACATAAGATGACAGGATAAAATGTCACAACAAGAACACGGTGGAGACACCCTGCATTTGCGAATCATTCCATGTTCCAAACTTGAACTCTTGTTGATAACAGTGCTGCACACAGAAAGCCTGACCCCTCTTGAACACAGTTTGTAAGGGCCTTATCTCTGGCTCAAGTGTTTTTCTTCCACTCGCACCTGACTGAGAGAGGCTCTTGAGGTGCAGTTCAAGTGTTTTGTTTGTTAGGATTTTTACTGGCGCAAACTCAAGTGGAATTTTGATTTTACAATGTAGCGATCTCAATATGTGTGCAGACGAACCAAGTTTCAGGTCTTTCATATGACTACCAATTCCAGAAAATCCGTTGTTGAAAGTGCCTGAACAAACGCAAATAGCAGATTGGAGAGGGGAACAGCTGGAAAAGACCTGCTGGCTGATCTGCTGCAAAAATTCCCCTGATTGTGTGTGTGTGTCTGTACCCGTGTTAAGCACAATCAAAAGTGAAAACAAAACAAACTCTTTTTTCTCAGAAACAAAAAAACTCACAAGCAACATTCTCAATTCATTGAGATGTGCACAACAGTTGCAGGTCAGTTCTGAACAAGCCAACAGAAAATGTTAGAATGCCTCAACATTCATACAACACACACAGTAGTGGATGAAAAGAAGGGAGTGAAGCAGATGCAATGTTACTCAGGGTGCAGAGCAAGCTCTCCACTGCTAGCACTCAGAGCTCAGACTTAGAGGTTGTGTAGTGACCAGACCCAATGCCATGAACTCTGAACATTCAGTGTGTGACAAATGTATGACTCCAGTACATACATTTATGACACTTTGAACTTTCCTGTGACACATGATAGAACACTTCCCCATGTTCCACACACAGGAGAAACATTCTCTCAGACATTCTCCAAAACAGACACACCTGCAGACTCCCTGGTATCACACACACACACACACACACGGGCACATGTGGGCAGGTGAACACACACACACACTCACATACACACACACAAACAGATTCGAACACAAGCGCGTCCACATATTTTTCACAAACAACACAAGTTTAGATAAGAACCAGTCCCATCTGGCTCTGGAGTGTTTGATGAGCACATCTCAAGTGTTTTGTGTACCAACACTGAGTTACACTGGAGATACCAACCAACGTCACACCCAGGAAAACACTCAGGTCCTCATAACCTGTGTCGAAACATTGCTTTGATTGACATTGCTGCATTTATTATATACCTTGCATGGCCAAGTTGAGATACAGGGAACATATTTGGTGAGATCCTCCTCAGTAATTGTGCTTCTTGACATAACCTTCTGATATTGATCACAAAAAATCTTGTTGGAAAACTTTCACTAGCTTGGCCATTGCTCCATTGCTACACAATATTTTTAACATGTTTTATTGCCCTTTGTTTATATACACAAAACCTGGAAAGCCAATGTCTTGCAGGGGTTTACCCTTGTGGATAAGCCCAACTTTTGAAAAAAAGCTCCTAGGAGCTCACACTGATTTGACTGATTGAATATGATCAAAACTTGGGCCAACAGGAATAAACACACACAAACACATGTAGCCCCAGACAATGCAAATTTTATTATTTCACCTTGCTTTGCATTTGTAACGGACAAATAATTCAGAATTATTCAGAATTGAAGCAAAAATATTCCTAGTGAGTGCAAAAAAGTTTAATTTATATAGTTTTTAAAAAGTACCATAATTTAATCCTCACTTTTTTATCACCTAAATACTGTGTCAATATTTTGGAAAATTGCAAATCAAATACTCCCAAAAGATGCATCAACCAATCCTCCACATTTGCCTGATTTATATTTTTGTGAAATACTTTTACTTTCTGAGCAAGTTCACATTTTCTGATATTAAACCAATGAAAACAAGTGCTCCAAATGGACCTTTCTGCATTTAGAAACTGGGCATGCTTGATTTGGATCTTAAATTTTTTTATATACCATGTTCAACTCAGAACAGACCAAATGGAACCAAGAAGCCCAAAGTTGTACTTGATTTTCATTTCAAAACAGCTGTTGACAGGATTTACAAAGGTTTTGTTTGAAGAAGACAAAACAAGCTGACACCTAAATATTGGACTGTATAAAAACCATGCAAAAAAATTTGAAAATTACAAATTCTATGTGTCCAAATGATGCACAAATGACTGTACTAATTCTCTAGATTTAGACATACTTTGTCAATTATTTGTACTGTCTGAGCAATTGTATATTTCCTGAAACAAAACCAGCCAAAAACCTGACCCAAATTTTACCTTTATGCCTGTTGTTCTGTCCCAAAAAGTGTGAAGTCCAGTCTGATTTGCTAGTACAATTCCTGTACTATGAGTACAAATGGCTTTATGACAATGTCTGGCTGTCACACACATTGTGACAGGATCTGAGCATGGTGTGCAGGTGCGATAACCCAAAGTCTGAGAGTTTTGTGCCAAGCTCTTAGCACAACCAGGGGAGATTGTACTCTGCACCATGAGTACGCATTTGGACCCACAGCTGCTTCCTCACATCCAGGCACTTACACTTCATAATCAGCTTTACTCATTGGTGGGCTATTACACATTCATATATGCCTGTATGTTTCAAATATGGATATGCTTACCAGCATATCTTATCTTCTGCTACCACCATATGTCCTCACACTATTAAAAACAAGCCACACTTGATTTGGACCATTTCCTTTTTTGCACCACATCTTGGACCGGAAACAGCAAAAATGGACCCTAAAAGTTGGAAACTGTACTTTCATTTCATTCCAAACCCCTTGTCCCCAGGATTTCTGTCCACCATGCCTCAAGGTGATTTGTCTGGCTCGACACTGTCTGGCTTGAAAAGTGTTTGGGTCTCTGTGTTTAGGTCACTATGTTTCGGTCACTGATTTAGGTTCGTATGTTTAGGTCACTGTGTCTAGGTTACTGGTATTCGGTTGCTCTGTTTTGGTTGCTGTGTTCAGGTTGCTGTGTTAGTTCACTGTGTTTCTAAAATCGAGAGCTCCATGGAGCTATTTTTTATAGATATACATGAATCTCGAGTAAACCCTCAAAAATTTGAGTTTGATCTGAATACTCTTTCTGGTTGAAAAAAAGACCCCGATGTAACGTCTCAGTTTATCGTGTCAGTCGCAGTCACCGACAAAATATGCACGGACAATGATTGTGGTATTTGCATTGCTCAAAGTGATCAATGGAAGATTGGGTTCTTGGTTATTTGGTGTGGCCGATCGAGTTTTGGGAGATCTGTTCATATTCAGTGGTGCATGCTGAGTCCATTTTAGTGTTTTGCGTCAAAACGCAACAGAAATTCACAATCAAAATGGCGTCAAATCACTGCGAGGCCCAGGGGCCTATTTTTGGTGATCAGGCGACTGTACAGAGAAGATGTGACTCTGCTTGACCTCTCTCACACGCAGCAGGTGAACTGCGGTTCAAGTGTTCGTGATCCACTCTCACCTGCCGCTGAGAGGTCCTTGAGTTCGGGTTCAACAGTTTTGTTTGTCAGTTTTCTGCCTTTTTGTCTGGATCAAATCATGAAGGCGTTCTCTTTTCATCCAGCTCCTCTTGGGCCAACAGCAAGTTCGCTGAACCAGGTATTGTGCAACATTGCGTCAAAATGGCTGAAAAATGCGTGCGTCGGCATCGCCAATATATTCTGAAATTTTATCGCAACAAATTTTGATTTTGCTTGCAGGTGATACCAGAAATCCTGACGCTCGCAGTATCATCGCAAATTCTTGCTCTGCAGGTGATGGCGACACCCTATTTTCAAGTGCAATTTTTCGCACCCAAGGGGTGTTGCATTCTGGACATATGACTGATATGATAATTGGGGACAAATACTCATAAAACAATGAAACTCCAACTCAAACAGTACAAAATTTCATTCAATATTTAATATTTACAACTTGTACAAAAGGAAGAAGAAGGCATTCTGTATTTGTGGAAAAAACTCACTGAAAATGTGCCAAAAAGGGGTTTCACACAGTCTGGGCGGCATAAGAATTTTTGATGTATGGGCATCAAATTTAACATGACGCCCAATGGAGAGCATCAAAGTCCGTTCCTGGCCTTGCGTCAAAATTTTGACGCCGCGTCGTCTGTGTGAAAAAAACCCAAATTGTTTTTGCCAAATCTCAGTTTATCTGGTTGATGAAAAATACTGTCAAAACACAAAACCCTTGAAACAGTACCAAGCCATGAAATCACATGAAAAAGGCCAGGTGCAGTACGCATGTACCGGAAGTACATGTACATTTCCTGCGACTCACTGTCCTCTTGGTTCTCATGTCAAAAAGAAACACTGTTGACTTCAAAACTCATGCCAATTGCATGAAAATTCTGACTAAAGTGCGGCAAAACATCACAGAAATGTTTTGCTGCCACAGAAAACATTTTCAACTTTTTGCATTCAAACCAATTTATTTCTCAATTCAGTTTGTACCCCACCACAAGAGCAATGGCGGACGAAGAGCGCGAAGCGGGCAGCCCTGCAGCCCGGCTGGAATGTGACGTGTGTGGAGGGAACCACGAGCTCGTCCGCTGCCCTGCGCTCGAGGACAAGGTTGGATTTAGCGCCCTGGTGAAGCTTCTTCTCGGGCTGGTTGTGTATGTGGTAAACCTTCTGGCTAACATTGGGCTCATCTTTGAGTATATCCGCACGGGCCAGGTACAGAACTTCTGGGAAACGGGCACTGTTTTGGCCATGTGGCTCTTCACATATTTTTGCTCGTTATGTGGGCAAGGTTGTTGTCGCGAATGCTGCCCAATGACTCCTGATTCTCTCACATCAACCCTTGATTCAAAGAAATGCAGTCACTGTTGTTGCTGCCTTGCGTACTTCCCTGTTTTGGGGGCATTTGTTTGGAAGTTTGCTTATTTCAAAATGTGTCAGAATGCAAACACCGAAAGCGCAACGGAAAACTAAAGAGTTCAAAGAGTTCATCAGAATGTTTCACTACAAGGGAACGGATGAGGAAGAGAAGCCGCTTTCAAAAACGGTAGAAGACGTGAACTTGCGTATGAATTTTGTGGAAGGGGTGTGTTCAGTCGCGCAATTTTTTGTTCAATGGGGCAATGTCATGAACGACTGGCCTGAACTGGGTTGTGTATTTCTCTTTCGAGTTGCTGTTCTTTGGCTAAGTGTTGTATCAGTTGCACTGATGTGCTCCAACTGGAATGACACCCTTCACTCTCTCGACCTGATCCAATACAACAATGAGGTTTGTTGTTCTTGCAATCGTGTAAGGTGCAGAAACATTGTGGTGAGCCTCATGCAAATTTGTTTCTGTGCCTCCAGACTTGTGTCATTGGCATTTGCTATGAGCTGGACCGACAGTTTCTGCGAGTTTTTATTGTTTCTCCTGGGGTTCAACATTGGGATACTTTTACAAAATTGTGTCATTGTTCTCCTTCTTAAATGTTGTTTCAAAACAAATCCCTTTCAGGATGGCTGGTATTTGATTGGCGGCTTTGACAGCTTCATGCTTGTGATCCCTTTTTACATTATTTTTAAAACACCGGCAAAAAGAACTGAAAATCAACACACAGATTGGGTTTCATTCAGGTTCTCAGTCTTCGGTTCTCTTTTTGGGTTGATTTGTTTGCAAGCTGGACTGCTGACATATTTTTGGTTGGACACTCTTTCTCGATTTGATGCAAGTCTGTTGCAGAATTTGACCACCATCTCGCCCTTTGATATCACCACTGCAGTTGCTCCCACCACCACCTCACCCCTCTGGTCTTCTGCACTTGTGAAACCCCCTCCATTCATGATCCGTGTACTCCTGGTTCTTATTGTTGGGGTTGGGCAAGGGTTGGGTTTTGTGCTTTTCCTTATCTACAAGTGCAAGCTTGTTGATGAGCCCTGGTCGTTGTGTTGCTGTCGCTCTGATCCTCCTGCACATGTTGAACTGGAAGAACCTTCGCAGAATGACGTAATTGATGTCCCCCCGCACGGTGAAGATGTCCCCCCGCAGGGTGAACCCTCCACCAGCCACCAGAATACAGATGACAACCTTTTTCTCCTGGACAACCAGTAAACTCAGCAGACCAGTCTGTGGTTAAAGTTCTGGTTGAAGCTGCTGTTCGAAGTAAGTTGTTTCTACTTTTGTGAGAACCACCAAAACAAACATGTGCTGTGAGATTTTGTCTTGCCACTGGGCTCAAGCACCAGAAATGGAAAATTGTGACATTTGTAAACATTGTGCTCCTGATTGGTATCCAAGTAAATTTTGTTTGTCTATTTTGCTGTGAATATGAAATGTTTGTAAATTTCGCTTGTAATTATTTCGTTGTCTTACAACGCGCTTCTTGCATGATGAAAATATGTGTGTTCATCGGCTGTTGATCAAATGTTGTTTTGCTCTGAGTTGAGTCAAATGTTTGAATTGAATGACAAGTGCTCATTTTTAGAGATATGCAGCGAATTGTTTCCAAAAAAGATCATCACTGCATGTGTACATAGTCGTTTTCTTGCTGCCAAAATGATTTACAGAACATGAACAAACTTCCAGGTCCAATTCAAAGAATTGTGTGATGAGAACAAATACATCTGTGCCAACACTCATTTTTGAAATGTTTCCATGATACAGATGCAATAAACTGTGAGAATCACAACAAAAATATCTTGATCATTTTCAACACCAAATATTGAATTGAACTGACAATGTTTGGAGATTGGTGCTGTTGTTGCTATGATAATTATAGAAACATTTGGTTGTTTGTATGCAAAGAGTAAAGTCACAATGTCAGGCTTCACCTGTTAATCTTGCCCCCACAATGTGGTACCTGATATCATTTTGAATCAACTGAGCTGGCATGACACTCTGCAAAGGGTTTTGATCATGTCATGTCTTGATGTATTTGGCTGCCAGTGTCACTTCTTGGTTGCAGCACTTCAGGACAAACAACAGAGGATTCACACTTCAACACAAGACCATATTGGACAAGTAAGCATCTGTACCACCCTTGTCATTCAAAGTGTCTTTCTGATACACCCCACCAAAAAAAGTAGCAAACAGTTTTGACAGGACTTTTTTCCACAAAAATTGCCACCCCCTGAACAGCCATGTTGAAGGGTTTTCTCGTGTAATGCCACTTCTTCAAATGTCCATGAAACAACAGAGCCAGATTGAAGCTTTCTTCTTTCTCAGTACTTTCTACTTGAGCTCAACAAAATGTGGTGTTTTTGAAACTGAAGGGAAATGTCATTTACTCACACATTTGCAGGAGTTTCTGACTGATACCCACCTGATATGCATCTCTGCACTCCTGACCAAATCCAGCAGATTTCAAAAGTTTGCTGACCACTTCCGTCCACTCAACAACAAAGCCAGCACTCAGAGGATCAGGCATCTGGGAGCTGAGCTGTGAGTCCCTGATCATGTGGTTGGGCTGGCAATCAAGAACAATCGTGGTCATGCTGACAGAGCACGGTTGGAAGTGCTCAGATACTTCAAAGAGGACCAGGGGTCTGGTGAAACAGCTTTGGAGAGACTGAGACAGGCTCTGATCATGACTGGACTGGAAAATGCTGCAACAGAGGTGTTGGGTGAGTGAGATACTGACACAAGGTTCTTGTGTTTTGTTTCAGGTCAGTACCGGAAAAAGCTAGATCATTAAACAAAGAATGTTATTTCAGGAGCTCATCTTGGCAAATTGTCATTTGCAAAAACAAATGAAAAAAGAAAGATATGAAAACCACCAACAATTCCTCACAAAAGACAAAGTTCCTTGTTTCCCTGCAGGTCACAACTTGATTGACCAACACAAGACACTCACAAAAGAGAAGCCTCTAACTGGCAGTTCAGATAAAGAGCCTCTGCCTTTGCTTGATGATGACACAACACATGATCCTCTTTTGGGATTCAAGCGCAAAGGTATGTGACCTTCTGCATTTTGGCTGCTGGCATTGTGTGCTTTGCTTATATCTTGGGTGGAAAGAAGGACATTTCACAAGGGTTTTGTTTTTGCAGAGACAAAGCCCCTACCAGTGCTACATTCAGGCTCCAGTGAAGAAGACAGTTTTCCAAACTTGTCCCTTTTGAGTTCCAGATTGGCATTCAAGGCAAAATGTAAGGTCTTTGAGGCTGAAAATTTTCACCCATGACCATTTCCTCTCTGTGCAATGTCAACATAACCATTGGGTTATTCACTTCAGCTGCTGACACAGCAATGACATCTGTGGAAGAGGCCCATCAGGCACAAGGGAAAGAAGTGCTTTCCTCAGAACAACCTCAAATGGCCCAGTTTTCAAGTGGATATGATTCCCATGAAGTTTTTTCTTTGCAATACTTGGCAAGAAGTAAGTATCTACTGAGAACAAAAAGCAAATCTCCATCAAGCCATGTGACTCAGTCTGCAGAAACTCAAAAACATTGTTTCCCTACAGCTGCATTCACAGGTGTACAACTGCCAGAAGCACCAGGCTGGGGCTCCTGTCCAGTCACATCTCACAAGGCTTACCAAAGGCTGATCACAACAGTGTCCCTGGGAGAAGCCAGAAGCCTCCAGGCCCCACAGTCTGATGTCTCTCTTGACATTCCTGAGCATTCTCCAGGCATTTACACTGTACACATTCAAACTCATTCTGCCACAGAAGGTTTCAGTGTTCCAGATTATGAATGTGTGATTTCTCCAGCAGTAGAAATTACACATCAACAGCTCAAACAAGACAAAGACAAACAAAGCAACATTGGCTTGTGCAGGTTGAACATCCCTCATTGTTTGAAGAACAGGTCCATCTTTGACCAAGTCAAAGTTTACCACATTGGCACAAGCAGTCATCTCACAGATGTGGAAGAACTGGACAGGGTTGAAAAGCAGCCAACGCACCAAATATTTGACATCAACCAGTCACACATCAATGTCCACACAGAGCAATTCAGCAAGTTTATCTGCACAGCTTGTGGACAGACCGAATGTCAAAGCTCTGTGCTCAATTTGCTGTTTGCCCGCATGGCATCAGCTCAGGAACAGAAGAAAACATCAGTTGACATGAAGTTGTTTCTTGGCAGCCAACTCTTCTCCATTCAAGATTTCAAGAATGTAAGTTGTTTAGTAGGGATGCAGCTCATAATTTCCTTACAGGTTTTCCAAAGGTGTTTTTTTTTTGCTTTCTCCTTCACAACAATTCACAAGTGGCAAATTATTTGCAGCCACTGCAAAAGAGAATGCAAGCTATTGGAATGACACTGGTGGAGGAAGGTGGTGTTCTCACCAAACAACACTCAACTGACCTGGATGCCAGCAAAATAACACTGCAAATTGCACCTGAGGAACATGTGTGGGGCCCCAAGTGGTCTGATGTTCTGTGGGATGATTCAAAGAAAGTTTTCATCAAGGTGGGTCTTTATTGAACACACCAATAAAGGCAACAGTCACTCTTGGTAGGTGAATAAAGTTCTACATATTGGTTGTTGTATATTTGCTTGGCCTTTTTGCAGATGATATTGTTGTTTTACAGAAAAGATTTCTTGCTGAAGTTCTTCCACTTGATGGCTGCCACAGCTGCAGACCCTCTCTTCATCCCATCCCAGCAATGACTGTGCACACAGTTACTGATGCTGCTCACACTGAGTTCAGAGGCTGGTACAATATCACAGTGCATGCTGCTGAGAAACAGTCAGCAAGTTCAGAGAGTGGAGAAGACATCACTCTCCAAGACTTTCATCAAGACAGAACCCATTTTGTTGTGTCACACCACAAGGTACACCAGTTTCTCGTGTAAAAACCCAAAGTGTGTTCTGCAAATTGTGTTGGATTTTCCCAATGGTTTTTGTCCAGGTTGTTAATTCCATCATTCAGTTGGAGACTCTGATTCGCACATCAAACAATGAAATTACTGAGATGGCTGATAAAAGTCACAGCTTCACATTTCCTTCTGTCAAATTCATCTTCATTGAAAAAAATAGCTCCATGGAGCTCGCGGTGATTTGAGGAAATTTCACTTGCTCTGATTTGGCTTGCTCTGATTTGGCTTGCTCTGATTTGGCTTGCTCTGATTTGGC
>JAAUXT010072837.1_pt1 | contig 16678 bp, 17 predicted proteins | sample 7278171 | NCBI WGS metagenome assembly JAAUXT01 (sample SAMN14350112, study PRJNA611818) | marine sediment metagenome | isolation source: surface marine sediment (1.8m) | place: French Polynesia: Moorea | collected 2018-08 | reverse complement strand
GGGTGAGTTTTGACACGGGGCCAGAAGCACCCATCGAGCATTTTGGCACGGATGACCATCGAGTGGAAACTGCTGATAGGTAGTTTTGACTACCCTACCCTTCTGACACTCCGACAACGCAGCTCGTTTTCATTTGTTTTCATTTCAAGACCAACAACCAACATGACAAAGACCAAGAAACAAAAAGTTCAGGCGCATTGCCTGAACCAATAAGTCTCTCCCATCAAATTGAGTCCTTGCAGTGAAAAGGTTCTTTTGCTTGAAAAAAATCACAACCCCCAAAGTAAAATAGTCACGAAATAACCTGAAACGTCCTGGTGAGTGTGGATCTGTGCGGACGATCAATTCCAGCAGTTCTTTGGTCTCCTTCGAGCAAAATTGCTGCAGAACATCACAAGAAAAAGAGGTCATTGCTTTTCTATCGTGTTCAAAATCCTTCGAAGAGTTATGTCAGGAGCAACACTTCGTCAAAATGGCAAAATATTTCACCTGGTTGTTGTTGTTAGCTACTGAGTTCACTTTCAGATGCAGATTTTTTATTCAAGTCAAACTTTACGAGGACCTTATACAATCACGATGAATATCACACCTGAGCATAACTTATAAAGAAGAGCTGGTTTTGTGTGTAGTTCAGACCAGGCAAACCGCCTTCCTCACTGCCACTGTCCTCCACCCAGTCCCTGTATGCCTGCAACAAATGCACAAAATTGCGCTGCTCGAATTCCCCGTGATAATTCACACGGGACTGGGTGTGGCGAGATGGCTTATTGATTGTGCAGTTGAAGCTTTCTCAAGTGGGCCAAATGGTACAATGCAAGGACTTTGACCTGAAAAGCTTCTTTGATTCCACCATTGTCGGCAATGTTTTCACCCAGGGTCAATCTTCCGTTGACCTGCAGACACACGACGAAACACCATGAAAGAAGGAAAATGAATTTTGAACGGACATGACAGTTCCAGCAGGCTCCATGATCATGAAGACGTACAAATGGGACAATTAAAATATTTTAGGAGAAAATTGCTACGAACACCACCCTCACGGTTCGCTTTGTTCAACAAATGCCTTGGGTACCTTTTCCGAAACCCCAGAGATGCTGAAGTTGCTGTACTGTCTGTCAATGCAGGCGGCGCGAAGGTGGAAATTGTCCTTCACTTCTGGGGTCCACCAGTCGTTCAGGTTTCCGTGCTCATCAAAGTTTCTGCCTGCAAGTTCGCAAGAAGTATACCACACACTGTGCTCAAATCAAATGCGAGGAAATATCGTTTTCAGGAGATTTCTTCGTGCACAGTCAAATTCAATTCCCAGAAGAAACTTCACACCTTGATCATCGAACCCGTGGGTTATTTCGTGGCCAATGATGAAGCCAACACCGCCAAAATTAATGTATCTGAATGCAAATCACACAAAGTGGGAAGCGTCAAAGCATTTCACGGAGCAATGACTGCGTGTGCGTCCTTCCAGCTCCAAATCGTGGAAACTGAGCAAAATATATTTTTCGTGAGCTTACTTTGGATAGTTCTTGTCAAACATGGGTCTTTGAAAGAGTCCTGCGGGGAACACTGCAAAACACAAAGTTACCAGTAGCAGGCTGTCAACACATTCACACGATGGTACCAAGGATTCGAGAAAGTACGAAACACCGATTTACCGATTTCATTTTGCAGCCAGGCGTAGTAGGCATTGAACACAGCTGGACCTAAGATCCACCTTCAAAGGGAGAAGGCGAGAGTCCTTGAATCAACGTGCTCCAAAACCGCACATATCCGCGGAAGAAAATACAACACACGGCCTGAGGTCCTGTGTTCCCAAAACAGACTGCAGCGTCTGGTTATTTCTCTTTGTCCCTCTTTTTCTTGAAATTCAAACTCCCAAATTTTTGGTTGCAAGACTGAATTTTTCGGGACATATGCCCCGATCGAAAACGCGCGTCGAGCACGTGCATACTTGGTGTCGTCCACAGGTTCGTCCAGTTTCTTCAGGTTGAACCTTCTTCCTGTGGTCGCTCTGTGCAACGTGTTCGACAGGAATCGTTTTTCGTCCACTATCAGCTGAAAAAACCAGCAACAATGGAAAGGGTTCATTCAGGAGCTGATGACAAATCGTTATCTGACTCCACTCTGCACAAAACGCCCTTTCAAACAAAAGTACATAAGTGTCGCGACGCGCTGAACTCATAAATCCCAAACAAATGACGGTCGACAGTTTGACACAATCCATACCCCCTCGTAGACATTTTCTAGTTCTTGGTTGTCCAGAATGTAATCTGGGAATCCAATCTTCTGCTTCATAGCTATTGCCTGGAAGTACACGAGCATGCAAAGACACTCTTGTTGTGCATGGACTTCTCCAGACCATTTTCTGTGGAATTTAAAGGAATCCCAGACTTTTGTTTGAACCCTTAAAGTGGTGCAAGTTTTGTTTGCTGCCCAAAGACTAGGAGCGGTTATCCCCAACTTCCCCTCAAGTCTTTTTTTGCTCACCCGCCACCAATTTTGCTTGGAACTGAAAGCCTTTCATCTCTGAAAACGAGTTCTGTTCAAGCTCGAAACGGGCTCTGTTTCCAACCAAACCTTGAGTCCATTGTTTTGAGTCTCCAAGCTGGAGCAGGTCTGTCTTGAGAACATGCAAAAACCAGCATCATCCAGTGGTACGTACCTTCTTCCAAGCATTTGCCTTGGTTGCGTCGTCAAGCCAGTCTGCTTTGTCTAACATGCTCAAAAAAGTCTGTCTCAAATACAGGATCATTTCTTCCACCTGCACAAACACGCTGGATTGAGTTTGCAGAAACACGGATTGCGAACAAAATTTCGTAATTTTTTTTCTCAAGTTCCGTCATTGCATGTGCACTCGTTGGTTGTTGAACAAACCTCTGTTTTGGCTTTCTGGTCAAAGATGTTTTGCACGTAAAGTCGCCCAACAGCCAAGGGCATGTTGGCGTTCACGTCCTGAGTGCACAGCTTCCACCGGTCTCTGGATTCGCCTTTCCCGGCGATGACCTGCAATGCAAACCTGGGTTAAACATTCAAAAGTCAAAATTCCCATGGCAACAACACTTTCCTCACAAAAAAGCATGTCACCTGTTGATACCGCAGATATCTGTCGTAGAAAGCTGCAGGATAGCTCAACATATTTGCTTTGACCAACCTCCACATCATGTAATTCGCCACCGTTCTGAAAGAAGGTTTGCGAGTTCCAAGGGTATCCTGATAATATTTCACGGACGGACTTTTCAAAAGTGTGCCAGGTTGAGCCTGCAAAAATTCCTGTGCACCTTGTGTCGAAAGCTTGCCAAAGAAGGCCAAGTCTGTGCAAATATTCTGAGTCGAACACCATCACAGAGAAGTTCGCGTTCACTGTTTTCCCGACTGGAGAAAGCACGTCGTTGACGTATGTAAGCCAGTTTATCCTCTGCAAGAAACCACACTCGCATGAGTGACAGAGTTATCCGATCATTGTCATAAGTGAACGGTTGAACGTCTGCTTTTGACGCCATGGCAGCTTACATCCGTGATGTCTGTGGACAGCTCAGCGATTGTCATGTTTCGGTAGCTATCAGCCAGGGCTCGTCTCATTTCCGCCGGAATCAAGATCTACGGTCAAGCATATGAGTACATCTCGAGTGAATACTGCATCTATGCATTTGCATGAAAATTGCGACACTGAACTGCAAGGTCACTTCATCTGAGAACTTCGCTCGTGTTTTCCTTGTCAATGCGAGAAGCGCTCCACCTTGGCGAGTTCAATCTCGAAGTTGACAATCGTTGCGGCTTCGATCATGGCGAGGGTTGGGTTCGCGCCCAGCAGAACAGCAACGTCCACGATGTACTGTTGGTACGCCAACATGATGGGAGCATTCCTGGGCCCCAAGAAGTAGTCACGACTCGGCATCCCCAGCCCTGTCTGGGTGATCTGAAACCACAGGTTGACGAACCCGCTGATACGAGTGAATTGAAGAGCGCGTTACCGCAGAACCACAGCCCCACAGAACAAGAAACATAGGAAACCATGGAGGAAAGTCCTGGATGTGGCCAGTCGTTTCTACTTGAGTCTGTTCTCATGATAAACTCTTGCAACACATGTGTCTCTGCCCAACCGGAGTGTTGGAAACCAAAAGCGTGGACCTGTAACTATTCTGATAGTGCCCGACGATCCCTTATCGGCGCAGGATTTCACAGACAGCATCGTTCGATGTACGAGTGGATCGGAAAGTTTCCGTGCACTCGTTACTCACCGTCAGAACATTCTGAGTCGAATCCTCGAAGCTCGGAGACACGCTGCTTCCAATGAAGACACCCACGCCCAAGTGGGACAGTCTACCCACCACGTCCATGATTTCATAGTTATTTGGGGTCCACGTTGAATCGATCATGGGCCAACCTCCGTAGTCATTGACCACATCCAAAATGGGGGCGATTCCCAATTGCTCGATTGTGTTGGTGTCCAGACACGACTTGTACATGGTCACTGCCTTCAAAACGGACTGTGGTTCGTCTTCTGGGAACTGTGTCATCTCCAGGAGTCCTGCGACATGCAAACAACAACCCTTCAGAAGAACGGCAACAGATGAGACGAACGTTTGCGTTTCAAAATTTTGAAAATCAAGCTGCAGCCGAACTGCTGGACTGCGACATCACGCCTCGTAAAGCCTTTCCACGTGTTGTTTCTCTCCGCTTCCATGGCGCACGGTTCCTCGCCACACAATTTTTCGTGCGCAGCCTGTCACATTTTCCTCGTAGAACAGAACATTGTTTGCCTGACCTTGCCTTTCAGGGTTTGATGCTTGAGTTGGACAAGCATCATGTCTGTGTTTCTCACATGGAACTTCAACTCAAAACATACTGGGCAAATGCAAAAATCTCGTTGACGATGACATTGATGTCTTCAGTGCAACGCGGATGTTGGACGACAGTCCACACATGACACAGGAACATGTTTTTTTGTTTGGTGTGCTTTGGAATGAGATCTCTCTTGGTGGGGTGCACCAGCTGGTGTTTCTGCATTCGTTTCTCGCGGTGACACTTTCTGTCATCGTACCCTTGATTTGGTGCTGCAGGTTCTCGCGCAGATCGTCGGTGACCCCGGTGAGTGGTTTGTCCGCCGGGATGTCGTGGTCCCGGATCCAGTTGCCACACGCAAACTCGTAGAAGTCCTCGCACGGGTCCACCGATACGTCGATCGCTTTGAGCAGATCAGAGGCTGCAACCATGCAGAGTTGAGATTGTTAGAGAATCCTGAACCACGAATCTCTGCTTTCAAACACGAAACCAAGATTGGTTGAAAACAGACACATGCATCGGCATTTCACCGTTTCTTCACTTTTTGATGCTCGCGGCAGTCGGCCATCTGGGTGAAGCAAATAGCTTGAAAACCAGTAGCATCTTTGTGTGCATCTGTCCACACAACCACCCCTTCCCGCATGAGCCGTCACCCCTCTCACCCTGGGCTTTTCCCCCCACTCAGGCCAGTACCCCCCCCCCCCCCACACACACACACACACCTCGGCCATTTACTTCCCCTGAGCCATTAACCCACCTCGTGCAACATGGGTTCGTACGGAGGGCAAGATGACGTGCGACCATCAGGTCCCCGCTACCGGGACTTGTTGATTACTTTCGCACATTTGCTGGGTGTTTTCTAGTTTCTCCTGCAACTGCAGGAGCTAATGTACGAGGCACGTTTTTTATGTTTCCGTTGTTTCGCCGATCAAATCGTGAATTCCTCGTGGTTTCTGATCAAAATTGGTTGCAACCTTCCTGATCATCATCCCCATCCTGTCCAAGGGTCCAATGAGCACAGACTTGATCACAGAAGGTGAAATTGGTGCCAGAAAAGCTGTCACCAGACAGGTGTTGGCGATTTTCCTGTGCTGCCATTTGCTTCAGTTGCAGCTGTTGGCAGAAGTGTCTCACACTCAGAGGTAATTATTTCGAGAGGGCACAGTCCCTATGGCTGTGGCAGAGGAGGAAACAGATTCCAGCATGGACACAGACAATGAGTGTGGGTGTGGCTCAGAACATTTCGCTGAAGTTGACAATTTGGCCTGTCTTGGTCAATGTTTTTCTGCATGTTTTTCACTCATTAGCAACATTTTCTAGTTGTTGTTCACATGTTTGGCATGCCTGTTGACTGCATTAAAAGTTTGGGAAAAATCGGCGGAGAATTCGCCCTTCTTTCGGCGAAACAACGGAGACATAAAAAACTTGCCTCGTAAATTCCATTTGAGTTTGAAGTGTGACAAGCCACTGAGGCACTGTTCATTCCTTACTGTTTTCCATTGCCTCATGCTCTCTGTTTTGAGAACCCTGGACGGCAAAACAAATTGCGTTAGTGAAGAACTGACAAGGGTGAAAAAGGCCAACATTCTGACATTCAGAACAGAGACGAAATACTTTTTCCATTTGTTTTCCCTGAAAAAGTCATGCTCATTTTGCACCCATTCTCCCTGGATCATGATGTTGAATGCACTACAGAATCACAACATTATGACGAATGTAAACAAAGGCACCATCTTTGGCTGACATACCGACGGACACACATGCTTCTGTGCTGCAAGTCTCAGGCTGAACTTCGGAGTCTTCAGGACCTGTTCAAACAACAACGTGCAAGTTTGAGCGCTTTTGCTGATCCAGGAAAGTACAGTCCAAGCGAAAGACAAACATTTCATGTGTTGAAATCACATTTTCGCAGTTCATTCACCAGAAAGAGTGAGGTCTCCAAACGTGAAGCTTCCCACAAGTCGAAAATTCTAGGAACACGCAGGCAATGGCACCTGCACGCCTACAAACGCCATTTGGATTCCCCAAACCAGTATCTGTCAGACTTTGCGCACTTTGCCTCGCACAAGTTGGATCAAGAATCCGAAAAAGGTACATTTTCCGCTTCCAGCCCCAGACGCCAGTTCCAAATTCTCTTCCTGGGCGCTGAGCATGGAAAACGGGATTTTTTTCAGAGAACGATCTCTTTACTGGATGTGAGTACCAGAGTTGGTGTCCTTGATGAAGTAGAGCGTCAGGGTGACGGCGGCCACTCCGCAGAAGAAGATGACGAGGAAGCAGAGCACGAGCTCCCTGCCGGCGCACCCCCCACACCGCGGGGCGCGCTGCTGCTTCTGCTTCTGCACCAGGGAGCGGTTGTACTCCTTTTGTCTCCTGCAAACCAACCGATTTCTGCGTCCACATACAGGTCCACATTCGGTTTTTTTGTACAAGTCAGAAAAATAACAACCGCGCGTTGTTTTGTGCAGGAAGCATGACATTCACACACAGCACAGAACCTCGGAAGAGTGGATGAATGCAAGTGGTCACGTAACAAGAAGTCTGAGGGACTTTGAGCATTTCGAAAGTTTGTTTTCAACCTCAACCCAAAGTGGATGACATGCAACTCTTCAACACACGGACACATGTCTGCGCAGTGGCGACAGAGACACCCAGGGCACACCCAGAGCCTCTGTTCGCTTGTTCCGAACGACTTGGTTTTGAATTCCGTTGTCAGTGCAAAACCTGCTGCGATCTGTGGGTTTCATGCGCTGTGCGCAGAACCTTCAGGCTGCAGAGCCTATATTCGGACACAGGTTGATCAGACGTCGAGACGGTATCACCAAGTTTGACACTGAAACAACAATGTTTGTTCTGGAACGTGAAAGCACCAGAAAACAATAATGTCTTTGTTGTGCCAATCGCAAACAGGAGACCAACAAGCAATCGAAGAAGCATAGATTCTGAGTTTGATTGGAACAACAAGAAGGCTATCTCCTGAAAAGCGCGCGGTTCACGCCTTGAGCCAGTATGGAAAACAAAAAATAAATTCACCTGAAAGATTTTTTGGCCACTTCAGAAAATTTTCCATATTGAGCTAGCCAGCCCATGCATGTTGAGTTACAAGGGGGGGGGGTAGGGGTAGGTAACTCAACACAGCCAAAAAATAAAGAAATACTTGAAATGGCCTTCAAATGATCTTGGTTAAATTTCACCATATTGAGTCCCCCCCCCCTCAACATGGGCAAAAAATATGAAAAAAGCTTAAAATTGCCTGAAAATGATCCCAGTTAAATTTCAGCATGTTGAGTTACCCCCATAACTCAACATGTTCACACACACATACAGACTCGGTGTCATTACAATAAGCGCGCGTGAGGTCGAACCGCGCGCTTAAAAAATCAAGCCAACAGCATCATGATGTGTACCTTAAGTTCTCCATGTCGTAATTGCTGACTAATGTGGTGGCATTCCAGTTGTTCTGGTACACGGGTGGCTTTTGGTACTCCATCAATGTGTCCTGAGTTCCTGATGTACAAATTTGAATTTTGGGACCAAAAATCCTTTTATATCCACGCGGAAAGCAAAAAAAAATCAACCACAATAATTTTTAGTCCTGAAATTTGAGAAGATGATATGCAGGTTTGAGTGCCAAAAGCTCACTCAATCCGAGCACTACACAAAACACAGGATCTACAAATCAAATAAACATAAGTTTTTTCTTGAAATGGCAAGAATATTTTAGTGCGAAGATAATTTTTGAAAGTAAAACAGACAGAGGCGCCGTGGAGCTATTTGAGCATACGACAACACAAGGGGCCCTTTCATTGGAACGAGACTCCTCTTCAATGCAGCCTTTTTGTCTCGATAAAATTGACAGTGAAAAGTCCGTTTTGCGGTCATTGTGCAAAACTTTCGATTCTGCCACACTTTACTGGGCGCCTTTTCTTCGACAAAAGTTTTCCGCATGTTTGACCGACAAAACGCGCAACCGACACGTCTGAATGCCTTGTCAGGAAGCGGTTCGGAAAATGCCACGCACATTTCAAAGTTGATCTCAATATTTCGGATTGCTCTTGGGTGTCTTTGTGGCTGCAGGCGAACAGACGGTGAGACCGTGTACGAGTCTCCAGGTGCCAGCCTTCCTTATTTCGTTGCTGTGGTTGCACCTTATTTCGTTGCTGTGGTTGCACCAACTATCTTTGAGAGTTCGAAAATTTCAAGGAAAAAATTGACGACCTAGCTGACAGGCAAACACTTTTGACATTTCCAAAGGGAAAAACAAGTGGTGCCACTGTGAATTTTTGAAGATGAGACGTGTTCAGCACAAGTGTTTACTCAAACTTTTGAAGCAAGTGCGCAGGCCACCAAATACAATGCTCCAGCAATTCTTCCACAAACGTCAAATATGTATTTTACAAGACAGACACCTAATTGCCGTCACTTCACAGCCAACTTGATACTGTCAGTTTTGGCTTTCTGCTGCAAAAACTCACGCACAGACATGAGTCTCTCTGGCGGATCCAGGATTGAGGTCAGCGGTTGGGGGAAAACCCCTTGGGGCAAATCAGCAACATTCAAAATTTTAGCAGGAACGAACACGCCTCCGAGGGTGGAAAATGGGGGAGGGGAGTTCCTCAGGCTGCGTGCCCCTGGATCCCCCGGAGAGTCTTTCGCAACAGATGCGTGTGCGGTTGTCCCTTGGTTCGAGTCTTTTTCCGTCAAACTCGTCTTCGGCAAAACCAACTTTGGTTGGCTTTTCAATGGATAGTTATCGTAAATTGGGTTTCTTCTCAATTCACCTGAATCCCAAATCAACTCGGATGCCCGATTGATAGACACACCTACCGCCAGTACATAACAGGCAATTTTTGCGCTCAAAAATGCCATGAAACGCAAAATCTCGTTCTTCAAACATCACCTTGAAGGACGCAACAGAACGCTGCGCACGAATCCACCTACAAATCGAATTCCTGGCATTGCTGTGTGTTTTTGCGCTTCTTCGTTTTCAAGGCTCTTTGTTGAAGCTCTCAATGCAATGCCTCTTGGTTGAGTGCAATGTGCGAGGACATCCAATGGACAGGAACGTTGTTCCCTGGAGATGTGGCCATTCGAGACGCGCAGCCGTGCAGCTCACGTGCGATTGGGGTTCTTGGGGTTGTGTGTGTGTGTGGGGGGGGGAGCTTGACAATCGATTCTCCCAGGACACCTTTAAAGCTCTATTCCCATTGCGAACGTGGCTTTGAAGCTGTCAATGTAAAGATTTCTCTCCTTTCACGAGTTTGAATCACTTGGAATACGCCAGTCAAGACCAGGTCAGACCCAGATCCTGGATCTTCTGATAGTTTTCAGAACATAGCTCGAATTTTGGAAATACCCCGCTGCACTTTCGAATGGACGAGTGTTCGCATTCATTGCACCTCTTTTCACCCTCTGTCAATATTTTGGTCGCACTACATTTGTTTGACATTCTGAAGCGTAAAAGGCACCTGGATGTGAATCTAGACCACAAGCCGAAACTTGACGCCGGATGTGTGCACGGAAGAATTTCCCCAAAACACTCGAGTTCAGGACGCAGGATTTGCAAGCACGCGAACTGGACAAGAGAATTGTCCAAGCTTCTACTGATGCTCCAAGCGTTCAAACTGTTACTCAACACGTACCTGTGCCCCCGGTGTGGAAAACGCGGACCCGCGTTGGCAACTCGGTGCGTTGAAACCACGAAAACGCCTCACACGCATGGTCAGCATGACTCCAATTGGCAGTTGTACTCCTCGTGCACGAGAAACGTTCACAGAATGTGCAGGCAGTGATCAGGAACGAATTCTGAGGACTTTTCAGGTATGGTTAGGAGGGTCGTGGGGGGGGGGGGAGTAAAATGGGTTGTGGGGAGGGGGGATGCGAATTTAACGCGATTCGCAAGCGTTGATGAACCAACACAACCGCCACAAAAACAGCCAATAAATTTTGAGTGGACAGGACCCAAACATCTATCCAAGTCCAGCTGCTGTTTCCGGGTTGGGAGACTTTTCCTGAGAATCGGCAGAACCCGGGTTGTATTGACAACTTAGTGACAGAAGCTGCCCACCACAGGAAGTGAATGCACAACCATTCAATCACCCAGGTTCTCGGTGTCCAGTTGTTTACCCGAATGGTTGTGAACATTGCGGGCACCCAGATGTCAATTGTCTGTCTCGCCCAATGGGTTGACTTAACAACTTTGTCCCAGCATAAAGGCATCAAACTATCCTTTTTGTTGGCACTGTATTTCCGCACAGCTGGGTCGAGGGTGTTAATTCTCTTTGAGAAATTTGGACTGGTCGACAACTTTTCCCAAGCACCCAGGGTGGCATTCAGCATTCATAGTTGTTCCAGGACTAAACCGTTCAATTCCCAAAAGCATACCGGAGGTGTCTGCACCAGGCTTCGCCTCAAATGTAGTGTCCACTTTTGCTCCAAAATTGAGCGTGTAGGTCCATCTTTTACACGGGTATGATTGTTTCAAGGACCTGAATACCCCCAAACAAGGGTTGAATTTTTTTCTGAAGAGGGGGGGGGGGTGCGTTTCGTGCATGGGTGCGTCCAATACAGAACTTGACACCCCAAATATTTGGAATGCACCGGTCGGCACAGACTTCGGGCGCTTGGAACATGTCCCGTCTCACCGCCTGACGCGATTTTGAGGGTTTCGAATTCCTCAAGGCGAAGGCGATCGCCCACGTTCAGGCCATCAAATCTTGTCGCGTTCTCGCTTCCATCATCGAAAGACCGAATTCAAATCAAACACCGAACAAAAGAAAAAGAGTGCAATTCTCTTCGTCATCGTGTTTAATCCGTTCGCAACGAATGTCAACTCCAACTTGAACTTAGACCTTGAAGCCACGGCTGGCGCGGCGACCGCGCGCTCTCTCGAACTTGCGTCCCTTCGCGCGCACGTACGGCCTGAAAAACACGAAGGGCTGCGATTAACTAGAGAGCTACCGGTAAACTGCTGTTCCAGCGAAATATGTGGCAAGTACAACAGATCAGCTGTGGTCGTTGAAATTCCAAATAAATTTTGTATAATTCTGTTCAGGGACACTGGAGCAAACATCGTGTCGGGTCGGAGACGCCATCACATGTGTTTCGAATGCAAGGAATCTTTGTTCACAGTTGTTGCCGAGACCACGAAATTGCCTGGACCACGAAAGCCGAGCTTTGAACACGGGCGCGTTGCGTCGCTTATCTTCAGGAAATGGGTAAGTGGGTCCGGAGGAAGGGGGGGGGGGAGGGGAGCAGGAAGCGACTCATTTTCAGGTGGGTCGTTCTGTCAACCTGCTGACAGGATAGCAGTAAATCCTGCCCAAGACAAAGCTATGACGAGTGCCAGTGCACAGCGAAACACAGGCACGCTTCTTCGTACGCGTCAGTGTGAAAATTCGATGAGTTTCAGCAGACAGCGCACACACTACCGACGTACCCCAACCGCCCGATCAGTGACAGATTCCTTTGATGACTTGTCAAGGCTCTCACAGCAAACTCGGTTGTTCTGCCACCGACCTGGCAATTGGGGCACCGCACGTACGAAACTCGCCCAATGTTTTCAGGTTTTCCAGGCTGTGTCGGAACCGGGTTGAAACCTGCCACACATCGTTTCCAAACACACACACACACACACACTTACGCGGTACTGCTGTGCGGCACACCCGGAGCCCGGCCAAAGTGCCTGTACGCCTCGCGAGCCTTGCGTGCGCCTACAACGAACAGCCGATGAGTAAAGCTATCCGCCAAGTGACATCTGTCCAACACGCACGTCACCACGGTAAAGACAAGTTGACTTCGCACCACGCACAAATTAAAGGAGAATTTTGTGACCCAAATCATCGAACTGCGCACTAACCCTGGAGAAGGACTGTGCCTTGTCCCTTGGGCGCCTTCAGCGCCAGCTGATCGAACGTCATTATGGTGCCGCCGGCCTTCAGGATGCGAGTGCGGGCTCCCGCGGTCACGTGCAGAGCGCACACCTGCAAGAATAAAGATGCAAGATAGCTTGCGTTCAAAAGGCAAAACTCTTGTGCTGACGCCACTGCTTTCGGCGTGGTCAGCAAGTGGACAACCAATCACACTGTACAGCAAGAACACGCATTTCGGGGGCGGGCAACATCAACTAAAGATTGTCACAAGTCCAAACCTTTTGTCTGCAGCATCAGCTCTTGCCCCTCCCCCCCCCCTCCACTGTCTGTCCACCAGCACAGAAACAACACGACGGCACAGGCCAAAAAATAACACCACCCGCATTTGCCACAATCACGGGACGCGGGGTGGCGACGGCTGGGGGGAAGGGTTAGTTTTGCTGAGCTGGACCCATTCATCCTGTCCAGTCTCAGAAGGGAGGGGGGCTGAAGTACTTCGAATGTAAAGTCATGGTGTCCAACGGAACTCACATGTGGACCTGCCCTCCACACTGGAAGCCACAACAGCAACATCAAACTGTCAAACGACAACAAGACACCCCCTCCCCCACCACCTGGAGAATGTGTCCCTGCCCAGCTGACATCGACAACGCGCGAGAGAACACAAGAAACGTACGGCTGTCAAACCAGCGCCGCTGGAAACCAGCGTCGAGACTCACCTTCAGCTTGGGGATCTCGAAGATCCTCGTGTCATCCGTGATGGTTCCCACAACGACGGCGATCTTGTCCTCGCGTCCGGGCTTCTTCATGTTGCGAACCTGAAAAATGTCAGTGACCCTTGAGAAAACGGCGTCACAAGTGCATCCGTGTTATGAAACCACCTTGTAATTTCACCATCACTGGAAAAGTTGCCAGCACCTTACCGCTGGGCAGAAAATACCAGTTCTGAACTGAGCAAATTGCTGAAGCTGTCTGTGATCGAGAGAATAAGATGGCCCTTCAGGGCTGAAAGCTGTCCCTGGATCGCCGCTCCAAAACAAAAGCACCTTTATCAGAATTCTGTACTGACCAGCCTGGCGATAGAGAGCGGCGGGCGGTTGGTTCGGCTCATGAAAAGACGTTTCAAAATGATCTTGTTGAACTTGGAGTTGGTCCTCCTGGCCAAGAAGCGGTACAACTGAAAACAGACAAGGCAAGACATGAAGGAGGTTGAAAACTTGTTCTTCCACCCGGACTCTACAACTTTCTACGCAAGGGAGGTATCAAGTTCCTGCTCAAGTGTGGTCACAAATCGCGTCGAATGTGTGTCCAAACTCCACACACGATCCTTGAAGGAACACAAAGGACTGGCTGAATTGAAACGCATTCTGACCAACCAAGGTCGATTCCAAGCAGCCTGCTTGCTTCGGATTGATCGTCTCATACAGAACGACCAAACAAGTCGACTGACTCTTCACACCACAACCCTGATCGAACTTTATTCTGCAGTAATCGACTTGTTTGGTCGTTCTTCATGTGGCATAAGGGACTTGAAGTCGTTCTATATCATGTAATCGTCTTGACTTCGTCTCGACGATTACGTCCATGATATGGAACGACTTCTCGTCCCTTATTCCTAACGTAGATGTCGACTTCAGAGCAGACCGTCGCTCGACAAGGCGAAAAAAGTTAAAACTCACCTTCACCAGCAAGCGAAGATAAATATCTTCGCTCTTTGGCTCCGTCCGCCGGACCTTCCTGTCCTTGTTGTGCCTGATGTCGATTCCCTACAAAAGTAACAGCGCTCCTTGCAAGAAAAACACTGTGCAACAGCCGGAAAACACAATATTTGTTGCCCTCAAAATCGATCGTAATGTCACTCATGTCACGATATAACCCCCACAACGTTTCCTCATTACATCAGATTCGCTGGTAATCTGAGAATTTTGATCATAGAATCGCCGATGGCTGAAATAATTCTGGATTTTATCGGATCGAACATTTCCACTCACCATTGCAGGCGATAATAGGGTGAAAGAGGAAGTGATTCTGCGCCGCCTGGCGTCGAGCGGCGAAACCAGCCTCGAAGCAGCGGAAAGAACAGGTTTGTTGAAATTTTCCCTGTTTCTCTGTTTCGCGGTGATTTAGAGAACAACCCCTCTCTGATTCCAATTTGTCTACGTTTTGGAGGTGCAGGGTTACTCCAGGAATGTTGTCTTGAGCCTAAATTTTGTTGGACGAGAAGCCAAGACAAATTCCATTGAGTCGACTGCTGTCTGTCGTCGATCTCTTGAGCTTGATTCTTTTGATGTTGGACCTGTCAAGCGACAAGGTTTGGAGCAGGTCTGTGTAACACAGTCACAGAGGCCATTGCCGAAGGGGAAAGTCTCTGATACATGAACTCTGCGAAAGAACATCGAACGGATTCAAAACAAGAGAGGTGCACGAGCCTCCCCGCACACACACACACACACACACAACAACAACAACAACAACATCCTTCGGGTTTCGGCAGTCAGAAACAAGTTCGTAGATTCAAATTGTCGGTTTCAAAATGTTTGATTTGTTTGAAGTGTGGTGTCACCGACTTGAGTCAGACCCACATCGGCCCCCCGAACACCTGAAGCCTGGGTCCGCTGAAGGTCGAACGTGGGTAGGAATCCAAAAAATGACACAATGTAACGGTCAACAAACGGTCAGTGCTGTTTTCGAGCACTTATTTATGGTGGCACATGACCGTTTGATGGGCCCAATGCTGATGACATTGTGAAAGTGCCCGCGTGCAGGGAAAAGAACCACGCGATGGTCCACAGATCGATTTTCGTGGATTTCTGGAGCTGCTTCAGATCGATGCGACTGTTGTTGATCCACATAATTCTGAGTTCTTCTGTGTTCGGAGTGTATTTGTGTGAAAAGTGAAGGCAGGAGTGTGGTTTGTGCAGGCTTTGTCCAAGATCATGGACCAAAGAGGTGTCTTTGTGTTGTGCCCCGTCAACTTGAAGTGACCCTGATTGAAAAGCTGGACAACGGTTGAAAAATGGAAACGCTCGTTCATGTAGCGTGTGCCGAAAGTCAAAGCTGTTCGTTGCAACTGCCAACACTGAGCAGAAAGAATCGAGGATGGGACATTGCTGACGATCAGATAAGGCACACACACAAAGCAGTTGGACGCTACTCGTATATCCAGGATTATTGACATCGCTGCGCGGTGCATTCAGACCGTGACTGTTCGCATGACAGGTGTTGAAACTCCGTGGCTTCGTCCGGGTCGTGATTGTCACAACGGCCACAAATTTCTCTGATCAAAGCACCAGAAACATACAGTTCAATATCTGGACCGGAACGAAGAAAACACTCACGTGAGGCCTTGGCGTCCAACAAATGGGAAAAAATTTGAGGCGCAAAACAAGTTGTTCTTATCTGTTTAGTGCACAGGAAGATTGAAGCTTGAAATATGCGTGCTGGAATATGGATGCACCAACACCAATGGCATTCTATCGACTGACTTTGAAGCCGAACCGTGGGCCACTCGGTTTTATTCAAAGGACTCTCAGGGCAATAGTTGGCCAACTACTTTCCACCGCAGTTGAGATTTATGTTGCTCTGAACAATTTCGCATTTTTGGTGGCAAATAGGTTCAGTCTTCACACATCAGGTAGGTAAACAGGTGTGTTTGGAATTACAGTTCACACAAAGAATAGCACTGAACTGCCGTTGTGTTCTACTTCTGAGGTTCAGGAGTATGATTGTCAGTATCGTTTGGTACACGTGTACTTTGCTGACAACATTTTGTTGTGTTGTGTTCAAGAAGTGCGGCTGATCAATTGTGCGACATCGCCATTTTATTAAGCGTGTGGTCGCCCGAAGGGCCGTGTACCACACGCCTAATGTAATCACTATCAGTCTGTATGTCCATCCGTCTGTATGTGTAAAGCAGGTCCAACCCCCCCCCCCAAGTCCGGGGTTGCACATTCAGTCGGTTGGTCATTCAGTGTGTTAGTGTTTACATTTAGGGTGTGGTACACGGCCCGGGGGGCGACCACCCGGTTAAT
>JAAUXT010008720.1_pt1 | contig 16679 bp, 19 predicted proteins | sample 7278171 | NCBI WGS metagenome assembly JAAUXT01 (sample SAMN14350112, study PRJNA611818) | marine sediment metagenome | isolation source: surface marine sediment (1.8m) | place: French Polynesia: Moorea | collected 2018-08 | reverse complement strand
TTAACAAGGAATTTCAGAATTGCCCTTTGTTCAACTCTTTCCTCCAAAGGAACAATGAAAACAATGAAGACAAACACGATTGAAGCAGGTTTCAACAACTGAAGGAGCCACGACATTGCGGTTGGCATGTTGTGATCGCTGGAAGAATTTGATCACTCCAAGTTCAAGGCCAAGTGCAGCCAGAAAAAGATCACTGAAGATCGACTTATGGTGTTAGATTCATTGCACAGGTTGGGAAGATCAAGAGCCTTTCAAATCATTCCAAATGGATCACAAAAACCATATTTTTTGGACCGAAAACCGCCAATTCGTGGACCTCCCTCGTATTGATGCGGTTCACATAGTGCAAAGGTAAACGCCCAGGATAATCGTTGTGTGTGGCATCATAATTTTCCCCAGCAATTTTCCATCAAAAGAAAAATGACCCCAGAGGAGGTTGAGAAGCTCCAAGCAATAATGAGCAGTGCCAATATGTTTGAGAAATGATAGTCGTTGCGTTCTTTGTGATAACCACCTGAGAATAAAGCAGTGGGTGTGCTGACCGGAGTTTTGATGCCTGTGGCACACAGATAAATGGACAGCAATGAGACTCAGAACCTGCGGCAAGACTCGGCAATGTCGACGGAGGGGGCTGGGTCAGCCTGCAAAAAAAACCAAAAAAAAAACAAACCCTGCGATACTGAAAATATGAACACAGACGCGTCTGAGTCAAATACATCGAAAATTCCCAAAAAATGTTTCTTGCCGACATATGTTTCGTGAATCGACGAAACCAAAATTGTTTTCCCACATATCAGAGAAAGGAAGCCTCCGATGTGCAAAACAACGCCAGTTTCGGGTGTGAACGTGGCACAACCAGTTGCATTTCCTTACAAAGATTTTGAATGAAGAACGTGCGCTCCAATGTATGAGTTGCTACATCCGCCTTTGCAAAGTCCAATACACAAGAACATGCACTTAACCTTGATTTAGATGCCCGGGACCCTTCTGAAAACAGTACTCCAAAAAACCAAACAGGCTCGAACGACGGTGCATGGGAAAGATATGTGATCTAATTGAAAGGGGTGATTTTAAGGCTTTTAAGTTTTGGCACGGGCTGAGTCGAGGTATGCATGCGCCAGTGATCAGGTCCTTTCCAACCTTACCCGACAGTACTGGCATCCCTCACCATCTGTTGACCCAGCATTTCAAGCAGCGATACATCTTTTTGGAGGTGTACGTACGTGCCTTTCTTGGCTCTGCGATTCAGAGTTTTTTCGCTGTCATTTCAGATGGAGTCGTGCTGAAGCCTTCACTGAGAAGTTCACACAACAGCTACGCGCATGTGAACACTCCGAACCTGAACCACGGGGACAGCTTCACCTTCACAGCTGCGTCGGCTGCTGCAGCTGCCGCAAGTCCAGCGGAGGTTCACAGGCTGCAGTGCGCCTCTCCCCGTGCAGTTCCTGATCCTCATGACTATCAGGAATATGTTTACATGCACTCATGCCTGCCCAAACGCAGTGCCCCGAATGCTCACACAGACAATCCATACAGCAGCCACCTGAGGAATGTGCCTTTCACCGGACACCAGACGAATCTGGATTCTGAGGAGTCCGAGACTGAGTTCAGTGATGAGGAGAAGGAGTACGTCTACTACGTGAACAGACCTGGGCAGCAGAGCGCGAGTCATGTGTGAAGGAGACATTATCCGCTGATCTTATGCAAATTGTGCGACTCAAGACTGGTGCAAATACTTGGACGCCGATCGTTTCTTTGGCGAAAATTGAAAGGCAGCTGTGACACCTGCTGAAATGTCTTCGTCGCGTTGAGACATCGTTGACCTCAGGTTCTCTGATGGCAAGCACAATTTTGGGCGAAAATGTTTTGAGAAACTTTTGTTGTGCTCTGTGCTGAAATCCGCGTCAGTTCGCATGACACGTGTGAAAAACAGGTCATTAGTTTCCACAATGATCTCATTTGGTGCTTTAACAGTGACACGCTGACCCACGGAGAGGCGTGTCCGTCTGTGATATCAATCGTTTGTAATTAGTTGATTACGTGTGTTCTGTACAGACAAGGAATGAAAACATGCAATAAATATGCCAACAAATTGTACTTTTCAACTTGAATATGTCATTTGTCGTTTCAACATGATGAGACCTCCCTTTCTGTTCAAGCGCACAGATGCCTGGAAAAAGCATTGGCTCACTCTGCAACGCAGAAAACAATGCGTCGTGTGTAATTACCTGCTCGGTTCAGGAGCTACTGGCTCCAGGTGAGACCTCTGCATCCAGGCACATGCGGAGCCCGCCTCGCGCCGACAAGGGCATCTGTTTGTGGCACACTCCCTCAGGGGGTCAGATATCTGCATCTAGATATGGGGGTGTGGGCATCTACGGGGCGCCCCTTCAGGAAGCGGTCGGTGGGAGGTGCAGCGTGTTTCTCCCGATAACGTCGAGATCACAGGTTCTTCCCTGTGGGGCCTTATCCGCCATCAAAAATGGTTCAAGTGAACTTCTGAAAACAACCTTTTGTTGAGAACGAACATTGCATCTAATTTCTGAACACAATTCATTTTTTGACGAAGATGTTATCACAGAACTTTGATCTGATGATTTGTCCTTTGTAGGTTCGTTTTGTGTGAGGTTTGGTCTTTAACGTATGAGCGTATGCTCGCGCAGAATGCAAGGAACTGAGCATTCACGAAGTGCAACCAATTCTTCAAAAAGATTCGACACCCTTGCATCCAAGCATGCTGATATGAACATACTCGAGAATTTTCTGCTTTTGGAGGAAATTTGGCTGGTAAGAATTGAACAAACCACAAGTTTGTCATCCCGCGTCTAACACTTGTGAGGTGAAGAAAGAGAAACATCAATGGTTGTCCTTTCGAACACTGATCACTGTTGAGTGCGTAGTTTGTGTTTTCCTCTTCCTCGTCCTTTCCAGCCTAACTTCAGCGACCACATTGCCCAAAGGTTCCAATGATCCCCACCTGCGAATCGAATGCCCCAGAACTTGAGTAAAATTGAGGTGACAAAGTGAAGTGATGCAGTCGTCATGCTCAAGACTTGAGCCTGGCAAAATCTTTGTCATGAAAACAGGCGGTGGGATGAAGAATACAGGACAAAAGCTCAGAGATTGAATTCGCTATTGTTAAATCATTTGTGAGCTCCCACTGTCTACCTCGGGCACAAAATTAGACCTGAGTGAGGGACTCGGCAGGGTGCTGTGTTTTGATGCTCCGTGGTTGGTGCGTGACACGCAATTTTGTAGCATCCCATAGAAATTCTACTCTGAAATTCCACTAGTTCAGGTTCAAATCTAGTTGAATGAAAGAGGAGCTAAAGTTACTGTCTACCTGATATTTAACTTTCGCCCCTTTCATTTCTCTCACACTAAATCTACTCACATGCTCCCGAATCCAAACAGATTACTTTGTGTGGGTGACGCTGGGAGATTTACAAAGTTTAACATCTTGCTGTTCGTGATTAACCGTTGCCTTTTAGACTCCCCGAAAACGTACACTCGCGGCTGATACTTTATGCGCTGCCTTAATCACAAATTTAATGCTGAGATGCAAGGAACCTTGGGACCCCTGGGCACCAAAACGCTGAATTTTATGTGGCACAGAGCAAAACTACACATGTGGTGTGTGCAAGGGTTTGATGTCAGCTTGCCTTTACAAGAAAGGCTTCCAGAAGACCAACAATGTACGGGATCCACAAAATAATCGCTGGTTACTGATGTCTTTTGTCCATCATAAGCTTCGTGTTCCTTCCCTTGGGTCTGAACGTTTGTTGACAGAAAAGCCGCACAGTCGCTGTCACTTGGGAACAGAACAAACTGTAAACTGCACGCAGAGAAACCTGGCTGTGTTCGCTTTTGAGCTGTGCACACCTGTAGACCCAACAACAGCTGCAACAAGTGTCTTTCTCTCCGTCCGCAAAAACCTGTTGGGACAGAGTGGCTCGACCACACGCGCACCCACGCAAGGTCGGCAAACTTGTATCATCCTCGTTTGCGTGTCGCATGCCCCCCCCCCCCCGTATACCACAAATTACACGTATTGGCTTCATTAAGTGTAGAGCTTCAATTGCAGACACCAATTTCTGACAAATTGTCCAAAAAGTTCAAACACGGAGCTTGCGCAGACTTCAATTTCAGGGGTCATCATGTCAGTGCAAATGGCAAAATACAGTTCGATAAATGAGTTGGAAAGGAGCGTTCTGGGCACCAATGAGACAGTTGTCCGGTTGGATAGGGGAAGGAATTCCCAACAGGACAAATTCCACTTTTGGACTTCAACCTGCAACAACGAATTGTGAAAAATTGACAAAAATTACAAGTGTACTCCTCGAACTGGAGACCAAAGATTCGAAGAAGCGTGTCACCAGTGAAAAAGTACTGGTGCAACATGTACTGCGTTGCAAATGCTGAAGAAAATGTGTGCCACGCTATGAAAATATAGTTTCGTGAGACTGTTGAACGAAACTTCATTGGTTCAACAAGGACGTACAATAGGATGCAAAGCGACGTGAACAGGCTTGATATTGAGGTCCTGACCACAATTAGACAAAAGCAAACACAGCGGAGGTGAGACTCGCACGGCGGTGTCTGCCTGCGCCTCGCCTCACTCGCTGCTGATACTCAATCCCACGACAGTTTCAGCTTCAGCGAATTCGCATTGTCCAAAAATTGTGGAAGGTTGTTGTTGGGATTCACCTCTGCAGAGAGACACGAATATATCTCTCAGCTCCTTGGCCAGATCCAGAGAGAAAATTGAGACTCGTTTTTCCTGCAAATTTGTTTTCTCTTACACCAGAAGCGCAATCTTTGTTTTTGCGTGTCTGAGGACTTTGCCTGACCTGGAAAAACTTGAAAAGGTTCAGGAGTTGGGATGGCTTGTGTGTGTCAATCTCTCACGCCTTCGACAGACATTTTGAATACTCACAGCCATTTTTCTTGAGCAACAAAAAGAAAGTCGGGAGACGACACTCTCTGGGGGATCGTATTCGAGAGGAATCGTCAAAATCGTTTATTCAGTGGGAATGCATTTGAGTTGCTGAGCTGAATCTGGGAAAGTGCAAAATTGGGCAAACACACAACAAAGGAACATTTTTGCATCAGGTAGAGAATATTTGATATGGAAACAAAAAGTGTTTCAAATATTGACCAGCAGTGACGAAAGGAGATTTGCTTCGGGTACACATCCCAGGTGGTGAGCACACTTTCACGGAAACTGACTCTTGCTGGAAAGAGAAAGACAAAAGTACGTCCGAATGCGAATGAAGATGTGCAGATGCGTCACGCTGCGCTTGTAGGTTTGGTTTTGAAAATAAAAATCCCCCAAAACTCAGAAGACATCATTGAAACGGACAGGTCGGGGTCTGCCTTGTTTGCTCCTTGTTGGATTTTCACTGGCAAGAATAGCTCACTTTTCGAACGAAACTGCAGAGATGATCCTGCACAAGTGGTCCTGCAGACGACTGGGTCACACTTCTAATTTGCTATCCTGAGCAAAAAGACACGAAGAGGTCTTGACCGTCATTCTTTCTGCAGAGACACAACTCACCTCAGAGCTCATCTTGTAAACGCGCCTTATCATTCTTTGGACACGTTTTATACATTATTACATTTATACAACACACTGTGTTCTTGAACAACTATTTACTTTTGGAAGCAGAAATGTGTGACAAATGCAAGTATCAGAGCACAGAGGTGTTGTTCAACAGTGGAAACATTTGCTCGCAGTGTATCAGCAAACAGTTAAAGTTAATAAAATGCGTGCACTTGAAAACGTTTTTGGTTTGTTTTTCAAAAGAGAACCTGTCCAGAAAGTACTCCTCAAAGTAATGGCCTACAAATGCTCTGTCCCAGGGTTGTTTCTGCGCGACAGAGAACGGCATGTCGAAGTTCACAGGTGTGTTCACACAGACCGCGCAGGAGGCGACAGAGTTGGGAGCGCGTCCGTCCGTCCCGCTGCGAGGGTCTTGTTAGCAGCTTGATGGATGCGACTTGAATGGGGCCGCGACGCCCACGGGGGGCTGCATCGCGCCGCTGCTGTCAGTCTTCAAAAGAACCCATCTCGCGGCCCTGCGCAGGGGTTCCGTTGTGACAAAGGTGAGGCAAGCACGTGTTGTCTGAAAAATAACGTGTCGCGTTGAACAGAATGCATTGCCCATGCATGAAAGTGCAGCTGACGTTGGCCAAGCAGAAAACTGAGACAAAAAACTTTCGTGATACTTTCGAAAGACGCTTTGGAAAGTGCAATTCTTGCGTCTGCGCTTCAGAAGGTGGTGAACTCCAAAGAGATTCCTCCTCTTATCTCTATGCAGAATTCTGAAAAGCCACTGACAAGCAGTTGTCAAGTCGGGTTCGCATTCCAGGAGCGTAGTCACCGTTCTAGCCGTTGGGGAGGGGAGACCGCTTTCACAAGAAACTACTTCACAAAGTTAATTCCTTTAATCAGATAAACCCATTTCCTTTCCGAAACATTGCACTAAAAGGTGTCCGAGGGGGTATTTTCTGTGAAAACACACTCGCGACCGATCAGAGACCAGAGAAGTGTTGTTCAAACCGTTTGCTGTGCTGAACAACCTGATGATGGTGTTGCCCAAGAAGTTGGCACCAGGGGTGCTCCTCCAGTCCGATTGTGCAGGTTGCAGTTCTGCTGGGGTAACTGTCGCACTGTTATAAGCAAGAACTGGCGACAGAAATGAAACACCTGATATTCATTCAGAAGACATTCTGCCGAAATCTTTTCAAGTGGACAAGTGGGGGTTTGCAGGAGTCAATTTTGCAGCACGCAACATGACACGAACGTTGCTGCGGTTGTTTATACAAATCAATGAAAAGAACATGAAGGTCACAAATCGAACAAGAAAAACGTTCAGGTTTGCTGGTAAAGTCTTCAGGGTCTGTGTTCATCCACGCACCCAAACACAGAGAATGGTAACCCAAGCCGTTGTTGCCATCTGTTGGCAAAATATGGAATGACAAGTTGTGACAGTGTGTGTAGTAATTGAAGGATGAGGGATGGAGGCAGGCATCGAGAGGTGGGGGCAGGTGGGGGCACAAAACAGTAATCACCCTGTCTGTCTCACTCTGCTTCCCACAGACTGACATCTCCACCTCAACACCTCGTGTGGATTCAGGATGAGGAGACTCGAGACCAAGAAAAGAGATCGAACTATTCCATTTGTGCTGGAGAGCAGCATCATACATGTCCAATCTGAATATCAACACAAAAGCAAAACAGGGCAACAGTTACAATTCTACAAACAGAATATTTGCAACGAAATGTAATTTCAACCACATTTCTTTCCGTTCCACGGGCAAGAAATCTCAGTTTTCGATTGAAAGAGTAAAGCACAGGGGCTGACTGAATCCGCTGGAAGCATCGCGCTCTCCATCACCCTGAGTGTCTCCGTATCAAGTTTCAACCAATGTGTTTCTGTCCACAATCTCGAGTGTCGCATAATTGCGATCCTCATCTTCTATTTTGGTGCACGAAATGTGAAGGGAAAGCAATGTCAGAGTCACGCATCGAGACAACTGAGTTTTGTCAGCTAATGAAATCTTCTTCGTTTTACATGGTGGAGACCAGATACCATTCTCCGATAACAACTTTTTTTGAGGCAGATCTTTTCACGAGTCTGTACGTTGGATGCCTCGGTTACGTGCGGACTTTGATTTCATTGCGGGAGAAGGAATGTTTATAGAAATACAACCCCTTTCAATAAAAGAATTCACAAGTTGTCGATTTTTGCAAAAAAAAAAAAATTCTTTCTTTCCTCTTGAGGTCAAGTTCATTTGCCACTCAGTCAACAACTACATTGCCTGGTCAAAATCGACAATCCTGTCTGAAAAGAAATACATCCACATTGAAACATTTCACTTGTACTTGATCAGCTTTCCAAGCTGCAGAAACAAGTGTAATTATAGTGTCTTTTCCCTTTGCGCGTGGCTCTTGTCTTTTTCCAGACCCGGATGCGTGGAAACTTGTCCAAAACTTTGTGAACATTTTCACATGGGCAGATGTACCCAGCCCCGAGCTTCAACGCCTAAACACAAAGCGCAGCTAATTTTACTTGAGTTCTATGGTAGTTAGCGAGGTCACGTCATGCCATTTGACCGCCAATTTTCACCTTTTGCACCATCAGGACAATTTTCACCTCCACGAGAACGCAGCCAGGGCCGGGTGGGTGTAGAACCCCCCAGGCAGAATGCAGCAGAATCTCACGAGTACTGTGAAGGTGAGTATGGGACGCGAAACCGTGTGGGTTGTACTGGGATCACCCCGATTTGGACTGTGACTCGGCCATCAATTGAGATAATTGGCTTCAATCATGCTCCAATTTACAACCAAATGAGACGTCATTTTACGTCTTTAGCACAAGTTTGTGAAGGAATAAACATGATGTCTTCATCATTGGGGTGTTACTGTGTTTCAAGTTTTCTGTTCAAAAAATGGGAACTGCATGGACTTGAGCACAAAACTGAGTCATGTCTGTCTTGGATCAGTGATTTGTGTGCACCTTGAATATGAAGTGGCTTGGCCAAATTATGAGCACATTTTGGAAGGTCTGCACCAGGGTTGGGTCGCCATCCAATCAGAAGCGCTGAACCGTGCGTGATGGGCACTCAGCTGATCCGGTTGGGCAACTGCTCTGATCACGTCAAGACAGGCGGGCCGGCACAGCTTGCATTCAACATGTTGCACAAAATTTTGAGGACCCAACTTCAACATATGGTTTCGAATATTTGCAGCTGTGAAAGAAATTGTCCAGTCTGCACGCTGGGTCGGCCGAAAATATCGCGTGCAGGCAAACCAATGTGTCAGAAAATCGCCTGAGGCTTTTTATTCTTGCACAACTTCTGTCTCTCAAATGAAAAGTTTTATCTTCCGTGGCGTCACTAACAACGATTTTTTTCCATTTGCTTTCATGATGTTGCGCAATTATGAGCAAATGTTGCTGCCTCGTGGATTAATTTCTCTTTCTCCACAGACTGTCACAATTTTCTGCACGTGCGTGAAGACTTGCTCGCTCAAAAAGTTCCAGTTTTTGCCTTTGAGGTACAGTGTTGGACGCTCAAATTTTATCGGACTGTAGAAGATTTGGAAACACATGAGGGCCTTTTCACACAGAAAAAGGCATTCCGCACGGTGGACCTCAATTGGATTGGCCTTCAGTCTGTCCAGGTAACTCAGCTGTCAATGGCAAAAGTGTCCCACATGGATAAAAATTGCTCAGGACTGAATTGTGACCAATTTCTGCGCCTGCAGAACACATCCCGCAGCACGGAGTCTGTGTCTTTGGATGAAAATGCTTTGAGTCTTCAGTGGAAAAGGTTGAAAAAGAAAACCTGCACTTTCCTCACATCTGGGGCCACATCTATATCCTAGTTAGCTTCGTCTCGAATCAAAGAGAGATTTATGACCGAGTGCTCAGGGAAGGTATTGTGAGGGGGCTGTCATGGTTGTGCCCCCTGTAAATACGAGGCCTCGAGCGAGATGCCAAACACGGGACCGTGTCTTCCACCTCATCTTTTACATTTCCAAACAAATTCACTTTCAACACAACAACACGTGTTTTTGGTATGAGTTTCTGAAACACAAAATTTGTCCTTCATGTCCCCAGGAACGACTTTGTTGATGTTGAAATTTGCATCATCTTGTGGAATCTTTTCACCAACAACTGCACAACGAATCGTACAATCTGCTTGCAAATTTGGGACTCTGTTTTTTGAACACGTGAATTTCAACTTCTTTGAAAGTTGCACGCATTTAGGGATGTGGACCTCATCTTCAAGACTCATTTCCCTCTGTTCTCATCGATCTCAATCAAGGACACAAGAGTTTCTCCCTTTCAATTTTCCCACAGTTTTGTTTTCTTGCCGCATGAAAGACTCATTCACAAGAAGAACCACTCGTGCACTCCACTGAAATATCTCAGCGGTGAAAGTCAACACGTGAGTGAAAAGCGTTTTTCAATCCGTTGAATCACAAATAATCAGAGGGAAATAGACGCGTACGAACAAGAGAGATTAGGAAACTCATTCATCAAACTGGGCAGCGGCACCACCTGAAATCTCCTGAATAAACAAAGAGAGAGGTGATGGTCCGTGTGAAAGGTCCACAGACCTGTTGTCCGAAAAAAGATGAATGACTCTCAGAGAATGAACAAAATCATACCATAAAAAAAAATTGCGAATTTGTGAGAAGCTGCGCCAAAAGAACAATTTGAAAAAAACCTCAAACGTCACGTCAAGGGGAAAAACGTGTCCAAAGTGTTGAGTTTTGTGCGGTCTGATTGTTGTCAAATCTGTTGTCGTCGCGCTGCTGGTGTCTGAATTTCTTGCGTTTGTCTGGAGAAAACAAATTGGATTTGACAGTGGGTGGTTTTTTCGCACCTCGTAGAATTATGGACGTGACGAAACAGTTCTCCAAATTCGTGCAGAATGAACCATCTGCAGCCATAAAACTGCCACGAGATAGAGATCTTCTCTCTGCAAGATGTGCGACGTGCAATGGAGAATGAGTTACGTCAGAAGATGGAGTGTCAGATTGGAGCTAAGATCTGATTCTATCGCGGGTCTGTGTGACTTTTCGTTCCATTCAGACAAGTTCGAGACATTCTTGTGTCCAGTTTTCTGCCTGCAAAATCTGTCAACAAAGTGCAGCGTTTTTTTTCGACACTGGCCGCGCGTACAGATGTTTGTGCTGAATTAACACTTGATAAATTGAAGGACCAGCTTCACGGATTCATCAAAAATTCAAAATTCGTGTTTCACATTGGATATTTCTGCATTATTAACGGTTGCGTGTGTGTAAATTGAGGGGGCGCAAATAGGTTCCTGATGATGCATTTAGCAGGAATTCTCTATTCTTCTCCTTTTGAATTGCAGTTGCAGCAGGTATGGTAATTGAACACGAAATTATTCTTCATATTTCGCCACGCATGCTCGCTTTCTGCGTACATTTGCATGTTCGCTGAACACCACGCAAATCCGCAAAGTTTTGTTTTCAATGTCGTCTGTGCCAAGTCTGCACCATCATCAACAGTCTCTCTTTTCTCTCTGTGCTTGCCTCTCTTTTTCTCTGTTCTCTGTGTGTGTGTGTGTGTGTGTGTGTGTGTGTGTGTATGTGTCCAACCAAAGCCTAACGATTTTCGCCAAACTAAACAGTGACGACCAGGTCAACCAGATTGTCCGTTCGTTCGTGCATTCCCTTCTTGTCACTCCCCTCCAGCCTTCAGTGAAAGGATCGGGCTGAAATAGTGCCAAACAGGTCTCGTCTGTCTCCGTGATCTTGTCAACCAAACTGAAGTGGTTTTGGCATTGGCCGAGACTCAGCAGGGCTCAGTCTTCCTCAGGCCCCGACTGACCTGCACGAAGAAGTCTCACACGTCTCCCAGGTGTTTTGTGTCGAAAGCTGCAGTGTGTTGAACACAAGTGTGAGTTCAAAAAATCTGATCAGTGATCCAAATGGTACAATTGGAAACATTAAATTGCACTTTTGAGACACACTTTTCTGATTGCTATTTTTCTTGAAAACGGGAAAATTGAAAAGTGCACCCTGCGAACGTGAAATGCAAAATTCCCCTCAAAGTAACTTGTGCCAAGGTGCATATTTTCAAAGTGATACATCAAGGACATTGTGATCGTTGCTGTCAAAACTCTCACCCAGAGGGATGGACCGGGCCACATAACTCATCGCAGTTAAACATTTAGGCAACATTAGACCAAATGAGCACTTCCAAACTGTGTCAACAGTGCTGTTTTCTTTCAAATGAATTGTTCAAACTTGAGTTACCTTCACAGCAAAGTAAGAATTGCAGAACCTCAGAACCTAAACAACTTCACGAAATAAAACTTGCATCGAATATCCCAGTTTGTAGCTCGCCAAATGCAAAACAGAAATTTGGTCTGGTTTCTTCTGGTGAATGATCGCTGGACTGTGGAAAGCCGTTGGATTCTGAACAACAAGAGTTGTGAGCTTTGTCCTGGCAGGTTGATCGAGCAGGGACTTTGTTCGCAAATTTCCCGTATTAATCAACGGGTACTTCTCCGGAACGCAGGAAGGTGAGGGTGGTTTTACCAAGACACGAGTTCCCTCTTTTGGTGGTTCCTGGGATCCCACCACACGTGAACCTGGATAAAAGCGCCTGTGCGCTCTTCCGCAGTCCTGTGATTCTGAAAACTTCGCCAAGAAAGAGAGAATTGCGAGTTCAATGCATCAAATTTTGAGAAAACATTGGGTAGATAGGGTTTCCTTGGTCAGGCCAATTGATCTCACTCTCGCAGTGGAGAAGTGACAAGGTACGAAACATATCCATCCTCTGCATCTGCTCATTCTCTTGAATGTTGTCTCCTGGGCCACTGAACGGTCAAGTGGATGTCCCTGAGCTGAAACGCAAAACACTGAACAAAAAACCTGTTGAATCCGCCTTGTCTAAAACCCTTGCTCAAAATGTCCAGAATTTACTCTCTGCCCAAGGAAATTTTCTTTCTTGTTGACGAGGTTTTCTTGTTGTGATGGTATTCAAAGAGATGGGATGCCATCAGTTGTGACAACGCGCCGAGGAACGTCTCGATTGCAATGACGACTTTGTCCTGAGCTCGGCCTTTATCCTGGCTTCTCAGCGCCCCGCACGAATACGCTTTTTCCGTGTCTGTTCGAATGGCCCGAGGAGTTCGTTCTTTGTCGCGGTTTGAGATTGACACAGGTGGAGCAGGTCTCAAGTAACTCATTAAAATTGCTCCCCTCCTGCAATAATGCTGCATTTACTCGGACCTACGCAGATTGATTTGCATCACATGCCCATCGTTTTGGGCAAAAACTCTCGGCAAGGTGTTATAAATTCAAGGTTGTGAATAAAAACAGGTGGAACAATTGCTCCATCTGTTGGATCTTCGGAGAATGTCCTCGTAGTTTCGAACAAATTGAAAAAAAGTGCTCTGAAGTCAAACCGGTCTCTCTGTCTGAACCATTAGTTCCAGTTTCGCCAAAGTGATTTTTTCCTTTCGTGTGAGAAACTTTGGAGCCAAACAGCTCTGAGAAAGACGTTCGCCATCGGACGTGGAATCGGGCTGGGGTAACCCTTGCGGAGACTCAAAATTAGGAAAAATTGAGGGAAAATTTTGAGGTGTCTGGACCCAATTCAACTTCACAAACTTCAACATAGAACAAAAAGTACACTTGCGGCAGACGGTTTGGAGGTCGCTTTCTTGGTGTTGGGGATCCTGGGCCGGATCCGCCAGAAATGAATGCTTTCTGTGTGTTTTGCAAGCTCTTCACACCAGCTGCTCATATACTCAATTCTTGAGGAAAGTGACGAAAGACACTGTACCACAACGAAGTTTCACAAATTTTGGCCACACAATTTTGCTCAATTCTGCAAACATGAAGAAATTCCGCATCGTTGGTGATTTGAAGTCTCTCGATGCAGACAACCCTGATGTGCGTGGCGGTCGCGATCACAACGATGAAAAATGGTGCATCGACGATCATCTGCTCTTCTGACTTGGAGACACGGGGAGAAAATTACCAACTGTCGGAACACACTTGTAGCATCCTCTGTTCTCACCAACGTGAAGCATCCCACAAACACGTAACCTGAGCTTTGACGTTTGAGCGATTGGGTCCCTTTGAGCAAATAGAATTGATTGCAAATAGGTTGGCATTTGTCGCAGTTTATCAGATACCAGCAATCTTTTCCTGCAGACAACATTCTGAACAAAAAAGCGTTCAACAACATCATTTGTGAGCAGCAATGGCTGTAACATGTGTAGATCTCGATGATACATAAGCCACAGGGTGTGAACACGTGAAATACAGCCAAGGCAGGTGTTTTGGGATTTTTGCTGAGTTTCATGGGGATTTTTCTTTGTGAGTCTCGACGAACCTGCTCTGACACAGCTTCGTGACATCATAATGTTGTTCAGACCTGTCTGTCTGTCTGTCTGTCTGTCTGTCTGTCTGTCTGTCTGTCTGTCTGTCTGTCTGTCTGTCTGTCTGTCTGTCTGTCTGTCTGTCTGTTTGCCTGTTTGTCTGTCTGTCTCTGTCTGTCTGTCTGTCTGTCTATCTATCTGTCTGTCTGTCTGTCTGCAGCCGCGGGGACTCGAGCCTGGTTCGCGTACCCAGCCTTTGCTGTTGTGAAATCACGTCAAAATCTGTTTCTAACCTTCGTTTGACCAATGCGGTGAAAATCATCCACACTCTGGTTGGTGCTGTTTTTGATAGAGCTCGACAGGTCAGTGCTGCGAAGGATCGCAAATCAATGCCGCAGTCTGTTTTGTTGTTGTTGTTGCAGAGAATGAAGAGTTGCAGTGCGGGGACTGTGGTCGGTTGCTATGCAACGCGTCGGAAATGGGAGACCACGTGTGCACATCGCGCACTGAAGACGCAACGGACGCTCCGGCCTTCACCTGCAACAAATGTGACGTCACTTTCAAGTCGTGAGCGCACACTTTCTCTGAATGCGTTGGGCGTTGTGTATTTGTCTTTGCGGACTGAGTTTGACCAGAAATCATGTTGCAACTCGTGATAATGACAAGCGAATTTAGTTTGGCTGAAAATGTCGCACAAGAAATTGGTGTTCACAGAGCAAGAATTCTTCGTGGCGAGGTGCGGAAAGCGTCTCTGTACCGAGAGGTGATCTTGTTATTTCTTCCCACGTGCAGGCAGGAAGTTGCGGCGAGTCACGTGACGAACCACGCGGACCGCGTCACGACGTCGTGCCGCTCGTGTTGCAGGACGTTCCGCTTCCTCTGTCAGCTGTTGTCGCACAAACACGCGACGCGACGCGCCGCTCCGAGGGGCGTCAAGTTCAGGTGCACACATCACACACACACACACACACACACACACACACACACACAGATACGCATACGCTTAGCTATTGGTGCACACAGACACACATACTCAGCTTGGTACACCCACACACATACACGCGCACGAGCACGCGGGCATTCTGCTGGACATTTCAGTGACCCTGTGCACTCTCCGACTTGCAGATGTGAACAGTGCTCCGAGGCGTTTCATTCTCAGATGCAGCTCAAGACGCATCAAGAGAGGCACCATCCTGATCAGGTGCGTCAACTCTTGCCACTGTCCGCGCACGCGCCGGTTTTCTCTGCACTTGTGCATGGAGTGTCGGCGCTTACGTGTGAACTGCTTCAGTTGTCGGCGTCGTGAGCAGACCAGACCTTTTGCAGAAAGAAGAATCGAAAACCCCACCCGCTGTCTCAAGTTTGTCAGCCGTTGTAATTTCGGAGTGGATGGTTTGGACCCTGTCTGCCATTGAACTCACAACGTAGCGATGCTACTTTCAGACGGATGCTGGGGAGGGAAATGTGCAGCACAGCGTTCCGTTCACGTGTCCCACGTGTCGTGTCGTCGTCAGAAACATCCACAACATCAAGCGCCATCTGGTGAGTCACGTGCTTCTTGAAGACCGAGATAGGGAGTTCTGGCTGAGGTGTGTTGGGAACTGCGGACGCCTTGCCTTGCAAGTCAATCGGTGCTGCTTCGAATTTCAGAATTTTTCCAGTCATTTCAGGTAGAATGTGTTGTCCTGCTTCGCAAAGATTTCTTCAGAAGACGTGTCTGAGGGTCTGTGCTGTGTTTGTTGGTTGAGTTTTGCTTCGTTGATGTTGCATCCAGCATTTAGTGACGTTTCGTGTTGACTTTGGGCCGCTTTTATCTGGTGGCGCCGCGTTGCGTACCTGTGGAAGTTCCGTTGACCTTTGCAGAGCCGCAACGCACGACGCACGCAGTGCATCCATCCATCACACAGCTTCAATGGTTCTTGTTTTGCGCACCGGTGGTACACTCCAGCAACCTTTCAGACTTGCCGTTGGGGTGCGATGTCGCAAGCTACGACGTAGCTCGTCTTGAGTGACCACAACAGGAACGCAACGCAGACGTATCCAGTGTGAAATGGCACTGGAGTGGCTGGATGAGTTCAGTTCAAAAAACTCGGGCAATGAATATTGCTTTCCAGCTTTCGTTTGAATTTTGTTGAACCTGAGGTGCGCATTGTGCACGGGTGAAGACGGTTGTAACAAACCAGACTTCTCGGGACGCCTGGTTCAGCCTGTGTTGAACAGGCCTTGCCGACGGAAGAGTGAAGTAATATCAACGCTCGTGAAACACGTTTTGTGCCAGTTAGTTGAGAACGGAACCAGTCAAAGCAGCCCACCGAGTTATCACAGCTGTGTTCAATGTCCATTCTTCACGAAGATGAGTGCTGAGCTCAAATTTGAGTGATTGATGCTGTTCGATTTACATTTTCCGATCCGAGAATCCTCGGGCTCTCGACCCAAGAATCCGAGAGCCCCATGTGGCGTGACTGTAAAACCACTCACCTACTGTTGGCCGTGTGCGATGCGCCACATGAGCCTGTTGAAATTTCTGTTGCTAGCTGCACCCAAATTGAAGTGGTTTATCATGGCTCTCAGGACTTGGGGGTGCGTCTTAGCCAGCCCCTGGGTGTGTGCCTCAATGGCAAGTTTCCTGGCGATGTTCTGGCGCAGGAAACTAAGCAGGTCAATCTCTTCTGGGGTGATTGGTTGAGACGTACGTTCAACGTTGGCAGCCATAACAGTCAAAGAGAGCATTAGAACCACAAGGGGTCACATGATCAGCCAGTGTGGGGGAGTGATGCTGGGTAAGATACAGCAAAATAGCA
>JAAUXT010019367.1_pt1 | contig 16680 bp, 13 predicted proteins | sample 7278171 | NCBI WGS metagenome assembly JAAUXT01 (sample SAMN14350112, study PRJNA611818) | marine sediment metagenome | isolation source: surface marine sediment (1.8m) | place: French Polynesia: Moorea | collected 2018-08 | reverse complement strand
TTCTCTTTCTCATTCTCAGTGGAGTTCTTGTCTGTAGTGTGTCCTGCAGGGTGAGATTGTACGTCTACGTCTACGCATAGGTCTACGTTTCATGTTTGCCGAACCTGCCTAATGAAAGTCGTCTTCAGCGGCTGCCGTGTACACCTGAGACACTGTGAAGACTACAACGGTTGAAACCGTTTCTACATAGCCACTTTGCACAGCTTTTGGCTGTTGTCACAGGTTCGCAACAGTCACGAAAAACTTGTCGTGCCAATGTTTTCTGTCGTGTCAATGCTTTTTGCACGTGAAATGAACAAAATATGGATGTCAGCTTCATTTTTCTGGCGCGTGACGTGCTGGCGAGTTACCAATGAGGACGCGATCTTTCAGGCCTACCTTTTGTAGTTGTGACACAGACTCGTCAGATACAGCTGAGACTCTCCACTCTCTGACGTTGAGACACTTGGCGACTTCAGCAATTATGTCCGGTACTTTTCCGATGTGCCCCAATTGCCAGATCGATGACACAGATACCATTTGGTCACTTGCCATTGGCTCTTGGAGCAAATTCAGGGTAAATTAGGCTACCTGCGGCAGAGATCTGGCGATTGGAACACCGCACGCAATGAAGATTAACACTTTCTGAAGCTCGCCACTGCGACAAAGACAGGCTCTTGGGGACGTTTCTGATAATTCTGAATAAACCGTGGACTGTCCACGCCCGAGCAAAAAGGGAGGCCCAAGAGAACCAGACACGAGAAGGGATGGTTGGCGACAAAGTCATCTGAAGTGTCTCTGCGCGAGCGTAAACTCTGCTCTGCACAGAGTGCAGAAAACAATCACAGAGACTTGTGAAACTGTTGACAGTGCGGAATACGTCTACTTGCACCAAAGTTGCTTTGAAACGCCTTTTTGTGAACAGCCTAAGAGGATGAAACTTCGAAAAACACGTTTCCATTGACAACGCCCGAGAGTCGGGAGTGGAAAGGAAGGTTGTCGGCCTTTGTGAACATTAAACTTTTGTGACAGCAAAAGAAACAAAGATACATCCAATCTTCTTGCATTGTTCTTGTGAAAAAAACAACTTGCTTCAGCTTGGTGTTCTTGCTGAGAATACGCGCTAATTTCGCGAAATAGTGACGTGGAGAAAGGCGTGCCACAAAACATGGAAGGAAATCCTTCAGTCCAGAACATCTGTCCGTTTTGAACAAACCCGAAGGAAGAGCCCCCTTCCCCCGGAGGAGAAAGCCGCAGAAGACCACATCTATGACAGTACCACCAAACACGAACAGTGGGAAACAATTTTCTCTGACAACTGTGCAAGAGAGCAAGAACACAGGTGTTCGTGGACTGGCAACAAATTATCGGCTGGATCGCGACAGTTTCCACGAAGTTTGAGTCGAAGACCAGCGGAAAATTGCACAGCGAAAACAAGGCTGAAAGAACCTGTGTGAGGTGAATATGGGAAAGAGAAACAGAATTACGAAACTCAGAATTGATAAAGTCTACGAGGTAGCCTGAGTTGCCACCTCTGCAGCCTCACCCCCTCCCCTCCCAAAAAAAAACAACTGAAAAAGCAAAGAAATTTCTTCCCTGTCAGCAAAAACTGCTGACAAAGGTTTTCAAAGTCCGTCACAGATCCGATCGTAAAGACGCAGGAAAAAAACATGGTTCCAGGGAAGTGAAACAGATATTTCACAAAATGCCTCCTGGCAGCTGAACCTGATTTGGTGCGGTGCAGCTGCACACAAAGAGACAACAAAAGCCGCGTGTCTTTCAGTTGTCCACCTCGCAAAGGCTAAAGGCCACTTTCTCTGCGGAGACCTGGACAAAAATGACTTTTTCACCGTATCACTCCCAATGAAGCCCTCGGGGAGAAGAACCGCGTTAAATTTGTAGTCTTATCCCGTTTCTTACATTTCTTCTGACACCTAATTTAACGGTGTCCGGGAGTAGCATTACCTCGCCAGGCTGTAGTGGGGTGCGGGAGTGTAGCTGTCGCAGCTGCTTTGTCTCGAGTACGCGCTCGCTCCGATCACTCCATGTTTGCATGGCCTTTGTATTGGCAAGATGGTGTTCATTTGGGATTGAAAAAGAAGCACATTTTGTACGTCCAGATTTTTTTCGGACACTGGTGCAGGTTTCCAACTTATATTTTTCGTTCACATGTTTGGTGCCATCTTTTTGGTAATCTTCGCTTTCCGTCGCCTTATCCTGCATGGAAAAGACCTGAAACCAGTGAGGAATAGAAGTTTCGAATGGCAGTCTTCAGCAACAGTGGGAGGATGCACTCCAACATGAGGGATTGGTCTTCTGCGTGCCATGGCCTCAGATCCTCACATGTCAAACCTTACAGAAATCAGGTGAACTAATCTCTCATCAAAGAAACTGACATTGTGAACTTTTCTCCTGATTATTTCACGTGTGAACCTCGCGGCCCTATGAGTCAGTGATGTGAGGACTCAGAGGATATAAACGTGGATCCTTTTGGAGGTTTACTGCCCATCACAACGTAATTTGTGAGGCATAAGTTCCCAACATGCCCGTGGAAACAATTGCCCAGCTCTACCAACCTGTCATATCTTCAGTTGAGGGATTTGCGCCTTTTTCTGCTCCTCGAGTTCCCTGAACTTAGCCTTATGCCTGATGTGTCCGTCATGTGAATGACCTTTTCCTGTCCCACATCTGAAACCCGTTATGGCGTGAAGAAAATTTATATGACGAATAAATTGCCGAGATGCTCAGCTCGTAATGCACGAGCCGGGGTAAAGAGTTTCCCCAGCGAGTCCAAATATGCGCGTATTGCAGAGCGCTTCCAGCGTAGATTTCCTCTATTGACAGTTATTGGTTGTATAAATCAGCCAAATACTGCAACCAGTTTTACCTTATCAGTGCAGGGGAAATTTACATTTTTGTGCAATGAATCAAAATTTCCTGCGTAGTTTCAGTCGCCATGGGCAAAGGAAATGCGCATGCAGCGTAAAACGTCGCTCCAACTTCTTTTCATGGGATTTCTTCAACACAAAGTTTTGTCGGAAAGGTCAGAGAGGTGAGCAAAGCGTGAGGCACAAAAGCGCGCATCCACGTCCAAGCAACAAGAAGAACAAGAGACAAGAAAAAATCTTTTGTCCGATTGATTTGAAAAGAATCTCACACCATTATTGAGTTTCTAGCCTGGATGGAAAACAGCACGAGTGTTGAAAGAGCAAATTCGACTGAATTTTCTGCAGCAGATTCAAGGGAATTGAAGCTGAGGAAACTTCTGTCCTGGCTCCACACAATGCGTGACAATTGACGTTCAATCTATCAATGCTGCGCGAAATTTGTCTTGGAAAACCGTGGACTAATTGTGTGATTCACTTCTCGAGGAAGCCGCACAAAGCAGCTGCAAAAAGCCAATCTAAAAGGGTTTTGCCGTAAATTGTTGTTTGTTAGTTTGGTAATGGATATGATGCTGTGTACAAAGCACACAATCAGAGGGAGATTTTCACATGAATAAGTCGCGTCTAGAAAATCAATTTCCATTTAGTAGTACACGGGGTAAATGTTGACGTTCTTCACCACAAGAAGACGGTGGCACATGATGGAGGAGTCGGGCTGTCAGCAGAGCCACTGTGTGTGGGAGACAACCGCACCAAATCACCCGTGCACGGGAAACAACCAAAAAGAGCAATGTCCAGGTGTGGCGGTGAGAATAATACTTCCCCCTTTCCTCGGAGACTCGTCCCCGTCTCCCCGGACTGTAATCCACGGTGGGTGAGGCTCATTTGTCACCAGTTCTGGCGCAGTTTTGCAGTCCCGGCCCCGTCTGTGGAGCAGAAAAAATTGCACAGAATACGACCTCAGAGCGTGTATTCTTTTTCGTTGCAGTATTGTTGCAACCTCAATACATGCAAAACTCAAATGCAGTCGCGCAAAAACACGTGTGAACAATTCTTCCCGTCCTTTCATCCCTGACTGCAAGGACGACGCTGCAGTCCTTCACGCAGGAGAGCTGTGTTCGTCACTTGGCCCGAGGGACTGCTTCCCAGTTATCGAAGGAGAACACCAGAGGAGGGGTCAGCGATCACGAGACTGATCCACTGTCACACGCTCACTCTCAAAACCAAAGCTCACTGCGGTGTCGGTGCGCTTTCAACGCAGTGCGACGGAAGTTGACATCCTCTCTTTGGTCAAGGACAGTGTGGTGTCAACAAGTTATGGGAAAGAATAAAACTGGTGGGACACAAGTGCAGCGAAAGTCAAGACAGCAGTATTTCAAAATTGAACAACCTGTTTGCCACCCACAGTGTCTCAGTGTCCCAACTTGAAACCACATCGCGACCCGCACAGGGACCACAATACGGTCGCAGAGGGTTCACTGGCCACCGACCACCAGCCTTGAACGCATGTTTCCTTTACGTTCCAAAAACTTTCTCAGGTTGGTGGGGGGTCCTTGGCCATGGGGTGAAGTGGGCTGCCAGAGAGGCTTGGCTTGGGGGAGGGACTTGGCTGAGGGGACTTGTCACAGGGGAGTGGGATTTGGCCAATAGGGGGAGTGGAACTTGGCTTGAGGAAGGGGATTTGGTCATTGGGGGGGGGGGCTTAGCCAAACGGGGTGGGTGGGACTTGGCCAGCACGGGGTCATGGATATTTCTTAGGCAGTGAGTAGAGTGAAACTAGGCATGGCCTCAGGCACAGTTGTAAACTTTGAGCCACGCACTTTAGATTTTACAGAGAAAACGGAACAACGGCCTGCCTTGCTCTGCGAACACGCAAAATGTCTTGGAGTGTAGATCCAGAAGACTTATTCTCCCATCACATCCAATTGCTCCCAGCAGCATCGCGTGCTTTTGTCTTTTTATGAAAGGTCTCTTTGTTTGTTGGAATGTTCCGCTTGTGGATATCGGCGGTTGTTTGAAACAAATCAGGGTCCTCGTTCTCCTGGGTTGATTGCTTGTGTCGTTTAATAAGTACAATTAAAATGCTTGTCGCTGAGTGTCGTTGCTTTCAAGCTGCTCTTATTATCCCCTCTGTCCACAGAAACGAGGGGAATGAGTTCGGTGACCAACTTTTTCTTGATCTGATTTGGAATCTTTGACGTATTTTGGGTGCGAGTTCGTGCGAGTCCGTCGAGAAGCAGAAGGGACAGAAGCAGAGAGGATGGAAACTGCAGCACAAAAATAAAAAAATTTTAAGTGCAGCATTTGCCGGGAGGATCATCGTGTTTGATGCAATTTGCAGGCATCACCAGGCCGCAACATTAAATACACCCACCTTGCATTAGGGTCTTGTCAGAAATTGAGTCCCACAGCGAGTGGAACCATTAACGCCACTTTTGCTAATCCGGGGTGAATGTTCTAATGGATTAGCATCTCCGAGCGCCGGGACCTCAGGAACGGCGAGACTGTAACACGCTGCATGCCCACGCAAACACCAGAAGCTGCCACTCTCTCCAACCGGCGGCTGTTCACCTGTAGATCTGTCGGCCAAGTTCCCAACCGAGTCGGTGAGAGTGAACCCACAGCGTGGTGAGCCATCATCTTGCCAACAGATTGCAAAACTGGACCCTCCTCCGCCAAAAGAAAGGCACAAAAACCACATAGCAACCAAACATTCGATCATCTTCTGTTATCAAGTTGTGTGGCACGTCAAAGAACCTGTGACGCTGAATACGAATTGGATTTTAGCCAATGAAAAGAAACAAAACCAAAGCCTGATTGTATAAATGTTGACACAAAATTTCATGCACCAGAAATGAGGCAGTTCTGTTCAGTCATCTGACAATCACAATGCAGCAAGCTGCGCAAGAAAAACAGAAGAGCTTTGAGGGAGTGTTGGACCATTTCGGGACTGATCTTTTCTGTGTCTTGTCAAAATACTTGCGCGATCACCAGCAAGGCAAAATCAACAGTTGCGGAAAAGTACACAACTTTTCATCATTCCTGTGCAGAAAACAGGAAACGGACGGACTGTTGATGACGGACTGTCGATGTCGACGCTCGACGCTGGTTGCCGAACATCCTCAGGATCCCAAGGACCAACCATAGATGTGCGACGAAGTAGATTGGCTGCCATACCTCCAGCCACACTTGCAGGCCCATGGCATGCTAAAGTACGGAACATACCTCCCTCCTCGCCTTCTCTTCATTCGCAAGCTTTTTATTCGTTTAATGCTTGCATGATTTTTGCCTCGAGAGTCAATACTTCGATTTCAACTTCAGTGGTTCGGAAATGGCTTGCTCGTTCCAATTGGCGTTAATACTGGAGGGTTTTTGAAAAGGGTTTTATGTGCTTGTGAAATGATCAGATGCTACATTTGCTGTTCCTGGGCAAATCACACATCACAGGTATCACTGCATTGATTTGATCAAGTGAAGAAGCAGGCGCTGAATATTGAACGTGTTTTTTATCCACTGCGCAAGCAGTTTCTGGAAGTGCGACAGACATTGTGAGAGACTGCTTTCAAACTGGTTCAAATTTTTTCAAAGACCAGGAACCAAGTCTGCAAGCAAAACCAAGTCACAAGTGCGCATTGTCCTAGCAAAAACACAAATTCGTGTGCACCACTGTCCTTTCAAGTGATCGTGTGTTCATAAATGTGGTTTTTGGATTTGTACAACACTGTGCGAACAGATGTTCTGCTGCACGTGTGTGACCCTCCACCCACTGACACGTGTTGAGGTGAGAACGTGAGAGTTTGAGGTGTCGCCTCTCCGTGGTAATGCCCTGTGATTTAGTCATGAGACGAAGTGTCCACTGGGAAGAGAGGGAATGCTCCTTTGACGAGCGAAAGACACAATGCCCATCGTAATGGTTCCAGATGTAATCATCTCGTAAGAATGGGATCTTTATGTGATGACAGCATTCTGCGCAGAGAAAAGTCTCTCACCTTCTGGGAGAACAGAAGTAGAGCGCTTTCAGCACCAACGCACAGTTCTGGTGGTGCCAGAACCTGGACTTTTTCATTAGATCTCGATCCAATTGTCTGAGAGAAAACGCATGTCTCTTTTCGAGTGCAAAAGATGAGCTGACGACAAAGTCGGACTGGATTTTCGTGCGTCGCCGGATTCGCACACTCAGCATCAGTCGTCGTTAACTACGGCAAGTGCTTGTGTGCGCGTGCTTGCTTTGTCTGCGACATGTTTTTTGCAAGCTCCTCATCATATTTTCCCAAAAGCACTCAGTTTACAAAGAGCCCACAACACACAAAATGTTCTTTCATCCTGCCTGTCACAAATCCAGTGCGATTTGTGAACTATGCAGAACCTCAGGCTCCATTGTTCAGTCACGGATAGGGAAGATGCTGTATTCACTGCCTTCACAGAACAGCATTGACAAGGCGTGCCTCAGCGCAATACCAAAGCCTTCATTCCGACGAATCCGCTATGTGTCCGTTTATTGGCAGAGAAAAGTTGTAACATAAATACAATTGCGGCGGGGAGCGGGGAATGAGGTGTTTTCATTCAGTCGCGATGATTCCTGCCTCCAGCGCAGCCAGAATCAATCAATGGCAGACAGACCGTGTGAGTCGCTGCAGGAGCGATTCGTTCCTTCTCTTCTATTTTCTGTTGTTTTGACACTCAAGAGAGATCTTGTGTTCAAACAAAACCAAACTCGCCTGCAGTCAGAACACCGTAATGTAAATATTAGATCTACTGCCTTTTGTTCAGCTTTGCCATTCAAGGTAGACCCTGAGCTGAGTCGCATCTGCGTATCTCCTACCTGATGAAGATGTTCTCGTCTTGGAAATGTGAAAAGCTCGACACTGTGAGGCCAAAAGGTTGCGTCAGACACATTCTGAACTTCAAATGGCCTCAGATTGAGAAATTAGTCCCAGTTCACTGCGATAACACCAGAGAAGAAACAAACGACTACTGACAGAGTGAAATTGTCAATCTATCACTTTCGCGCGTTTGGTAGCAACAGGCAAACAACGAAGCAGCCAGGGGAAGCGCTAAAAGCAGCGATAATAGGCGAAGCATGGCGCGATCCCGACGACAAAGGACAGCTTGTTAGTCTAATAGGATCCCAGCTCCTCTCTTAGAAACTCGCGCCTTTCTATGGCATCAAACTTTTCAACAGACAAACGCAGCTTTTCATGCCACATTTAACTTGTTCGTTTCCCTGAGTGACTTTTTCCCCTGTGGGGAAGTACACAAAGGGAACTTTTCAATTTCTTTAAGTTTCTTGTGCAGCTTTAACCAATTTTCTTGTTATTTCCTCTCGCTGTGCATAGTTTTTTCACTTTTCTGTTTCCTTTTTGAATGTCGGCAGATCTCATTTCATTTCGATTCTTTTTTTGCTTGTGAGAAAACAATGTTGGACTTTGCCTGAGGAAGCTCACGCAAGTCAAAACGATCTCACGTTTCTCAGTCGGCTTTTCTTGCAATCACTGAGGCCAGACATTCTTCCCTTGCTGCACGGTTTCCAACATCAAAAATGTCTCATCTGCAAACGATCACTGGGAAACCAAACAAAGGCGTCTGTTAATTTTTGTCTCAAAGTTCAAGAGAAAAACCTTCAGCTTGAGTGCTCCAAGAGCAGAGTTTTATGAAAATGCCTGAGACGATGAATGGGGATCCTTATGGTCCTGTTAATAGATTAGCTTTGCGAGCTGCTACAGTGATTAATAAAGAAGCAGCCGTCGTCAAGGCATCACCACGGCACTCCGAAAACGCGACACTGCACAAGACTCCCTGGCCGAGCGTGCCTGCAGATTCAAAAATAAACCGAACCTGTAAAGCTGTGATTCTGTTCTGAGCTGGATTTTTTGTGAAAAACACTGAGGTCTTGCTCTCAGTGCAAGTTTCTCCCTCATTATCTGGCAAGATGAAGCCTGGCATTTGGGAAGATGATGCAGTTTCACCCAAAAATCAACTTCGATGTCAAACGGCTCGTTTCCCTTTTCAACTGTTCGCACACATTCATGCAGCATGGGGGTGTGCGGTGTCGATGACTCATGCTGATTGACACCCTCGGGAAACAATGAATGCATTTCTTTCTTAAATTTGAAACAAATCACAATGGGCATGCAAGACGTTTTTGTTCTACAGAACAACATAGTGGAAGTTCAAGCTTCACAAACAAGGCCATACCCAAATCTTGCCATTTCTTTCAAAGAGTAGATCTATCAGTCTGAGGCTCGGTCTGCCTGAAGCACGAGTTTTGATCCACACTCACACACGAGCGTAGTTCACTCGGGTCAGTTTTCACAGCGCGAACTCAAGGAGCGAGACGAGCAAGTAATTGGTCTTCCTATTTGGGCAATCCAGTGGGAGAATTAGCCTCTTTTACATGTTGCACGAGGCCCTAAGTAAGTGATCAAATATTTAGGGAGCGGTGCTGGAAATCAGACGGTGAATAATTCACGAGGTTGCGGGGTGGAGTGTGAGCTGCAATGGGCTGAAGCCAAAGTTTGAATGTTGTGTTCAGACGTTGCAGTGGTGTGTTGCAGGCGTCTCTGCGCAGGTGGTGGGAATGAAGTTGCAAGCTCACCAACTGCAAGATTATTGTTTGGTTTGTGCCTCGCGTAAGTGACTTTTGGGTGCCACCAGGACGAGCGTATTTGCTGGACCTTTCGTTCATTTCTCAACCAGACTCGAAATACCGTATAAGCTCGCAGGAGTAAGCTGAACCCACTGCAGCAGTTCTGCGTGACCGATGCTGCCGGGACGGCGCTGCTGGGACGATAGTTCCCAGTGTAATGAGTTGGTATCAACGCATCTGTTATTCTGCGCGGCTCGAGTGGAAGCTGCTTGTCTGTCTGAACCAACTTGTCGTGATTGTGTGTAAATTACCACTGCGTGTCTTTGATGTGCAACTACTTTTCCTCAATCCATCTGTCTCTCCTTATTTGTCTTGGATGAGTGTTTTCCACAGGTTTGCTTCGGCCACCTTCTCAGCAAGTGTTGTTTTCCTTTGCTGATTGTCACACGCTTGTCTGCCTTTCTCTGGCCTCTCAGTTGACGTCTGTAAACTTCACTGGACAACACTGTGACACGGTAACTGCCATCCGGAATCCTTTTTTTTTTCTTTTTCGTCTGTGGACTGTACGTGCGACAAAAAGACAGAATCTATTCTGGTTTTTGGCTTCTCAGTGCTGATCTAACGGCTCGAAATTTCAGCAAGAGGAAATAGTGAGGCAGTCGAAAAGAACAGTGTTCAGACAGGCTGCCGCAGTTCCTTCGCGCTGTCTCAGCAGGTTTCTTCTGTTCTCCGATAAATAATGTAGAAGCCCAAGTCCAGGCGCTAAGCTGCAGCATTCTTTTACACGGTTGTTTGACAGAAGCTGAATCTGTCAGATGTGACTGTTTGACCATTTGCGAACAAGCAGCAGTGTTTTTCACCTGTGTCTCTGACAAAAGTGGTTTGATATCACTCATTTGGTGCGCAAAACGCCACATCAAGTGAGTCCGTACCCTGAGGCCTTCCTTTGCAACCCAATGGAAATCTCCAAGGTCACACGCTCAGTTCTCACGTTTCACACGCATATTTTGGTCTGGATGTCTTCCCAAAGATTGCTCCTGGGTCTGCTCCCACACGTCTATCTTTTCCACACAGGTGTGGAAGAAGAAAATAATGCATCCAGGACAAAGTTTGCGTCTCCATTACAATCACCTGTCTTTGTTCCAAAAAAGAAACACTCACCGCGGTGAAAACTTTGTCGCTCACAGGAGGTATCAAAGAAAGCTGGGAATCTCGCAGCGAGCTTACATCACGAATCCTATCAAAGCGCCTGCCTTTCAGCAGGTCTGTCAAAGCTTTGTTCTTGAACGATTGCAGGCGTAGGCTTTTCAATTTGACTTCTCGCGTCTCTGAAGTCCACACACTCAAATCAAGGCTCAACGTATCTGACAATCAAAATGCGACGCACAGTCTGGCAAACTAAAACTGCATGGACTGACTGATCGTTGGACCTTCCAAGAACTTCAGGAACAATCTACAAAAGCACATTCTGAGATATTGATTGCTTCATTTGTTCAGAGTTAGATTCTTGTGGAGTTTGGTTTCCGTTGATCTTACCAGTGAGTGTTTTGCAACAAAGCTGGATTTGTTGTGTTCGCACAAATTTGGCACGAATGAAATTGTGACGAGGTTGTAACGAGAAGGAGTGAGCCCCAACTCAAATCAATAGAGTTTGTGCGGCCTGTGCGAACGCACGAGCGTGAAGCTGTTCTCTTCACCAAAGCCAGAGTGGAGAGGGAGGCGAGCAGCCTATTTGACTGGATCCACAGGTCGCTCTTCATTTGGGCGCAGAACACGCGTGTGTGCGGAACAGGAGCTGGAGCACTGTGAGCCCCGAGCGGCACCAAGGATTGCTACTGGTGGGGAACACTGCATGGGGATAGAGTCATTCTCATACTGACTTAAGAACCTCCTTTGGAGTGAACGTGACACTCAGGAGGATTCCGTGTTTCACTGGAATGAGAGAAAACAAAGGAGAAAACATACAGAGACACTGCCTGGGGGATGGGAGAAAAACTTGATACAGCTTCAAAGACAGGAAACAAATGCGGAGAAAGTTTTTTTGCTTTTCTTTTCCGCTTTTTTGAGAGAAAGAGGATTAAGGGAAACACGACGCTTGTCTGTTGTTGGATGTGATTTATTTAACATATCGGATTTGCTGTAGTTTTTGCACCTGGGTCCCACACATCCATCTATCTGTCTGGAGTGTTGCCTCGTGTTGCCAAAACATATTCTACATCAAACGGTAAGTCGTCGTTGCGGGAAAAAAGGAAATCTCGTGTAGTGCGGTGAACAACCTCCAGCAAACAGGTGAAGAAAGCTTGGATGGACTTCACTCTTCTGAGTCATGCTCGTGACGATCCTGATCACGACTTGTTCAACAAGACCTTGTACAATTCCACTTTCGCAGTCGAGTTTGCATGCGGTGCAAAACGAGATCTGTTTCACGAAAACAACGTCGCTGGGCCTGAAAGTTAGTGGAACGATACACCTTGTCATCTACTGAAAGTTTGTGCGACCTTGATTGGGCTACGCGCTGACGCCAATGAATTGAATTGTTCTCTCAAACTCAGACCCCCATTGTTTTGAGATCATTTTCGTAAATCTTGACGGCTCGCAATGTCAGTCACCTTTCCCGCGCCGCACAAAATGAGCGAGTGAGACAGGCAACCAGTTTCCCGTTGACACAGTTCTGCCGCCACAGATTGATTGAAACGCACGAGGCGTGGATAATCGTACGCATTATGGCAAATTTGTCTCCACTTTTGTTGGCCTCGCCGATAAGTCCAATCGAACACCCGCACCACAATCACTTTAAACGCGCTACACACGGCTTCTCCATTTGTAGCTCGCAAAAGGCATCGCTTCTCTCACTGACTTCGCACAATCGCAATGATTTGATTGGCAGAAAATTTCATCTTCTTTATCGAAACGTACCTTGTGACTTTGGTGCGTTTTAAGTGCGAGCGTATTTGCTGGGACCTTTCATTCATTTCGCCGCTTCAACCAGGCTCGAAATGAAGACTGCGTTGTCGATATGAATGAATTCCGAGATGTACTCGTACGTGAGACACCGTACAAACGAGAGAAGACTCCACGACTCAAAGTCAAAGTTCTTCATTCTTGAATTGAAAACCAAGTCAGTTGAAATGCTCTTTGTTTGTGTTGCTTCTGACGGGTGAAGCTTCACCAGAGAATTTGGTTTGAAATCCTCACGTTCCAACTCTTCACACAATGTTGTTTTCTTTTTCCTTCACACCTGTCAAATCCATATCGCGATTCCAACCAACATTCTTCAGCCAGCCAATCTGACATGTGATATCCTGGACACAGTCAACTCTTAGCACTGCACAATGCAGACATCTGCTGCACGTTTGGGTGCTTATTGGTTCCATAATCCTTGGAACCAGGTTCTTGAGCCCAAAAAACCACCTTTCTGGTGTGCAGGAACGAAGCAGCAAACTGTGTCCATGGTATCCAAGGTGGATATGCATAGCCACTGAGTTGAAGACAAACGGATGAGACGAGTTTGCAGCGTGTCTCATTTCAGACTGGAATATGTTTCTTGTCACTCCTGTTGTTATTCTCAACAAAACACTCTCCTCTCACCTGCTGCCCAATTCGTAACCTGAGTTAGAGGTCTAGCGCGAGTACCGCACGTGATGAGTCCTCAAAATTGTTGCTTTTGGTGTGAGGAAACAGCCGGGTTACCGCTGCAGTTTAGGACCGAGGTGCACGAGCCTGGAGGCCACGCGGCATGGCCAAACAACACAATGAGAGGAGAGGTAGCATCCAGTGCCCAAATCCAGCCACAACTGGTGTGACCTCACCCAAGAACGTTCCTCTTCTTCTTCCGTAAAAACCGTTTCCTGAAGTCAAGACCTTTGAAACTGACACTGAACGCACTCATTAACAACACTCTTTCTTTGCCAACTCGCAGTCAGTTCGTGCAGGAGGAAGTGCAGTTGTCCCCGCAGCGCCGGTCCAGATCCCTTGGGAGCCGGCATTAGCGCGAGACCCACAGGTTCCTTTTCTCTCATTGTTTGTTTCTCTCCGCTCGTACCAAGCAATTATGGATTTGTGTTGAAATTTTCACCACTGAGGAGGCTAAAAATACCGATTTTGTACAGAAGCGGCTTGTAACGATCATCCATTCTCGAACCTGCAACGTCGACGTCGATGATAGGAAGTTAAATTGGAACCACCAACATTGTAGAACACACAGATCAAAGAAGAAAAAATCTCCTTTGTCTGTCTGTACCTCTCCGAGAAACGGCTTGTTTGCTGCAGGATTTGTCGAGTTCAAAACCCGGAGTCTCGTTTGGCAGGACTCAATGCAGAGGCTGCTCACATTTGGTTGGTCGTACAATGGAGCACTTCTGCCCAGCCTTGCGTCGTTCATGGCGCCCAAATCACCTGAGTTCACAGCTGCAAAATTGTCGTCGAGGATACGAGATTCTAAAGTGGAAAAGGAAAGAAAGATGCTTGTGTTCTCGGACGCCGGCGACAGTCCCTGTGAGTCTTGATGTCTATTTTCCAGGACATCGCGACTGTGATCTGACGGTCCATATATTTGTGAACGCACGAATGCGCTTTGGAGTTTGAGGTAATTTCTTCATATGTCCACTTTTGCAGTGGTGACACCAAGAAGCATTGATTTTGTGCGACCAGTACGAGTACATCCAATTGCCGGACTCTCCGAACAGGCAGGTGCGTGTACACAGGCGGAAAACGAGTCGTTGTTCAAAGAGGAAAGCAGCTCTCTGTTTCAAAAATGATATTTCTGCTCTTGGAAAAGGCGGAATCTCCGCAGGGCGGCAGTGTGAAGCCAGAGTTCAGATCTGATCCAAGCGTACTGACCGCGAAACCATAGCTTTCTGGTGACGAAGAGTGAGATTCACCACAGCGCGTCAAGCACAGAGATGCGGCTTCTTGTCCGACCAATAGTTTTTTGGATCATTGCTTTTTCGAACAAAGCACAACGGAGTTGAGAATAGAACCTGGATTGTTCTGGATTCGCATGGGAGATTCATTCTTTTGAGCTGACCGCACAACATTCAAAGGACTCCTTTGGAGACAGTCGGTTCGCCATCTGAACCCATGTGGCTGACTGCGGGGTCCGAGGTGACGCATAGGTTCGTACACAGTGGCCCGGGGAAATGGATGCACACCTCCTAAAGACGCGTTTGCATGCAGGTCATCCGATGAGCCTTTGCCTGCTACCCACTGAAGACAGTTCCATGTGTGGGTTGCAGCGCCGTGCTTGATGTCAGGTTTGGCATGGTGTGAACATTATCACAAGTTCACTGCAACTTGGGAATTAACTGACCAAAATCCACGGTATTGAGGTTTCAGCCCCACTCAATGAGGCACAGCAATACGAAGGCCTGTCTTGGACTGCGTGGACGGCACCGCAACCTCGCTGTTCAAACGACCAAACAAAACCAATCTGCCTGCGATTACCAGGGCGCCGTAATCACTGCTACTACCATCTGCTGCCTTTCACCAAGGATTACCTTATTTATCTGCCAATATGCAAACAAAATTGGATTCGGATGGCAGAGCAGGCCGGGCCATCTCTGCTTCTCACTACACTCTGCGAATTCAGTGCAGATAATTGTTGGGAGCAGCTCAAATTCCTGAGCTTGGGAAGGCCGATTCCGTTGTACGAGGTTCGCTTTTTATTTGACCGATCCAACCCGATTGCGTCGCAACGGACACTTATGTTTTGCTTCAAAAATGCTTTTTATTATCTTGTGAATATGCCAAATTGTGTGAACAACATCAATGTTAATTGTGAGGCTGTTGAGCACATTTTTTTTGCATGTGAAAATGGAACAAATCGGGTCATCCGCGGAGATTGCCTGGTCAGTCTAAGTCCTTGGCCGACACTGTCATTCATCAGAATCACTGTTCTCCTCACTGTTGTCCTCACTGCCCAGTCCTCTCACAAACAATGGGTCAATGGTGATGTCACTGCCTTCAAAGTAGTGTCCTTCCACAGCACATACCTTCTGCCAATGCCCAACCATTCTGTGCATGATGTTGTTGAAAACATCTGGTTTTCAGCTCAGGAGAATGCGTCTCACTTCAGTTTGGAGATCTGTGATGGTGTCAAAGCGCTTGCCTCTCAACTCAGCCTTCAGTTTGGGGAAAAATCCGAAATCACAAGGTGCAATGTCTGGTGAATTGGGAGGGTGTGGCAGTTGTCTGAGTCCCCACTTGGTAATCTTGCGCTGTGTCTCAAAGGAAGTGTGCGGTGATGCATTGTCATGATAAATTTGAAATGATTTCTCCTTCCACAGGTCGGGCCTTTTCTGTCTGATGCACTCTTTGAGCTTGGCCAAAGTTTTGACATACCAGGCAGAGTCAATGGTTTCCTTGGGATGGAGCCAATCGATCATGATGACACCTTTTGCATCACAGAACAAAGTGAGCATGCACTTCTTGTTTCCTGGAATTCTGATGGCCTTTTTGGGTCTTGGTGCCTTGGAGGTGAGCCAAACAGAGGACTGGAACTTTGTCTCTTGCTCACAAGTCTCATCACCAGTGATGATAGAATGAAGAAAAGCCTCCGGATCCAGTGAATCACACAATGCCTTGATGTTCTCCTCACATGTCTCAAACCTTGTTTGTCTCTGTGTGTCACTCAGTTCAGTTGGCATGAACTTTGGGGCGCGTCTTCTCAGCTTCAATTCCTTCTTGACAATTCTCACATTGACAGTCCTGTTCGGCCACAAATTTCACGGAGGCTCAGCTTCCCTTCTGCTTCCAACAATTCAGATACCTTCTGCACATTCTCAGGAGTCATTTTGGATCTCGGCCTCCCAGTCCTTTTGTTGTCAGCAGTGTCCTGATAGCCATTCAAAAAGTGTTTGTGCCGAAAACAGACCTGGGTTTTGCACATTGTGCGATCCCTCCAAACAGTGCGCAGACATTGCCAACAATCAATTGGTCGGAATCCAGACTTGACAAGGAATTTCAAAGTGACACATTGCTCATTGCGCTCCTGGGCTTTGGTGAGGTTTGCCAAAATCACCAGCAAGAGAACAGCCGGACCAAACATCTTGAAACTTACCTGGTTCTGCTTGTCATCAAACTCCGAGGATGCTACGAAACACAACACATTTGGCCATGTCAAAAAGGAGGTCAGCAGCATGCTACAGGACATGTGATGCTCCCAAAGTGAAGATGAGTAACCAAGGCTCACACTGCCAAAATTTGGTCGCTCTGCAATAAACCGATCCGGAG
>JAAUXT010138073.1_pt1 | contig 16682 bp, 13 predicted proteins | sample 7278171 | NCBI WGS metagenome assembly JAAUXT01 (sample SAMN14350112, study PRJNA611818) | marine sediment metagenome | isolation source: surface marine sediment (1.8m) | place: French Polynesia: Moorea | collected 2018-08 | reverse complement strand
TGAAAACGGCTGAACGTCGCGTCGCCGACGCGACGCGTGAACGTCGAAATAGCAATTTTGACGCGACGGGGCTCCGACGGGTGATTTCAAACGTCGCGCTTAAACTCCCCGTTGTCTTGGTTCGGAGCTTATTCGAGATGAACCCGAAGGTTTCCTTTGCCCCACCGCGTCGTCAGGATCAGGATCCAATTGTATAATCCCAGTCAAATGTACTCTTTCAGGCAAAGTCGTCCAGATGAAGGTCAATTGGACGCAAGTGGCTGTGGCAACACCCTTCTTCTATTTCCTCACTTTCCTTCCATTCCTTGTTCAAGAAAGTAAGGACGCACACCGTTTACCGTTGTTTGTGAAAGATTAAAAAGATTAGTCAGGTTTAAAACGAGTCGGTTATGTTCATCTCACACAAGCTGCACCGTGGACACACAGAAAAATGTTCACTGACATATAACTCTTCCGTGCATGGGCAACACAACAAAACACAAAACCTATATTTTGCAGGCAATGGCATCGGCTGCTTCGTCTGCAGTTCGGTGAACCATTCGGAGCCCGAGTGCGAAGACGTCTTCAACGCCAGCAGAAAATTCTACTTCAAAGACTGCATGTCCGGAAGAAAACGAAGAAATGGACTCTTTCCAGCGACAAGCTGCATCAAACTGAAAGCAGAAATAAGTGAGTAGAATTTTGATGAAATTATCCCAAGGTATCGTAACTGAATGAGAACTGCACAAGCTATCCAATCTTTGTAAGAGGAATTTTGCAAAACTTTGAAGTAAATAACATCGCTCCTTTTGACACAAAGAGTAAATTTTTTGATCTTCGGGCCGGACTGTGTGTACCTTTAGACTGCGTAGGCTTTTTTCTGTGGTTGTGTAGACCTTTTAGATGTTGGAGTCTGAATTATTTTACTGAACTGGATCAGATTTGTTTCTCCAAAGTAGCAAGCAGAAATTTTCGTTCAAAAACTGAAGCGTTGCAACACAGTTATGGAACGATGAATACAGAGCAGCTGTCCCTTTCCCGACAGTCTAGGATTCGATTTCGTTCTTCTCGATGAAACGAACATCATGTGAAATTGTCATCAAATGATGTTCTGGTGTGATACTTTTTGGAAGCCGAACTTGTGTTTGTTATGAATATTTGTTCGTGTACGTTTGGTTCTCATCGATGTTTCCAAACAGCTTTGTGGACGTGGGTTCTGTCTCTGAAATATGTTTCCTTTCCGATTTATGCACGCATGCACGGCTGCTGGTGCCTTATTCTTGGTTTACATTTCATCGAGACTTGTATCAATCAGTGCAAGCACCACCTCTCAGTCTGGTTTGAGAAAACTTAGGTATCGTTTGTTACAAACCTCCCTCACAGTATTCGTGACAATCTGCACTGAAAACCTCCCTGTCTTCAGAATTACACAAATTCATGTCGTCTTGCTTGTTGCCTTTATGAACAATCTAAGTCCTGCGCATGCAATCCCCCCTCCCTTTCCTCTTGCCAACGAAACGAGCTTTGTAGAAACTTGAAATCTTGCATGTTTTGACTGTTGCACGACTGCATGCACGTCAACAGCGCGCACGGCGACAAATGCGGTGGAAGGAGCTGATATCAACCAAAAGTTGCGCTCCCCTTTGCATCAACATTGGCTCACGTTCACAGAAACTGAGCCACAAAAAAAATTGTTTTTTTTTTAAATCGGGGAGAAGTGAACTCTCCACGCAGTTCTCACTTCACAACAATCCGCGAAAGCACTTCACTTTTGCACAAAGTGAACAGATAAGAAAGACCTGCGTCTCCTTCCAACGCATTCACATTTTCACCAATCAGCGCATGCGGGTGCAGGGCATGTAATCTGAAAGATGGCATTTTTATTTTTCTCATTTGCCCACTCTAGAGGGGACAAGCTATTCCATCCTTGTTCGAGACTGTGTTGTCGATAGCGGCGGGGTCAACAGCGATGTCGAGATAGGTCGAGAGTCGCACTGCTGGTATGGAGTCCGGCGCATCAAGTTTAACGGGCTCTATATGTCAGGCTGTTCCTTAGCCTGCAACACTGACGGCTGCAACCGCAGCAACTCACTCCAACCGTCTCACTGGCTGCTCATGTCCCTCCTTGGTTTCGTCGCAGTACTAATTGCCCCAAAGACTTCCCTCTGACCGAACGAACACCTTCCCACTGAAGAAGATGCACTCATCTATACGTTTGGAAAACTGAAGCATTGTGCTGTTTGTCATTTGGTTTGGTTTTGTTGGTTTGAACACAAAAATTCACCAAGCAATGGAAATCCATGCAAAAGAATGAACTAGGCTAAATTTCTTTTTCAGTTGAGTTTGCTTACAATAACACAGAACAATACTGATTCCCGCTACGTGCATTGTGGGCCTGTCTCACACGTGCGAGAGTTGCGCGCTTTGAAACTGCGGAAATCCAAAAGGACGTCGCAACTGCCGCCAGCAGCTCGCACATGTGGGACAGCCCCTGAGCCATCTAATTTCTTCATTCTATATATTGTACATATGATTTGGCATGGGTACATTATCTTCAGTTACATCCATTCCACTTTTGGATTTATCCTATGTGCCTTTCGTTGGCTTGGTTCCTAAATTTGGACAATGGAAAAAAAACTTTGAACATTTTGTATGCTGTGGATGACACCTTTTGGAACGCATATGTGAACCAAAGAACCACGAAAAACAATCATTCCACCACCAAACCTGCCAAAATGACAACTATTTCTTTGGGATTTGTACGGGTACACGCCAATCCTGGAAGTACTAAAGGACAATAATGACAGAAGGATATTTCTGTAGAAGAGACTATTTTTGAAGGATTAAGCCCACTGCAGAATTCAGAGAGACAAATCGTCACATGTAGACCCCTCATTTGTGCTGTCCAAACATTCCAAACGATACATCACACAACTGCAACAATGTGATTATTGAATTGAAGGGTAGGTATACAGGCTGTTTTCTTCTTCTTCTTTTTTCCTACTACATCATGTAACCACCAAGCTGCAAACTAATAGCGAAATCATTCCTGAGCCCTGCTGTATTCCCACGCAACTGTACCCAGAGGAGTATCGCTTTTCCCTGGAAGCAGCAAAGAACAACATCTACCCCGTCTTTTAGTGTGGAAGAATCTTCTGATCTGCTTGAACCTGCTCTTGTACACCCCATCCACTATTTACTAACTTGTAAGGAGTGTCTCCCAGACCTGCAGCGGAGAAGGCATACCGCAAAGAGACTTTCCATCGTTGTATTCCAGGTCCCGGAGTCGAAATGATCATTCGACAGTGCGCGGTCGACAGCGGCGGTATAAACTCGGAGACAGAGATCGGCCGCTCTGACCACTGCGGCATCATCAACAGTATCAAGTACGGAAATGATGGAAATGATGGAAAATACATGCGAGGTTGTCTTCTGTCCTGCAACACTGACGGCTGCAACGCCGCAATCACTTCCAACAAGAAGGATATTATCGTATTGATTTTGTCCATTTCACTGGCAAAACTCTTGTTGTGAGAAGTAAGACAGTGACAACACAAGGAAAAAACTGCACGTTGCATTTGCCATGGATTTCTGCAGGAAGCTTGAGGAAACAGTCTAACAATCCGCGTGCACGAAAGCATGCATGCATCCAGTGTGGTTCAATCAGTGACTTGCATTCATTTGTGGATGGCCAGACTGAGTTGGTCAAATTCCTCATGAACGTTCATGAACGTGCAGATAACGACAAGAAGTCTAGTTTTTATTGAAGGTGCATCAAGTGGAAAACGTCGCGTCCACTCCACAAACATGTGAAATGCAATTTCAAATTCCAGTGATATGTTTACGAATGTTGTAAATAAATGTTAAAGAATGCCAAGGACGACGTTCTTCATTTTCCTTTACGAAGAAAAAACATCCACTCTGACATTTTGTTTCGAGTCTCGCAAGACACTCCCTGGGAAATCCAGCGATCCGTCCCATTGTTCCCGAAAACAAACACGAGTGCATCTTTTTGTGTCATCAAGGACAACTTGTCCCATTTTGGATGCATGAATAACGTGCGTTTCTTCTCGTGCTGAATCCTGTGTATGCTGGGAATGGATCTCACGTTTGGCGGCATAGCTCAGTTGGACATTGAATCAAAGAGCAAATCCTCGAAGAGCGATCACTTCAAGAAAGGTGCTTCACAAGAAACTCTGCGCATCTGTCCACAGCCAGTTTTGAAGCTCCAGGCAGGTAGTTTGGATCACCTGGGTCCACAAAGCCTGGACGCGCGTTGTATTCACAGATCCAGACATCTGCGGAGGCTTCGGTGGCGTTGGTCTCCAGTTGCTCCAGCTCTTGTGGAGAGAGGCCAATCTCTTCGTCGTGCGTTGCAATGTGGATCTGACAAAATACAAAAATGTGATGGTGGTTGCATGTCTGGCAAGAACAAAAACCACATGCAATGGGAAACACCAAAAACAGGCTGAAACGAAGAGATCCTCCCTCAGGAAACAAAATCAGAGACCCTGACGAAACACAATTTCCGCAGCTCAAGCAGATCGCGCGTCCGCAATCAAGGTTGAGTCGACAAGTCCGCAGTGAGCATTCTGAAGAGATTGTACCTGAGCAGGGATGGAAATCGTTTTGCAGCTGTATTTGGTTTGATTCGGTATTCGATAAAAAGCGACGGAAGCGGAGAGGCGCTCTTGTAGCTTCACGGCTGCTGCCAGAGACAAGGCTGCTCCGAATGAGAAGCCAACCACTCCCACCTGCAACAGGGGAAGCTTTTAGCTCAGGCTCTGACAGGTACGAGCTCGTATCACACGCAGATAGTTCGACCAAGATTCGGAAAAGTTGCTGTAATGAGGTCACTCCAAATCTCTCTGTTTTTGCGCAAAAATGTTGATATTTAACAGTGACATCTGCATCAGGTTTACGGATTCATGCGTACGACAGACCTTCGAACGTCCCTGAGACAACAGGAAGTCCGCGGCACCTCCAACATCTTCTATTCCCACATCCCAGTCGCACTGTTTGGTGAACAACCAAATGCTCAAATATCAGCTCAATTTTGTTCCATCGACCAAGAACTGGACCTTTTGTTGTTTCGCGTGATAAAAAACAAAGAAGAAAACTCACCTTGTTGTTTTCAGAAAGTCTGTCCTCAACCAGATCTGGGACCAGAGTCAGAAGTCCCGTTTGATTGCAGATTCGAGAAATGAGATCCAAGTTGTCGCCTGGTCCTTTGGATTCAACCAGAGCAATCAGTCCACCGCAGCTGTTGACATCTTTCGGATCTGCACACAGTCAAGATCGAATATCCAAAGGTTCACAACAGAAACCAAAAGGATCATCCCTTTTTGATTGAAGTTTGACCTTATCGCTGGGATACAAAGGCAGGTTTCATATACAAGAAAACTGATCTCACGACCACCAATCAATACAACAAGAACCTCCAATTCATTCATGATCGGGCCCACGGAGGCCAACCCAGTCCCAACCAAAGCCCAAGCCGAAGGCCCCGGGCCTCGCGGTGATTTGACCTGCATTGTTTGTGTCATTCGGGTTGCTAATTCAGGTTGCTCATTTGGCTGGTTTGTTCAGGTTGCTTCACATCAAAATGGCCTCCACCAACAACCCGGTCACACCAACAAGAAGAATTTTGGCAATGAGTCTGGCAACTGACACAATATTGCCCCAAAACCAAAAATCCTCACACAAATGATCTTGCCTTGACCAGATCTAAATACCAAAATGGCACAAGTACTTTGCCAGTTTGATGCACAATGAGCCATGAAATTTGTCACAAAAAGTGCAAAACAAATAGCAAAAAGTCATATCAAAAACCCATTTTTTCAACAATTTTCAAAATTTGACTTTGACCGCCACCCTGTGCTGAAGAAGCAACACAACATTACTTGCCACAACGCAAGCAATGTTTCTCTTCCACACCAAATTTGTGGACAATATGGCCATACCACTTTTTTTTTTGAAAAAGACGCTCAACAAAAATTAAACTGTCAATTTCAGCTGCCTCCAACATGATATAATCATCCGAAAACTGCTCACCGTTCTTTCAAGATACAACACCAAACACAAAACCCACGCAAACTGTTTGCACAATTCATTTGAAAATACCGGTGGTTCATTGTGTTCTTTTGAGACCCCGGGCATTTTTTCAGAACCCCAACCCTCAGAGCACGCATGCGAATGTTGAACAGATGCCTTTTGGGGATTGTTTGGCTTGTTCATCCGAATTGCTTTGTTAAGCAACCCGAATGTGCGCTGTTCAAATCACTTGTGAAGTTTTTGCAGCACAAAACCATTTTTCTTTGTGATGTTTGTGGGCCTATAACCCTCGGAATGTCAAAGACCTGCGATCGGGCTTTGGAAGCAAAATGGCCGTCTTGATGGTTTTCTTTGCCAACCTAGACAGACTTGTCCCGGAAATTGTTTGTTTGCTGAGGAGAGTGAGTGCCTGATTCCTTTGAAATGCCAGACCTTGATCTTATTCAGGAGAGGAGGACGCACAAACCCATTTGAAATCTGAGGTGACTTCGGCAACCTTGTCCTTTCTGAAAAATTCATGTTCGCTTTCGGGGTAGGATTCCTTTGAAATCAACATTGAGCTTGACCAAATGCAGGTGTGACCCGCCCACTTTCGCAAAAGCAGACGCCTTGGCCTTGTCTGCATGTGCCGTTCGCTCACAAAATTCCGAGTGGGACATGCGGATGAGCAGAACTTTCAGAAAATTATTCCCCCCGAGTCTTCCGTTGCTGTTTGCTCGGCCACAAATCTGTCACATTAGTGGAACACGACGGCACTCGAGGTCATATCAGTTCACATTTATCTCATTGCCACTTTACTTTGGTCTTCGAATGACAACAGACATGACACAAACATCTACGATCACCGTTGGTTCTTTTGTCTCCACTATGCAAAAAAGAATGAAGCCCAGCCCTCCATTTTCTGCCCTTTGCTTGTTCGAGAATACATTCTGTTGAAACCAAAGACAGTTTTTGTCCCCTGCATTCTGAAGCACTCAGATGTTCCACTCAAGTTCTTACGTATGAGCGTTCCAGTACGTTCCACATTTGAATTCCGTGCGGCAAACCGAACTTTTTCCTGAGCCATCTCCATAGATCTTCAATCCTCACTGTTTGATCTCGTCACAAAACATGACTGCGCGGTCTGTTTCAGTCTTTTTTTTATTCTCAGCGTCAGCTTGTTATCTTCGAGTGAAATTTCGCGTTTTGGACATTCAATTGGTTGACCTGGAATTCTGATAAAGATGCGTGCTATGATACGAGAAACACTTGATCTGCGAGCACAATGTGCACTCGAACACGGACGCTCCCTTCCATCGTAATCCTTGGCACTCGGAACCTGAGGATCGTTTGGTCCAGTTTGTCACAGGCGTTTGGCTTTTTTCTTCTTCGCGGGGACGTTGTTCACATGCCGTTTTCTCTTCCTGGGTCTTTTTGAAGCAAATGTGGCATAAAAGTCAAGGTTCTCCAGTTTAATGTCAGCCACTTCACCGTGTTCCGTTGAGATTTCTTGTCTGATGGAACTCGCTTTCAGCTCTTCCGTGGAACTCTTTTGCTGCAATCAAAACTAGATTTTCAAGTAGAAAACGAGCCGCATGCCGCTGTCAACTCTGTCAAGGAAACCACACTCAGAGAAATGTCCCTCCAACCCTTGGAGGGAAATTCCCCCCGAACCATTTCAATGAAATTTCCACATGGGCCAGGGTGGAAGGAAATTTCCCTCCACGGGTGAGAGGGAAATTTCCCTCCAACTCCCCTTCGAGGGAAATTTCCGTCCCCCCACCTACCCCAGTGAAATTTCCATACGGGTGGGGTGGGGGGTTGGAAGGAAATTTCCTTCCAACCCCCAACCTTGCCTCAGTCAGTCAGTCAAGGTAGAAACAATACAAGCCGACGCGGCTCGAAACAATTGCCTGTCCGTTTTGTTCAAAAAATTCACCAAAGCAGGTAGCTTTGATCGGACGCCATTCTCACTCCTCTCGTCACCTGATCTGTTGTATGTTCGATTTCAGCAGGAAGTGCACCTCACAGCCAACAAAAACAAGACTTCAAACCGTACCATTCGGTTTGGCCGAAAAAAAGCATTACGCATTCTTGTCAGTCATGTTTACGATTCTTGCACGATTCGTGTTTTGATGACACTCACATTACATGTGCCTGTGCACAATTCCAAATTCAAACGGACCTGTTTTTTCTTCAGAGGTTGTTCTCGAAGAGCAGGCCTGAACTCCATGTTGGTTGGGCTGAAGTCATCCAGCAGCTCCAACGCCGACCTGAACGGAATTTCCACTCTTGCACATTTTCACAGCAACAAGAGATCGGAAATCAGAAAGCGCGCGACCGCAATTCACGTAGGAGGCCTCCCTGCCAGGCAAGGTGTTCGGAAGGGTCCGGTCCAACCCACCCCAAGGACCCACCGTTGTGTTTGCAAAAAGCGCGCGATCCTGATCGTTCGATTTTGAACGAAGCAGCTGTGATCGTAGATCTACCTTCTGCTAAGCTCCGGCGGCAGCTGCCCGACCCCGGTGCTGCGAGCCCCGCTCAGGACGTGCTCACTGTACTGCCGCACCACGTGATGGTAGTGACGCTGTCAAGACAACACTTTATCGTTGCAGTGATATGGCAAGGATGGGTTCAGATCACAAAAAAGGATGGACTCAAATCTTTCCACAAAGAAAATATCTTTGACGAATACGCGTGAACATTACCGTAGTTGGCCAACTCGACCAATTTCGCGCAGCAGAATATCACTCACCCTGAGAATGTGCAACTCGTAGAGCGCGGTGTTGGAGGCGTTGGCGTGCTCAGGGTCGTCCAACTCCGGCAAATACATCCCGCTCCCGTGAGATTCCGTGTCGAACAACACCTGGCTTCTCACATCGGCCTGCAAGAAAAAGTTCGTGAAAAACTCAAATCTAGTCACTGCGGCATGGAAAAGAAAGTGAACATATTTTCTACAAACAGGTACTGACGTGAATGAAATTTCTGACACAAGCCAGAATTGACAAGGCCCCATGATGAGGCAGCTGAAGACACAGGCTCGACAGACGCTTGATGAAGGACAGCAGTCTTTGGTGAGACACCTGAAACGAGACCATGGGATAAACCACCCTCCAGAAGCCGCAAGCACCTCACAAAGGAATGTACTGGTTTTTGTATTCTCACTTGTTTTTTCCTTTTGCTGATCATGATTTGCAGGCAATCGACAGCGATAGATACGTCTTCGCTGGTCCTTCCTGGAAACATACATTGTTGCTCAAAGAACGTGACCCAACAACGTTATTCAGACAGAGTGTGAACGTCACGTGAACTCAATCAGGTGATTCAGTGGATTGGCGCTGCCCGTCAGCGCTTCTTACCAGCGTGCAGGTGGAAGAGGGTTTTGTACAGATGGCGATAGAAGTTGAGCGGATCAATGTTGAACACGTCTCCCTGACTCGTCAGGATGGTGAAGGCCGTCTGAACGCAGTGCAGCGACTCTCTGTAGCTCAGCTCCTGGTGAATGAGTATCAAGCATGTCAGACGTTACGTTTGCGAAGAAACACTTCTGTAAATTTCCTGGCACCCTGTTCAGTCCGAAACTATTTTCGCACGAAGCAAAACGAGCACCAGAACAACTTCGTTCACGTCTTTGTGTGTGTTTGACAACATTTCTGGTAAGGGTACTACTCGTTATTACCGACAGTGGGGGTGCGCCTTGAAACATACATCCACGCTGTGAGCAGGTAAACATGGTAATCTACACAAGACGGTGAAGTTTTGACATTTGAAGCACCAGATTCCCATTCCAGACGCCACTGCCATTGTTGACAATAATCTCGGCAGGAGTCTTTCTGTCAATCGTTGCCTTCTCCAAGTCACACCCAATCGCAGCATGGGCACGGTTCGAGTGTTGTTGATATGGGTGTGAATTTTGGCCAGGCCTTGTACTTCTGATATCGTCACAAAAGCAAGTGGGAACGTGCAAAGATATTCTGGGTGAGCACGGTGTGGCAGGTGGTGCCCCACGCGTACGGGAGTGCGTATGGCCATGTGGATTGTACATCATACGAGTCTCCTTGCCCCCGCTTCCCGACAATCCCTTCAGCAACACGCCCACGGCTTCAAAGGCTTGGCTTTTCACGGATTCTTGTTTATGTTGGGCTGGCAACACTTTTCCACGTCTTGCGTAAGAACCTGCTGACGAGTGGAAACTTCGCACGCCCACTACTTTTTCGAAAAGAGAATAGTAGTCAACTTACATCGGATGCCACCAGTTCATTCAAAACGTTGAACAAGTCGTCGAAGAAGTCAATGCTGATCAAGTGAGCAAACCTAGAATGAAACAAGTGGCCATGAGTTGTTTTTCCAGCGTAATCAATTCGGCCTTGTTTCTTGCAACTGTTTATGAATCTATCGTACTTGGCTAATCCCTCCAGCACCGAGCCCAGAAGAACAGAGTCAGGCGCCAGTTTCAAGATTCGGACGTACACCAGAAACACCAGCTTCATCGTCTCGGTGTGCTGCAAAATTGTGACGAGGAAACTGACACTTGCAAGTTTAGTGAACGCAAAGACGAGGTGTCATGCTGAGGACTTACACAGCCAACGTACCAGTCTCAACTTGCTGTTCTTGTTGTTCACGCAAGCTGCGTCATCCAGTTCTTTTTGAAGAGCATTCATTTGTTTGCTTCTCTGAAACCGCAAAGCAAGTTCACGTCCATCTCAGCGAAACAACGCGCAACCCGCAGAAATCATGCCAGATTGTCCTTGAGCAAAATTTGAACACAGGTGCATCGCGTCGCCAGGAGCACAATCGCTGCTGTCGACAGCAGCTCGAGCAGTGATCACGACCAAGAAAATTTTGTTCTGACTGCCCTCTCCGCTGGTCACCACTGGATCGCCACCACGAAGGGTGATCATGCCAATAATTTTTCAGCCGTGGACACCTCGTTATCACCACCAAATAGTTGCCAGGGGTCATTACTGCTGAAAATTTATCGGTACCCCTTGATCACGACTGGGTTCCGGAAAAGGGTGGGGGTGGTGGTCGTCACTGCCGAAAAATTGTTGACTGTGATCACCTCCTCCGTCGGGTAGTGAAAAAATTGACCTCAACCGTCGAAGGACGTGCTTCTACAAACGCGAACACACAAAACAGAGATCACCTTCTTCTCTCTTCTCGACATATTTCGGAATTTCTCCCGTCGTGCAGCTTTGTTTTCCACAGTAGTCTCTTCCTTGCCGTCTCCCATGTCAATTTCACGGATTCGCAGCGACAAGAATGTGTTCAGCACCTGTTTGAGTCAAGCTCTGACAATGACATGTTGCAACTAAAGTGCACAAAAATCGTTGTTGGATTCCGTCTCTTGATTTCGGAACAACCCTTCACCTTTGGTTCAACACTGAAGTCTCTGGCTTTGATCAACCTTCCTATCAACCGCACAACCTGCAAGAAAAACAGCAAGAGGTAACTCGGCTTGTTTCATTGATTGTAGGGGTGAAACTTGTGGTGTCTAGAGAAATCGCAACAAATTCTGCAAACAGTTGTCACCTCCAGAGCAACTTCTCCTGTTCTGTCTGCACGGAACAATTTCTTGACGCAGTCACACACCTTGTCTGACACCTGCAAGAACCAACAGATTCGAAAGTTCTGTTGTATGAAAACAGCAGTGACCACACTGAGTGAGCAAGTAGCACTTGGTTTTACCGATACGTCCGTGTTGCTCATGAAAGGAATTATCACAGCGATGATGTTGGTTCGGAAGTTGAAATGCGGATGAGTGCTCAGAAGATCGCACAAGCAGTGCAGTGCCACGTCTCTCAACCCCTGCAACGAAACATGTCAGACTTTCGCCCAGTCTCAATGAAAGTGATGTCGCTATTTGAGTGATCAAACCAGTCTTTGGCCTGTTTGTTTTTGCTATTTTGGAACAAACCTGAGCAGCACTTGGTGGTATTTGGAACGCGCATGATTTTCGCAGTTGCTTGCTCTGTGCCTTCGCAGCTTTGCCTGCCAAACCAGCAACAGTGATTGAAACAAAGAGCAAAACGGAAAGACAAGGTGAGGATTTCGAAAGGAAGAAAACAACACACTCCAGACACAAATCACTGAGAAGTGAAGAATACCACGGTACCTTTCGCCATCGACTCCAAAAACTCCAGGAAGTGCTTGTAATTGCTGATAAGTGCTTCTTCGAAATCTCTGAGTTTCTTTGTTTCCTTTTTTGCCTGATCGAAAGGAAGATGTTCTTTTCCACAATTGAGTGCAAGAACAGAAATGAACGCGACCGGCCTGGATTACTCCACATGGATTATCGGTATGCAGTGTGAAGTATCTCACCGTTTGTAGCTTCTCCTTGTCTGAAGCGATCCTAATTCTGTAGCCCGGAATGATGTCTTTGAATACCTCCAGCAGAGACAAGGACACAAGTTTCCTGATTGTAACGCTGACATCGGCGTCTTGTTCATCTAGCATCAAACGCAGTTCTTTCAGCTTACTTATCTGAAAGAGTGGTGGGCTATTGCAAGCAAAACCGAAAGCAAACATTTTTTGTTGGACATACAAGTCGTTCTGAGCAGTATGTGGGTTGGCAGAATGTTTTCTGAATTTGTGAAATGAACAAAGCGTGAAGATTTTTTTCTTACACTCTCTTCTGGATTTTCAGTTACAGCGCTCGCACAAGAAGCTATCTTTTGTTTGGCAATCTCAAGCTTGGTTCTCCTCTGTTGTAAAAGCTGAGCAGGGGTGAGGGTTGGCAGCGGTTTTGCCTTCTCAATGTCTTCAGCATCTGTAAAAACGGTGCAAACCCTGTCATTGACGAACTTCAAATTCCGCGTGTTCTTACAAACACAAGAAAGGACAGCCTGTGACTTTCAAATGAAATGTTGGAGAATCGCTTGAAACTTGTTCTGCAGTACCTTTGGTTTCTTCCGGCACTGCTTGTTCTTCCTCAACATCCATGGATTGAAGAATAATGCCTTCTTTGCTTTTTATGGGCAAAAGAGCTCGCCGCTCCTGAAGTGAAAACATCAAACATCCTTTCCTCGGAAAAATTCGTTGAAAAAGGCGTGACCTGTTGTTTCTGTGTTTCAAGAAAGTTGTTTTCCCATACCTGCCCAACATGGTGCTTTCCCGACTGTTCATACTGAGTCTCCAACGTATCATCCTCAACTTCTGCCTTCTTTTTTCTCTTTTTGTGTTCAGTGTCACTGTCAGGAAGTTCAGTGAGGAACGTGTAGTCTCGTCCTTTCTTGGCAAAGTATTCGTAGTCAGCTTCTTCAATTGGGATGTCAGTGTCATCTTTGTTCTTGGAAAACTGAAAACGAAAAAAGCTTTTCGTGCTTTGTAAAGAGAGGATAGTCTCAGGTTGTGATTCGCGGACACGTCTGCCATTGTGTGAGGAGAGGAAAGCGTGTGCGAGACAATTTTGGTGGAAGGTTTTCAAACTAACGGGTGGAGTCCAAGAGTGTATGTGACTGAACAAAGTGATGCCACGAAGCGTGTCCCAAGTGTTGGGAGGGAGAGGAAGGAATGTCTGCAGACAACTCACCTCGGAACTTGCTCCGTTCTCTTCAGGAGTGGTCTTTCTCTTTGCCGTTCGTTGTTGAAGAAGCTGGATGTATTTTCCTTTGGGCAATTTGTTCTTCAGTTTTCCTTGTTTTGCAAGCTTGTTCAGTCGCTTGTTTGACAGCTTGGTCAAACTGACTTGTGGTGCCTTTCGCTTTCCTGTCGGTTTGGTTCTTTTTTTCTGAAAAAGGTGGGAGAATACACTCAAGCGCGCCACCACTCAACAAATGCCCCTTGGGAGCAGACATCCACCCACTTCGGGTGACCACCAACACCCCCGACCCAACGGAACGTTTTGAATGGCACCGCGGACACACAAGAATTTATTACTTTCTTTTGGAAATCCAAAACAAGTGTTCAAATCCCCCGTCCTTCATTGACTTCTCAAGATTCAGAAAGCAGAGATTGCTTTTTTCAATGCTGGATCTCCTCAGTGAGATCTTGGTCCGTCACCCCAACTCCACCAATGAGATGTCGGTCTGTTTGGTTCCCCAGCCTTTTCGAAGAAATTTTGAGGGACACCGGTAGATTATACACCTGTCACTAGAAGGCATTGACAGGTACTCTGCTGATTAGAAGTTTGGTTCTTTATGAGGGATTCAGTCAAGATGTTTGAACAGCGTTGTCCGAGTTTGCTCATTGCCGAGACAAACCGGAAGTGACTGTGGACTGGGGTTTGGGAGAGAAAGAAATGCCCAGCTGCGTGATTCCATGGTTTTCACGGTGAACATGATTGGCAGCTTGATAACTTGATCAAAATCCTTGAGTCCTGGCCATCACCATTCGCTTTGCTGTCGTATTCACACGCGTATTCTGCACTTTGATCATGCTCTGACCTTGGGTGTCCATTTGTACAGTGTTTGCACTTTAGTATTGCACCCCAGGCTGAAAGACAGAGAGCTGCACAATATGTTGGACAAGATTGCAGTAATTATGACTGTTCACACAAGTTCACACCTGTCGTATCTCTGTAGAGGTACCTGTATTGCTTCGCGGCTGTTTTGTGGGGAGGTGGTGCCACTAGTGTTTGGCAAGTGTACATTTCAATTCTTGTTTTGTCTCAGAAGCTTATAAAGGTGAATAGGTCTGGTAAGATTTAAACTCCTGTTTTGTCTCAGCAATACTCGTAGTTCTGACTCGTGTGTTCAGATTTTACGTCAGGTTGCCCAACCCAGCATCCCCTGACTTTGACTTTCAAAGAATTTATTGACACATAATTTTTTTTGTTTTTATGAAACCCGTCACTCATCGAAAACAGAACAATAAACAGAAGGGAGGTGTGTGTATGTGTGTGTGTGTGTTTGTGTGTGTGTGTGATGGTAATTGTTTTCTTTGCGTGCAATTTCCTGGGTGAAGAGTTGAAAATCTATCTTTTTTTTCCAATCAAAGCACAGGAACACGATAGTCGCGACTTCAGGTGAGCTTCAGTCCATCTGGCCCAGGTGTGTGTGCGTGGGGGGGGGGAGTGTGGCCCACATGGGGGGATATGACCCACATGGGGGGATATGCCCCACGGCAGGGGAGGGTGGAGTGTGGCACACATGGCCGAATGACCCACAGGGGGGGGGCTTCTGGTTTCAAGGGGGAGAGTGGCACACAGTGGGGTTTGCTTCTGGTTTCAAGCCATTTGCTTCACCCAGATGGCCGGCTACCGCGACCTTCGATCAATACGAGGATCTATCATTTAAATGTTGGATTCTTCATGTTCTTTCGATCGGTCAGCGCGATTTCTTCTCTGTTGCGATTGCCTCACAGACTACACATTCGGCTCGACTGCGAAGACACGAACAGTCTTAGATTTAAATGATAGATCCTCGTACTCGTATCACCCCATATCTCTGCGCAGGCAATGGTCGGAACCTTGCACCGACTGTTCCGCTTTGCTTTCACACTTCCTTGGATAACAGTCAGGAAACAAAACACAAGCACCCCTGATCCCGCTGAATCTGCTGGAGGACCCGAAAACACTTGCTACAGCGGACCTGCTGATCACCACAGGCAAACTTCATCATATTATCGCCCATGCGAAGCATGAACTGAGCAACAAAATTGCTGGACTCATCGACACTTAATGGCACAGAAACACAACATCTATTCCAGGAAGAAAGATTAATTCACCCAGTGGCGATTGTACTGCTTCGGGGCAACTAAATTGTTGTCAAAACACAACTCAACTCACCGAAACCATGTTTATCCTCGCATTTGTATTGGAGGTTGCGGCTCGTTCACACCACCATCGTTAATTGCTTCTATGTCTTCACATCTATTTTTTATGTTCTGACCTTTATTTAGCCAAAAAGTAGCACAGGTAGAGCTACTTCTGAAAGACAAAGTACTTTCAGACGCAGGGGAATTAACTTGCGATTTCCTGACCATCTCTGGCATTCTCTGCCGAAGAAAACCTGTCTGACTTTTCCGCAGACCTGTGGAGACCAGAGAATGGCAAGTTCTCAGGGTGGAGCAAATTTTTGCCAAACGTGAGCGAGTGCTTGACAAGCACAGGCGTTTGGATGTTATAAAAATTGACAAAACTTTGAAACGATAGCTATCAGTATTGTTCCATGAAAAAGATCACATGTACGGTTTAGTTTTGCAATGGATAATTGGCTGAAGTTGAGCACCTCCAGAAGCAGAGACGATCGCGCGCACAAAGTGAACTGCAACAAAAATGGCCTGTGACAGGAATTTAGAAACATTTCTTCAAGCGAAATCGAAGTTCAGAATGGCTTCGCAAGTGTTTCATGGATGTTTTTTGGTTGTGTTTATGGTGTTTTGTTTGACACACACAACAGTGAGTGAACCAACAAGGTGTGGGACGCTTGTTTGCTGGCACGGGAAATGTCTGAACGAGTCCCTCAGTCTGTGCGAGTGTTTCCCTGGTTGGACGTCTCGAGGCTGTGATGTTTGCGCAGGGAGAGTCGGGTAAGTTTTGCAACGAGTAATTTTGTTGTGGAGGTTGTGATGTTTTTCAATTGCAGATATCAAAGAGTGAGAAGGCCATGGCAAAAGGATTCGGAAGTGATCCCCCCATTGGCGCCGCCGCGGCCGGGGGGGGGGGGGGGGGGGGGGGGGGGGGGGGGGGGGGGGGGGGGGGGGGGGGGGGGGGGGGGGGGGGGGGGGGG
>JAAUXT010062907.1_pt1 | contig 16683 bp, 15 predicted proteins | sample 7278171 | NCBI WGS metagenome assembly JAAUXT01 (sample SAMN14350112, study PRJNA611818) | marine sediment metagenome | isolation source: surface marine sediment (1.8m) | place: French Polynesia: Moorea | collected 2018-08 | reverse complement strand
CAGAGTGAGTGAAATCAGAGGGAGCGAAATCAGAGGGAGCGAAATCAGAGGGAGCGAAATCAGAGTGAGCGAAATCAGAATTTCCTCAAATCACCGTGAGCTCCATGGAGCTATTTTTTTCAAAGATGGGTTCAGACTCTCCCGTCGGAAGAGGACATCTCCCTGGTATCTGCGGCCGTCTTCTAAAAGGATGACGTTGGCACCTTACAGCCCAATTCCGCCCCAAGCAGGACGTCTTTGACCCACTCGCGCATCCACCCCTGGTGGCGAGCGGAACACGCCCATACTCCGCCCATACTCCGCCCATGCTCCGCCCATGCTCCGCCCATACTCCGCCCATACTCCGCCCATACTCCGCCCATGCTCAGCCCATGCTCCGCCCATACTCCGCCCATACTCCGCCCATGCTCAGCCCATGCTCCGCCCATACTCCGCCCATACTCCGCCCATGCTCAGCCCATGCTCCGCCCATGCTCAGCCCATGCTCCGCCCATGCTCCGCCCATGCTCCGCCCATGCTCCGCCCATAACCCCTGGTCCACACCAAGCGCATCCACGCCTATTTATGTGCACACCAACGTCACAGCGCACCACAAATGGGTATCACGTGTACATGCAAAAGGAAAAGTAAACAGGCAGTAAGTCAATGTATTCAGACAATTTGGTGTTTCACAGAGATTGTAGATGGGTTTCAACCCCATTCACATGAGGAACGTGGTGAAAGCCCAACGTTGATTTGGGGTCATCCGTGACCAAATTGTGGCTTAACCCGTGAATCCACTCGCTTCCTTCTCACAACCCTGGGAAATCTATGTGCGGGGTCCGCCCTCTCCGCACCACTTCGGACCACGCCCTGCTCCGCCCCTGGTGCAGCGGCTTCTCACGCGAGCCGGTCCGCCTTGAGGCCAAACCCCTCTGGGACTCACCAGGCTGTTCATCGCCTCAGGTGAAGCGTGTTCAACATCGTGAGTCGGGGCCTCTGTGGCTCGTACAGCTCTGCGTGATACCTCCACCCTTGGGATCACCCTTTCAATCTCTCCTCGCGAAATCCGTAATTAATCCTCAAATCCGTCGATAATCCAATCATCCGAAGACAAACAACACAAACAAGTTCCTGCACAACGCGTCCAGAATTCTACATAAAGTTTGGTTGAACGCAAGTCTTTTTGGATTGAAAATTTTCAGAGGAGGAATATTCGTTCCGTAATTGACCATTGCGGGATACATTCCAACGTTTTACGTTGGGACGTGAGACGTCGACAGTTTCACGTGGTGAACGTCAGAACGTCAAGTGATTGATGTGAGGAAAACGTCAGTAAAGAGTCAGTGTCTTTCCATGAGAGAGGACGTCGGTTGCTTGACGTACCAAAACGTCGTTTGTTGATTGCGATGTGACGCCAGTTGACTGACGTAGCGTGACGTGACTTCGCTTTAATTACGCAGCGTCAAATTATTCAGCGTCACTTCAATTGGATAACACAACGTGACGTCGCTTGAGGACAAAGCGTCACCCAAGTTGACGCAACGTCGCGTCCTTTCCTTGACGTCGGGCGGAACATGGCGGGACTGGGCGGAGCCCCCACCGTGTGGGGCGCCACCCTCCCGATGCTTCTTGTGCAGCTGCTGTTCCTTCTACAGGGAAGCTACGCCGCCGAACAGCTCGGTAAGAGAAGCGCTCCAGTGCCGGGTCCACGGGGGGAACAAGTTGAATTTTTTGTCTGAAAGTTTGCACCACCAGACACAAGCACACACACACACGCACAGAGACGCACACACGCAATTCTTCTTGGTTTCTTCCTTGTTTATGAAGACCAGACTTTCCCCATGGGTTCGGTCACAGTCGACCACCTGTGATCCACACAAGACACCGGGGATTCTCGAGCCCATTGTTGCAAGAAATTCGATTTTCTGCACGGAATCGGCGACTCCGGACAAATTGGGGGGGGGGGGGTCCGTTCCGTCTGATTTTGTGTTTTTTGAAACTGTGGGTGGCGGTACCGTCGCTCACAGAAATGTTCCCTCGTTGTTGTCACCGTGGGCACGAGTGTGATTGTCAAGACGATTGCGCTATCGGGCGAAATGTTCGTCCTACGAATGCTATGACCCAGTAAAACGCCACGCCGCGGTTTCAGCATGATGAGCACAAGTACAGTTTGATCATTCTTCGCAACCGTTTGGCTTCGTTCCTCTGGATTGCTGCGTGTTGTTTCCCTGCATGGGTTGTTCGTTCACGGGTTGGTTCACTCGGCGACGCAGCACAACGCCCATCATTCTGCGAAGGTACGCAGCGCGAATGAAAAGACGTAACACAACATGACGAGTCAGAACAGACGGAACGTGTGTGTGTGTGTGTTGTGAGACGCAATAGCGACGGCGTTACTGAAGGGGGACGCCGCTTGACCTCAGGGACGCCGTGACGGTGAAGTCACTCTAACTACAGAAACATTCGTGTCACAGGTGGAGGCGATGACGGCGATGACGGCGTTCTCGTGACGGCGCTGCTGGAGGGAGACTCTGGACCGCGGGCGGCGCCGCTTGACCTCGGCGACGGCGTGACGGTGACGTGCGCCGCCAACATCGCGCTGTGCGGCGCGGGCTTCACCGTCGCCTTCTGGGTCGTACTGGACGAGGGACACCCGGACCTCCTGGAGCAGGTGGGTGGGGCTGGATGGGCATCGCGCGTGCGAGGTCAGACGGACGTTTGGCACGGCCCGATCTACCTGGATGGGTCACGCACTGACACGTCACATTCTGGGTCGCGCCAGACGGGGGCACCCTGAAAAATCCTCTCAGGTGGGTACGACAGGCGTCAGACCAGTCTCAGGATTGGTACTCTGGATCAGGCGAGGTCCTACAGGTGGGACACAGTGCCTCTTTACACGTACGCACAACAAGCGAAGCGATGCGGAGCGCAAGCATCGTGACCTTTGCACCTGCCGTGACCTTCCGCCCAGCATCGTTGGTTCAGTGGTAGAATGCTCGCCTGCCACGCGGGCGGCCCGGGTTCGATTCCCGGACGATGCAAGAATTATTTTTTTTGGTGAGGGTGGGGGCGGCAGAGGAGATCCAGGTTGCATGACCCTCACTCAGTCTCCATACCTCCAAATTTTGCGTTGCAGGTGGGAAATTGTTCCCAGTTTTTTCCTTCGGATTCAGAAAATTATTTTGTTGGCACGTCACTCTCATCGTAGACCTAGTGTCGTGCCATGGCCTTTGGGCGAGTGGCCTGGATGCAACAGGCACCAACAAAACAGCAACAAATTTGCGGTGCGCGACACTCGTAGCGGATAACGATCAGGCTTGGCAAGGGGCGATCTCGGTTTTATCCGGTGCCTGACCCTCAGAAGCTCATCGTGTGGGGGGACAGTTGCATATTTTGGTGCCAAGTGGGTTGACTTTGACTTGACAACACAAGGCGGGGGGGGGGGAGGGGTTGGCTCTGGGGGGTTGACAGGGAGATCCTGCATCTACTTCGCACGGACTCTGACGGCCTTTTCCCGCCCTTTCCAGTACTTCCTGTCGTCGGGCGGCCAATCTGCTCAGTCGCAGGGCTACTACGTGCGGCGTAACCATGGCAACGAGCTGGAGGTGGGCGTGGCCCTGGGAGACGCGCTCTGGACCGGAAGCTTCTTCCTATTGGCCGAGATGCGCAGTCACGTGCTCTTCTCCTGGTCCAGGGTGAGTGCGCTGCACGCACACGGACGCAGTCCAATTGGAACCTGCTCGTTGGAATTTCTCATTTGCAGTGACGCTTCGATGTCAACGAACACAGTACGCACACTTCACACACACGCCCTCATACCTGCCACCTACTCACACGGAGTCCCTTCCTTCCACTCGCATGCACACCTCACACCTGACACAAACACTCACACACAATGACGTTGCTTCCCTCCCACAGGACGAGGCGCGTCTCGACGTCTACGTGGACGGCGTTCCTGCGGCGGAGGACGCGTCCGGGCGGCGTCGTGTCTACGCGCGCCCGCGGTTCGACCCGTGGCGCCGTCTGGTGGTGGGCGGCGCCAACGACGCCGTCAGGCAGAGCCGCCCCCTGCCAGACGTGCACGTGTATAACCTGACGCACTGGGACAAGTACTACTGGAGCGAGGATGTCGCCAGATACTACCGTGAGTACCCCACCAGTACTCAAGTGGACGAGGGGAGACCGTGTGTGAGTGTGCGTGTTTCTGACCAGTCTCCTGAAGGCCTGCGTGTTCTTCCGAATGCGTGTGCACCACAGCACAGGTGGGTGTAAGTGAGTGGGTGGGTGCATGTGTGCCAATACGCTTGATGAACAACACTTCAAGGAATGCATGAGGCGGAAATGGCAACAAATGAAAAAGGGCAAATTTCTGTCAGTGTTTGTGTCTTTTGCTCTATCAATCCATCTCTCTTTTCTTCTCTTTCCTTCTTTCGTTCGTTCGTTCATTCCTTCCTTCCTTCCTTGGCTGTTTCATTTGTTTATTCGTTTGTTCATGCATGAATGTGTTTGTAGATCTACCATCTCTCCCCCCCCCCACAGAGTCGAAGCGTCGTGAGTACTACCTCGGCTGCGTCCCGACGCCACCAGTTGGTGCTACAGATGCCGTTAACGTCGACCTCAACGCGCAGGTAACGCGACGTCACGTGACGTCACTCCGCGCCAGATTCCGTAGAGTTCTGATGTTACGTTGGAAAAGACGGAAAGGGTTCTCGGCACAGCATAAAGGTGGACGTTTTTGGAGGTGGCACGGGAGGGTTCCTCAGGCCCCGCGAATGTACCCCACCGTGCGTTCGCCAAGGCAGAACGGGGGGAGGTGCTTGGGGCACAGATGAGAGTGGGGGCGCGAGGGGGTTGGCAGGTGGGATCATGTGACCCTTTCCTGGACCCAGCCACGTGACCACAGCAGAGCGCCGTCGTCTGCTTGTTCAGGTTCAGAACAAGTCCTTGTTGGACAGGCCACTGTGCGTGTGTGTTGGTGAGGGTTTGCGTGGAACTTACGCTACTGCTTTTGTGAGTAAGAAGGAACTGAACAGCTTTCGTCTGCGCGCACAGGTTCAGAACGAGGTGGTCACGTGTCGGAAGCGTTGCTATGGAGACGGGTTCCCGCTGGCGCTGCTGCAGGACGACGCCATGTGCGCCTGTTACGCTGCGTCCGACACGGCGTTCCTGACAGGTCAGTGTGCGTGTGTGTTGGTGAGGTGTGCGTGCGACAAGCGAGCGTGTGGCATGCAATGACCAAGCAAGCGTGTGTGCGTGTGTGCGCGTGTGTCTGTGTGCCATGTGTACCAAGACGCAGCGTGTGAGACATCATTCGTTGCTCCCACCTCTGACATCACCTGAAATATGTTTTCGTTCCTGGCTCAAACTCATTTCGTTGTCTCCACATCCAGATGATCTATACAAAATGTGTGACGCTTTGTAGACACCCTTGCTTACCACATGCATTAAGATGTCGCCAGGATGTTGATTTCACTCAGGTGTTGCGTTTGCACTGGGACATTTGCCAGCCCCCCTCTGAAAACCAATATGTGCCACACTGACAATGACATCATCAACAAAAGGCATGCAAAGACAATCGGACCATGTTTTGCAGTTTGCCTGGCGTCCATTTGAAATTTGATTCCACAGTGGCATTGGAATGAATGTTTCTGCACGAGGTCTGTCATTGCTCTTAAAATTATCCAAGAATGAATTGATTTTGTCTCTGAAGGATGAATATTTTGATCAACTTTTGAAAAGACTTGCAAATCCAGATGAAGAAGGCAAGAAAAACAAATGATATTCCAGTCACAACTTTTATGGTTGCAAGACTATAATTAGCCTTCAGTGGAAATGAAAACCATTGGAACAACAACCATCAGTGAACAACGAAAGGAAAGAGTCCAAAAATAAGGATACCACAGAAACCAGCCTTTTGATTCAGTTGGTTTGACAACTGTGTCTTCTGTCTTGTGTTGGATTGTGGCCTTTGTGGTGTTTGTGACAATCATGTTTGGGTTTCAGTATCTTTTGGAACATATTTGGTGGACAATTGTTCTGGTTCTTCCTCTGAATTCTCTTCTAAATCCAAAAAGCACCAACAAAATTGTGCAAAAGTTCTCTTCAGAAAATGTAATTTGATCTGTGCAAAAACAACAGAGAAGAATGTGCCCTGTTTCTCCTCAAGTTTACTTGCCCCCTGCCCAAAGAAATTGGTACAAAACACACAGTATTTCACACACATACCTTGTGATGAAGTTTCATTTGAAAATAAAACAGAACGATGTTTAGTCTGGTGTTTGCTTTTTGTTTTGTGTGAAAAACTGCCAGGCATTGATGCTTGTGCTTGATCACCAACATCACTCTGACAGTGCAAGGCTCCACCAGTGACGCGGGGAGCAGTGAAAGCTGCCTCAAACCGTGTGCTGGACAAGAACCAGTCGCAGATGGTGACAACAATACTTTGAAATCTGAATAACAACTTGCCTTGGTCTTGACCCCTTCTTTCCCATTCAACAACAGTTGACCGCATCACTTTCACGCTTCTGCTGCTCGAAGGATGTTGTGAAAGTCAGTTCACACACTAGAAGTGAAGTTTGACGGGCAGGTCGCATCACAAGAGGCTTCGCCTATCATGATGTGTTCAGCCAGTCTCACTTTAGGCTGTCTTGCTTCACTTCGCGTGTATGACCCTGCACTTCGCAAGAACCCTGTTGCAAAAAGATACCAAGTGACAAAGCACAAGAAGCCCAAACAGTGGACTGTGTATCAAACAAATACAACAGCATTTTGTGTGATCATTGTTCCCTGGATGAACTCTTTTTTGTAACACAAAGTTTGGGAAACAAAACGGCCAAAGCTACTGAGGAACAAAATACAGAGAGAGAGAGAGAGAGAGAGAGTGTGTGTGTATGTGTGTGTGTGCTGAACACGTATTTTTTTCTTTGACAACAAAATGCCCAAATTAATGAGTTGACTCACAAGTATTGTCAGACTCAATGCTGTTTTCCTGCATATCGATTGACCTGCATCTGAATTTGGCATGATAAAACTCCAACTTCTCCCTGAAAGATTTTGTGAAAGCAACATAGAAGAAAAAGTTTATAGAAAAGTTTGTGTAGTAAATGCTGTCAAATGTGAGATAATAAACATTATTGTAGTCATGAAAAAGTTCTTCTCCAACCAACAGTTTTCCAAATGCAAAGTAAAAAGCTAATGGAGAAGTCAATGCAATGAAAGCTACAGAGATAGAAATAGTTGTGAGAATTAGTTGAGAGTCATTGTTGTGAGTAGAATTCTGGTTGGTTAATTGTGTTCTTGTCTTTCTTTGTCGAATTACAGCAATACATATCATGATGTTTCCAACAAGAATCACAGACAATGGAACAGCTGCACCCAAAGTTAAGGAGGTGTACTGAAATGCCTCCCAGTAATTGGCAGTTTGGCATGAACTGTACAAAATTGATCCACTTTCATCATGAACAGGCTGGATAAAGTGATCAGCTGCCACAAATATCACCCAGATCATATAAGCAGCAATTGCTGCAATAACACTCACCAACAATTTCTTGGTTGAGAGAACTTGTTTCACTTTCAGTGGAAATGCGACTGCTACAGCTCTTTCAACTGTCAGCAGAGCCACCATCAGACAACTGAGAAATGGAAAGAACACTAGTGTAAAGTTGCCTATTTTACAAGTAAAATTTGAAACATCAAAGTATGATTTGTGATAGAATTTAGGATAAATGAGAACAGGGAAATTTGAAATGAGACACAACAGATCAGACAAAGCCAGAATTGTGATAGTGATTCTTGCAACAGTTTGTAGTGTAATTTGTTGTACGACACAAACAGTGATTACATTCCCAAAACACCCAATTACAAACACTACCATTTTATAGATGAAGTTGATTTCAATCTGAGAAGCAGCACTGGATCCTGTCATAGCTTCATTTGAAATGGCAGTTGTGCTGTTTTGGGTCATCCATCTTTGTTGATGAAATGTGGTGTTTGTTATGTTGTGCATCATTGGCTTTATTTTCCTCGGACTGCAGAGATAAGTCTCCAGCTGGATGCTGCAAGGTTACCAAACCCTCATCTTTTCGCACTGACTGTTGTTAATTGATGGTATTATAACCAATATTTGGTCTGACAAGTTGTTGTCGGTCAGCAAGAGAGAGGGACAATGCCTTGCTTTCTTTAAGGCTTGAATGTGAAACAAAGATTGTGTTGTGTTTTTGGCAACAGGAGACACACTCTGCATTTCATGCGAACCAAATCTGGACAGAACGCTCAGGAGGCACATACATCTTGAACCTGAAGCTGAATCCTTTCAGAACGCGAAACGGCCCCTTTTGTCATTGAGATGAACATCAGCTGGGCTGGAGCCTTGGCCAGCGATCTTTCTGGCTTCTGCTCAGGCCTTTGATTAAGCTACACCTGAGCTACACCTGAGGCTAGTTTTGTTTTTCCGTGTGCTTGTCTGTCCTGGTTTGTTTGTAAAGCAGGAAGACATGTGTTCAAACAAACCACTTGAGTTTGTATGCCTGTCCAACTCTGACCAGAAGGGTCTGCTGAACAGATCTGCTGCTGGCACCTGGGGAGGCGTTCAGGTGGTTGACCCTGATGCTGGACCCTGACACATGCTTGGATCCTGTTTTACCTGCAAAGGTGCCTGACACTGACTGTGTTGTATTTTCCATAGTGTCTGTTTTATCCAAAGCAGCAAAGCTTCCTTGAATCAGACAACCCTACATTTTGTTGTCAGAGCAGACTCCATTCCCCATGTTCAGTTTGATGATGACGTTGTCTTGTTCTTGTGCCATATTTTCTACAGAAGCTGCCTTTTGTGTAAGTTGCCCCGATTGGCAGTTTGGGAGCTGCAAGCTAATGCCAGGTTCACATCGGATGTTTTGCACTCAGTGAGAGGATAGCAAGGAACAACTTGTAACTCTGGGAACTGTTTGTCCGTGCACCAACAATGACCAGCAAAAACATGAACAGCACAGGGACCCATTACATTCATTCGGTTTGAACAAGGCTTTACCATTGTTTGCAGCTTCTTTAAATCACACGTCTCACCTGTTTGCAGTCTGAAAAAAACAACCTTTTTGTTTATTCTTAAAACTGGAGGTAACAGAGAGATTTGTTTCAACCCTCTGAGGTTCAGATGAATCTCCTCACCAGATATACCACCTGATGTTCTGTGAGTGCGCCTGGGTTGGAACATAAACTTTTCTTCATTGATCCAGATGTTTGGTTTCCCAACGGTTGTCCATTTGTCCTTTTCTCAATCGTTATTTTATTCTGTCTTGTTTTTCTTGTCTTACAAAACTGACAATACACCAGACGTAGTTGGCTGCTGTGAGTACACTTGTTGGTCAGTTACAGAGACAGGTAGTCGAGAGCTGCAAGCTGACGCCAGGTTCACACTGGGTGTTTTACTTACAGTGAGGCATGTTGTGAATCTGGGAGGATGTGCAAACAAGGTAATGCTCTGTCATTATCTGGCTGGATTTGCTTGTCAAGACACTTGGTCATTTTAGTGACCAGCATCGGGACACTCCGCATTCAGTGTGCACCAGACCTCGCTGTTGTTTGCAACTCAATATACTTGCGTGTCTCACCCTCTTGAACTCTTCAAAACACTGTTGATCCTCAAAACTTGGTTGCTGCAGGCAACAGAGAGATTTTTTTTGTACCTCCAGTCCAAGGCTTGGGTGTCTCGGCCCCTCGACACACCACCTGATGTTCAGTCAGTGTTCTCGGGTTGCTGTCGTCAAGAGAAGCGTGCAAACAAATATATAATTTTGCAGGCTTTGCTGTCAACAAAATCAGAAAATTCCCCATTTTGTGGGCAAGATTGGGTCCGAGTTCATGGAAAACACACTTGCCTATGGGGTCCAGGAGAACCAAACACATGCAATCAAGGCCCTCAGAAAGCATCGTGGGCAAGTCATCAAAGTGGCCTTGTTTCATGCCGGAGTAGCAATAATTGGCGCATTGGTTTGTGCTGTTGCATCTTTTGATCAGCCAAGGTTGGATGTCCAAGACATTGAGTGAAAAATGCACCCTTGATCCACTGTTCAGTTGCCCTGTCCAGCTTGGCTGCCTTGTTGAACTCACTTGCCCTTGTCCATTCCAATTTCTTCTGACTTGTGTGGGCATGCGCACTTAGGTGTGTGAACCAGGCTGCTCTTGTGTTCACAGCTGCATGACAGATAGCACCGCGAACTGATACGTAACTGGCTTCCAGCGTGTGAATGTGCGAGGTGCCTTGTTGCTAGAGGGCCATTCATTGGTTCACCAAGACGGGTCAAAGGGCATCTTGATGTCTTGAATCTCCCTGCTTACTGTCTGACGAAACACAGCGAGAAGCATTTCCCTGTCTCATTGCAATGATGGGTTCCTGGCAGAGGATTGAATGTGCACCAGGGACAAGGGCATCGTGGATTTTGCCAGTTGTGACATTCAGCTGAGCATGAAATTGTACGCAGAGTTGCTCCAGTAACATGATATTGTGTGTTTTCAAATCAGTAAAAAGTTTACAAGATGTGCTGCGTGGAGTTTTATTCTTAGTTTGGGATTCACAAACCTATTGACTTGATTCCCCGGTGTTGTTGGACTCAACACTGCTGCTCTCTTGAATGTTTGTGGACCTGCACTTAAATTTGCTCAGAAAGAAGTTCAGCTTTTCTCTGAAAGATTTAGTGAACGCAACATAAAAGAAAAAGTTCACACAAAAGTTTGTGTAATAAATACTGTCCAAAGTGAAATAATAGATGTTGCTAAAGTCCTTGAAAGTTTCCTCCCCCACCAGCATTTCACCAAAAGAAAAGTAAATGGCCAAGGGACCAGTCAGGACCAGGAATGCAACAGAAATGGAGACTGTGGTGAGAATTAGTTGGTTGTCTTGTTTCTGCTTAGAATCATTGCCTGTTAGTTCTGCTCTGGTCTTTCTGCTTCTGGCAACAGCAACACAAGTGAATAGATTGCTGATGATAATGCAGAAGAATGGAATAGCTGTGTCAAGGACTGATGAGCTGTACTGAAATACCTTCCAGTACTTCATAGTAAAACATGATATGTAGAGAAATGTGCCATTTTTATCATAAATAGGGTAAAGGTAGTGATCTGCAGCCAAAATACAGACCCAAATCATGTAAACAAGAATTATTGCTGAAAAAACAATGATTACTTTCCAAGTGGAAAGAATATCTTTGGCTTTAAGTGGAATTGAAATGGCCACAGCTCTCTCAACTGCAAGTAGAGCCACCATCAGATTGCTGAGAAAGGGAAAGAATGCACTTGTAAATGTGCTAATTTTACATGTTGCATTTGATACATCAAAGAAAGTTATGTAATAGAACTTAGGATAAATAAGAACAGGAAAATTTGATATGAGATAAAACAAGTCAGAAATAGCTAGAACAGTTATAGTAATTCTTGCAATGGTTTGCACTCTGATCAGTTGCATAATTATGATATTGATAACATTCCCCAAGCACCCAATGATAAACACAACCAATTTGTAATAGAAGTGAATTTCAAACTGAAGCGTTGAACTCATCTCTGAGAAATCCACATCTGCAGTTGTGATTGAAACTGTGCTGTTAGCATTTTCCAATGGATGACCAGTGTTGTTTCCTGTGTTACCCAGCAACAGTGTTGTCACATTTCCAGTCATGTTCTGTGGTGCGGTACGATCTTCAGTGCGGTGAGGCAAGATCCATGGCAACCTGTCTGTTCTGGTCGTTGTTTTCAGACAACTTTCTTCAGCTGTGCAGACACGAGCTTTACTGAATGTTCTTCACCCAATAGTCTGACTGCAGCAACCATAGGTGAATGCATTTTCAGGTCCCAACGGCCATCAAAGTGAGGTACAGGTGCCTTAAGTTTGTCTGATGCTCAGCTTTGAGAGAAAGAAGGATGAAGACAATCCCTTGCAGCCACACCCTTCTACAGATGTGATTGTCACAATGAGGGAGAAACAGCTGCGTGTATTGAGCTTTTGGAACCTAACAAATCTCAGGAGAGGGTTGGATATAAGATCCTGATCCACGTGTCCAAGCTGTTGAACGTCTGCAAGGAAAGAAACAGCACCAACAGTCCACGGCAAGCCAAGCCTCCATCAAGGATCACTGGACATTCTTCTCTTCATGGGCTTCATTCTGAATCACGCTGCATTTCTCTGAACCGAACCTCCGGTTGATCCCCAGGTGGCAAACTCATCTTGAACCTGAAACTCCCATCCTTCAGCAGCCTGACACTTCTCGCTATGTTTCACAGAAGAAAAATCACATCTTCACACAGTGGGCTCCGGATCTCGAACCACGAAAGGCGGGAACAATACTTGGAACAGTAGGGTATTTAGTTCTGACCACAGTGCCAGATTCTCCAGTGTTGATGTGTGGTGGTGCTCTCACACTGATGACGGTGTTTTGTCCGTCCGTGTTGACCGAAGCTATTTGAAGTGTTTCCCCTTCAACTGTATCATGTGCTACTGGTGCTGGCCTTTTCTCCTGAACAACTGATCAATACCCTCGCCGCATTTCAGAGTTGTTGCACAAGCTTTCATGGCATGTACTTTGCTCACCGGGTGTGTTTTCTATTCTTGGCCAATCACCAACTGAACGCCGGGCCATCTCAAAAGTTCCAGGCAAATGGCCTGGGTATGGCGCTGTTCCGGCACGCTGCAGCAGTCACAGGGTGCACCCCTGTACCCTCAGTACGCTCAGGGTCTGGTGCAGGGGTTTGGGGCGTTGTTACAATCTGGGCCACATCATCATAGTCATCTTCAGTGTTCTGGGATGACCCATGTTCTCCAGTGGTGAGTGTGGCCCCTGGATCCAGGTGCGGTGGGAGCTGGTGCATCCTGGAGACCCGGATCAGGTTATAGTCATCTTCGGGGCGCTCCGTCGGCTCGAACTCTGCAGCATCAAAAACCCCTGGATCTGGAGAGATCCGGGGGGCCACTGGGTCTTGGGACTTCTTGGGGGCTGTTGGACCTGGAGACTGAGGTTTCTTGGGGCTCGGTGGACCTGGTTTTGGAGGTTTCTTGGGAGGTGTTGGTTTTCCTGGCTTTCTGAGGCCTGATGAGCCTGGTTTCTGAGGTTTTGCAGGCTTTTCTGGACTTGGATTCCGAGACGCTTCAGGAGTTGCTGGTCTCTGGGGCTGGTGGGGGTCTGGGAGACTTGCGTTGCTTGGTATTTCAGGAGCTCTTCTCGCGTTTCCCTGGGGGCTTTCAAGCGTTGCTGGACTTTGGCTCCCGGAGATCTCATGAGCAACTGGCTCTGGATGTTGATGGACAGGAGGAGCCACTGGACCTGCACGGATATCGGGAATGTGGATCAGGTCATAGTCATCTTCTGGACGCTCAGTTGGCTCATAAGAATGGATCCTGGTCTCTGACTCTGGGTTCCACTCAGGCCTTTGGGTACCCATGGGGTCTGTGTACCCTGCAGGACTTTGGGTACGTACAGGCTCAAGGTATCCATCGGAACCACGTGTACCTGCAGGCTCCATAGGGCTGTGGGTACGTACAGGTACTGTGTACCCATCCGAAGTGCCAGGATCATCAGGGTGGGTGATGGTTGCTGGGTTGGTTGCAGCGTTAGGGTACTGAAGGGCCTGGTACCCGTCGATTGCCTGCCCCTCACGTTCTGACGAGGATCCAGCTTTCTTCTGTTTTCTGAAACAGAAAAATGTCTGACATATGAAGGGAGTTCATTGCAAATACCAACCTGTGTGTGTATTCACTGTTTCACAGTGTCTATTCACAAAAGGAACGGTTCATGCTTAAAATAGAATCTCCCCCATGAAAATGAGCTGTATTGCTGACACAGGCACTGTGAACAATATCATTGTGAATTTTCCATGTTTTTGGACAGTTATCGCATTGCTTTCTTGCAAGCCAAGCTAATTTTTGTGCCATAATGTGTGTTGTTGTGCAAAACTCCTTCTTCACACACCAGCACACGAACAGGAACCCTGTTGTCGTGTTTGGTACATGAAATACACACTTTTCACACACACACACACACACACACACACAAACACACACACACACACATACACACACACACACACACACACACACACACACGCGTGCGCGCGTACAACTGGAGTGAAACACAACCCACATTCTCTTGCACTGCACAGACCTTTTCCTGAACTGCCAGACGACGACAGTGACGAGAACAGCGATGATGAGGAGGAGAACGAGGAACCCAACCCCGACCCCGATCCACACGGGGGTCAGGCTGCCTGAGGACAGAGAGACCACAGGGCAGAGGAAAACAAGAAATGGGACTTCCTCAGCTTCGGAAACAAGGACAGTGTGTGCACCATAAATATTTGCGTTCGTCCTTTTGGGTTTGGCTGCTGTATCCACCCATGGAGAAGACGCACATATCGGACCCATATTGAGCGTCAAAAGTAAGCGTGCGTCTTGTACGAGTATGTGGGTGTGAGCTTTCTCCCGTGTGTTGCATTACTCAACGCAGCCAGCTGAGTTGGCCAACATGGCTGACTCCACCCACTTCGCCCAATCTTCAACCCTGAGTGTGAAGTCACAAGCCCATTGTTTGCATAGTTGCTGAATACCCCATACGTCAGGGTGCGACAAATACGTGGGCGGATGCGGTTGTTGCAATGTGGCGTTATCCTGGTGAACTGAATTCCCCACACATTTTCAAGGCTTTTCTTCCATACGAGTATTGGGTGTTTTACGTGAGGCCTGTTGAAGTTGAGGGTAGGTTTGTTGGAACTTACCTTCGTCGGTTACTTCGGGTTTACTGGTTGTGGTGACCTCTGAACCTGAGGAACAAAGGAAACATCACATCAAACTTTTGTAGCAGCCCTGCATAAAGTATTTGAGTGTTGTTCAAACAACCAAAACCAGACAACATATGCAAAACGGATTACGCGCAGGTTTTCAGTGTTCAAGGAACGCAAGTGAAAAAATGGAGCGACATCTTTGCAGCACCAAAATTGATTTGCGTCAATTGATGATTCAAGCATGCAAATGTGTACACACAGACACACGTCCACCAAGAAATCCCCACACGCTCACACGCTCACACAATCTCACAGCCACACACCCACACAAACAGAGAGAGAGAGAGAGAGAGAGAGAGAGAGAGAGAGAGAGAGAGACGCTGCACTGGCTCTTGTGTGGTCCTCTGCACCAACGTCGCTTCGCCAACACATCGCTATCAAACGTCCCGATGCAACGTTGAACGTCAAAGACGTGGCGGTGTGATTCAGAAACGTTGATCCCAACCCCAAAACTCATGTGCCATGTGTCCCGGCACCGATTAGGTTAACACACGAGTAGGGGTGTGTTATCCTCTCCGCAGCCACGAGTGTTGTTTTGAGAGGATAACACACACCCCTACAAGTGAGTTAACTGTCATAGCTTCACAGATGTCGTTGTTATTCACACTTGTTCTGAGCAGACTTGATATCTGCTCAGAACAAGTGCGAATAACAACGCATCTGTGAGCTATCGGAGAATAACCAGCGAAAGGGGAACATGTCTCACCCGCACTCGACGTGGTTATTTTCTCCATCTCGTGGTTATTCTGAGCAGTGACAAACTCAATTCTTCCGCCTTGATGATTTTCTGGTAGTTTTCGGTGCTGGAAACGTTTCTCGTGCTCAAGTTCTGCCGTGTCTTCTGTTTCACGTCGCGAGCGGGCACGCTGTCATGTAAAACACTCCTCAGATCATCACATCGTCCCAGGTCCGGCGGATTTGCCCTGGCCAGACTGTCCACACAGAGATTTGAGATTTCTCCAAGTCTTGTTCGGCTTTGCCTTTCGTGAGGATTCACCTGTCCCTGATTCAAAGGTTCAACTTGTCCTGTGTTCAGAAGGCCTCGTTCTTTCCCCTCGTCCCCTGCGTCTTCCAATCTTCCTTCAACAAACCTGTGTTTGTACTTGGTACGTACGAGTGTGCCGGGTGCCTGTATGAAACGCAAATAGAATACCTGGCAAGTGTCACTCTAGAGAAAGTCTCGCTTGGCCTGGCACCCCAATGCTGAATGCTCAACGCTCTATAGAATCACTCAAGTCGAACCCATAGCTGGAGCAAAAGCCCGGGATGTTTGAACAACTGGGTTTCACATTGGTGACGCGCGTCAACTTTTGACGTCGTGAGGACTGACGTCAGGAATGATCGGAAAATACCATTTCGCTGATGCCCACCATTGAGTCCTCTGCCAAAGTTTACAGTGTCAATAAAAGCGCTAACGGCGCGAAAAAAAAAAGAATTATTTTGTGAAACTCCCCCAAAACCGCAACAGGAAAAAACTTAACACCAACACCAACGTCGAAAAGACTCGTTTCCACGACACTGGTCAATCACAAAACACCATTCGACATTGTCGGGGGTGTTTTTGTTCATCCAAATGTGGATAAATTTGCAAAACCTTCCTGACTTTACACGGTCGGTGATGCTGGAGCCTTATGCTTTCTGCACGGTGTGTCATTTCACCCGTTGCAACTCTGTATCTCACCCATATCGCGCGGACATTGCCATCCCATTGCTACCACGTTTAAGGGTTTGGAACTGCCTCTGAAAACTCTTTATTTCTTCGGGATCGTACCATATTCACAACTCACTCACTCACTCACTCACTCACTCACTCACTCACTCACTCACTCACTCACTCACTCACTCACTCACTCACTCACTCACTCACTCACTCACTCACTCACT
>JAAUXT010008035.1_pt1 | contig 16683 bp, 11 predicted proteins | sample 7278171 | NCBI WGS metagenome assembly JAAUXT01 (sample SAMN14350112, study PRJNA611818) | marine sediment metagenome | isolation source: surface marine sediment (1.8m) | place: French Polynesia: Moorea | collected 2018-08 | reverse complement strand
GGTGAGTATGAGTCTTTTGTACAAAGTTCAATAACTATTTCTATTGTACAGATGCTGTTTCTGTCGAGATTTGCAAAAAATCGAGACAGAAAACGCCATCCGTGCGATAGTCCCTGTTACAGCACGCGGGATCACGAGTCCTCGGCCAGTAACACTTCGCCAATCAGCTTCTGGTCGCATCACAACATTGCGCAAGTTGTGCAATGTTAGCGCTGTTACGCCACGTTCCAACACGTCTGAGCCGTTTTGGTGCTGTGCGAGGCGAACACCAAACGTAATGCCAGGAACTGTCGTGTTATGTCTGTTGCTGGTTTTGTTAATTGGGTCAAAGAAAAGACTGAAGCATCGTGAGGACAAGTGGGGACGAGGTCATCCTGCAGCAACTGCTGTTTTGTCTATTTGGAGAAAATTGTGGTTCGGATTCACCGTCGGCACAGCAGTGCAGTGCGAAAGGCTTCCCACCAAAGTAAACGGAACCAAAAGCCATTTGTTTGGAGCCGTTTGCTTTTGGAAAGAAACTTGGACCCCTGAAACCAAACACATTTTTCAATGTTTTCAAAACCGACTGGAAACTTGCCGCTGGGTAACGCAACACTCACACTCAGTGAGTGTGAAACATTTTCTCAACTTGAATGACAAACTCATTGCAGATGCAACGACTCGCACTCTTCAATGTCAATAACCGTCACCTCCACCCAATTAGACAAACTCAATCAAACTTGTGAGAGCAGGAACCGGCCTGAAATTTAGTCAGGCAACTGAACAAGTTTGACAAAAATGATTTCTCAAATTCTAAACTTTGCTGAACACCCTGATCGTTTTTCATGACGACGCATGATTTGTAGATCGAATCAAAGAAGAGCAGCAGAAGTTCGTTTGAAACTGTGACCCACCCAGTTGTGAATCGACTTCACCGAAGGTGTCAAATGAAGCCCACAATGAGCGGTTCGGGTCTCGAAGAGCCTCTGTTCACTGTCCAGCCAGGTGGCTCGAGTTAACAAGGTGATTACTTGATTAAAATTTGAACCACGCTTTTGGCATGCGTGCGAAGGAGACGCGCGTTTCAAATCGAGGCTCATTGTTGTCAGAAATGAAAAAGACCTTCAGCAGAATCATGCGGCACAAGATTCAGGGATCTGAGAAGAGAATCAGCAATAAACTGCAATGCAATTCTGTGCTCGAGTTCTCAGTGATCCAAACGCCAGCAACACGCTGGGAAAAGTGTCATTGTCCGGAATCCAGACACAGACCCAAGGCACTGTACTCTGTGTAGTGATATCACAAATGATCGGTTTGGTATCTCAGGAGAGACTGTCCCCGGGGGCAGGAACCTCCATATTTATTATGTGCAATCACACCATCTAGTGAGAGTTGGTTCTAACATTTGGGTCAGGTATGTCACACCACACTCCTCCCCCACCAGGGGGTGCTGGTATCAGCAATAATTTTAACCTTTCTGTATATTATGGAAAATAGCACAATATCACTATTTTGCTAGCTTTAGCCTGCATCCCTCCCCCCCACAGGGTGATCACATGACTGGGGGTTTTCCCTCTCTTTTCAAAATGACTGCTACCAGAAGTTTGTCAATTGTGAAGCCTTTTCTTGCCTCAGACAAAGTGTCTCAAGGTTTTTGATGGAATACCAGGAGCGAATGAGCATTCCTGCAACTCATCCTGCTGCAATCCAAGCCTGCATTGGCCACTTCAACCTCTCCCCAACTCCCAACCAGTGCCTGAGGATCGTGGTTGAACAGATTGCCCGGAACTTGGTGTGAGCCACGAGGCAGCAGGTAAGTCCATTGGTGGTTCTCAGTTCATGTCACTCCACACTGTGCAGTCCGAGCTAGACTCAGGACGCGGCGTCTTTGCTGCCATGTTCTCGAGCCTTCCACATCTCAGTCATCGTGCGAAGACTTGCTGGACAAACTGCGAACAATTGAGCCAGAAGCCACCGGTACTTTGACTGGTTTCAGAAATTGGCCATTGACAGTTTCGCACACTCGTGTGACTCGGTTTTGCAGTGACTCACGAACAACGAGGACCAATGCTGCATATTTTGAGCGGTGGAAGTGGGGAGGCTTGCGCAAGCCTCAGTGAAATGATCAGAGATCCCACATCCTGACGGATGTTGCGCAATTCCAATCAAATATCATTCACGTGCTGCGCTAATCGGCTGCTGCCACTTTCATCAGACAGAATCGCACCTCAACCTTCCGCCAAGAAGACCTCCACAGAGCACGGCCAAGAAGCAAAGAGACCACTTGTGAAACCCAGAAGGTCGGCCTCCCCTGACGTTGTCAGCCTTGTGCCACGAAAGTCTTCCGGTCAAGACAAATAACTGACTTGTTTTTGGTTTTGAAATGAAGGAACAGTCATCCCCCGTGAATAAGACTCGCTGCCACACACAAGACACACAGACACAGACACAGACACAGACACAGACACACACACACACACACACACACACACACACACACACACACACACACACACACACACACACACACACACACACACACACGGAGTTCTTGTCTTCGTCATCGAGCGCGCACAGAATTCTGCGGATGATTTGATCACTCATCCCCTTCAACAAAGAAGTCAGACTCAGCAGTGGAATCGCCGTGAGGTTTTCCAACCGTCATCGAACGGACAGGTCAACACACCTCATCATTCCAATCGCTTCATGGCAGATGCACTCCTGAGACTTCTTTTCCCTTAATCTTCTGACGTTTTGAGTTCGTTCAAAAAAGAACTTCATTGATGGCGTGACAAGAAGCAATCTATCATCACATCCACGGGACAGATGAAGCTAATACAATTTTCTGCGACGCTGGACAAATTTGTTGGTTGAGACTCGGAATCAAACGGTGGGGACCCCGGGGCGCGGCCTGACGTAACGAGACTCAGCGGACAGCGGGACCCAAAATCAAGACGCCATTTACGCATGCAGGAATGCCTTCGCAAAAAGATGAATGAGAATCGATAACTGATGGACTGTTGAGAAAAAGAAGTGAGAAATGAGCTTTTTTCGTGCGAGTCGTCCTTTGTGCCATTCGGCCCCGTAAAGTTGACGCCACCGCAGAGTACTGAGTGGGTGAAAAGTGATGCCCAGGCCGACCAGACGGCAAAACTTGTCCCTTGACACACACATTTGCAAATTGTGTCCTGCTTGGTGGTTCAGGTTGGGCCGCACTCAACCCACAGTGCACCACACAAACTGACTGCTGCTCAAAATTGACTTTTGTTCAAAGAGGTTGAGCAACGCTGGGGCTGGATCCAACCAAAAAAATCTGACAACACATGCCTCGGTCAAAACACATGTGTCGCAACAGAGCAGAGCAAAACACGACTGCGTCACCAGCGACGAACTTCCCAAACAAGAAAACTTCACGACCAGGGAAAGTCGCCCAAGATCACTGGCCCTTCTACGCAAACATAAATCTGCAACAAGCTGCCAGATTTTGACTACATTTTGTGGACTCCTCGTACAGCATCCAAAAAAGTTCGTTGAATGGTCAAGCAGAAGTAAGTGGCAGCATCACCACGCATGAGCGTCCGAGCCGTTGCGTTATCGTCGGTGACGCAACCTGAGTTCAACCAATCATAACAGGCTGACCAGCGCCCAGCACCGGTTTTAACCCTGGACTCGAGTCCCAGTCCTCATCAGTCTCAGAGCCCGACGTTCTGGGAGAAGACGCACAGGGACAAAGTTCTGGTGAGGAAACTGAACGGCACTCGGAAAGAATGATAGGATTTTGAGTTTGAGACAGGAGAGCATCAGTGACAAGAAAGGAATTGAAACAGAAGAGTCCGCCCTGTTTCTGAAGATCTGCACGTAAAAAAACCAAGAGGCTTCACTGACCGAGAGAAGAGAACACTCGAAACTTTTTCCCTGCACTGCGGAAGCACAAACTGCTCCCGCATGGTTCCACAGGGAAACAGCTGCACCGCCTAGAAACCAACTTCTTCTGTCTCCGGTAGGTTTCAAGTGTCATATTCTTCTGTGAGAAGCGCCGGGAAGAGCGCCAGAGCGCAGTCAGCAGGGTTTGGCACCTTCAATCCACAGAGGGGCTCACACCCCGCGCATAGCAAGTCTGCAAATTGGAAAATTGACGCCAGTTTTAAGTCGCTTGAGCACGTTTGCCTCAGCGAAATTGACAGCTTCAGTAACTCCTGAATTTCTCGTGTGAAAGCCCTGGGCGCACAAGGAACTTCAGGCCCTTTCAGTTTGGCCACGTCAACAAAATTTGCTTGGCCTTTTTGACGTTCGGCAAAATTTAACACAACACCCAGTGGTGATGCAACACCCAGTGGTGATGAAGGTCCTGCCGCAGAAAAAACTCTCCAAGTGGTTTCTTGACGAGGACACAGGAGTGGAAGGGGATCTCATTCTGCAGCGTCACAATTTTTGACGCACGCAGCTCCGAATGGAAGCGCCTTTCGAATTGAACAGCGAATTCAGCCGACTGACCTTCGTGGACATTCCGTCAATTGAAGGGTCACAAGGTACTCGCACAGTCGATCCCGTGATCAACACCACAACGTACAATGCTCCCTTTTGCATTTTCTCAATGAACTGCAAGTCATCGTGATGAAACGAATGTCAACACAGTCTGTTCGTGCAATCGAACAAACGGGCACGCCAAACATTTGAGCACTCTGCCAATTTCGATCTCACTTTTCTCAATCCTTCGACTGCCACAGCGCAAAACTGCAAAGTTTGAACCCGAACCAACTTTGGAGCCAGTTTTGACCAAAAGAGGGGAGGGGAGGAGACCGAAACCAAATGCATCTGAAAGGAAAGTTAACTTTCCAGCGCTTTGAACTGTTGTTTTATTGCATGTGGTCAAACCCTGCTCTTGCGAGTCTGGTTTTTAGTGGCTTTTTAAAAACTTGCTTTTGGAGAGAAAGGAACCCTGACAAGCATTTCGAGGTTTTGCCTTCTTGTGCTTTTGTACAGCAAATACCCGAAAAAGCAGTACAAAGCCACAAAAAATCTCATTTTTTGCAAACCTTGGTCATGGCCAGATCTGAGCCACCTCACACAAATCAAACGTTTCTTTTGGTTTGACATCTCGAACAACTTTAACGTGGATTTTTAATTTCGTGTTCACCACTGTCCCAACGTCGATGCCAACATCTTGCCTGGACAGACATTTGGGCATTTGGAAGTGTTTGCGCTCGCGAACAGAGCCGAGAACTACCTTTGGTCCTCAAGACACAAGCACATTTTTGACACGTGGGTGGCAGATCGCCTGGAATCACACGGCTGTGAGATTCGAACCCTCGAACCTGGATCGAGTTTCGCTGTCAGTTTGTACATCAGCTGCCTCGTGACGTAACCTCGCCGTTTCGTGAAGCGAAGCAACGAACAAGATTGGCTGGATCCTTTTAATTGGAAGGGCGCTGGACTTCTGCACTGTGGTTCATGGTGCAAAACAAAGGGACAACATGATCGTGTTCAGCAGCCCTCACATCCCCAAATTTTGAGGTACCCCGCTCCCTTGGGGAAAAGGTCACACAACTTTTTTCTTGCTTCTGACGCACTGTGAAGGCGGCAGTAAATTTGCATGTCCATTCAATCGTGAGGGTTTGTATGCAAAAGAGGAGTACAAATCTCCCCCTTCCTTTCTCTATTCTCCTCAGGTGTGATAAGCTCCTTACTCGAGGGTTGCGCAATGTTTTTCACTTTTTCAATAGACGCGGACCTCTGTTTGGTGCCAACTCTAACGGACAAAAATCCACTTCAAAAAGTTAATGACTGTCCCCTGCACTAAAGCCGTCAATAAAATGCTCACACAGGTGAGAGGGACCCTGGACACTCCCTGCCGAAAATTGGTTGCAGCCAGCCAACCGTTTACGCGAACCATGGTTCCGTCAAACAAGTTCAGGTGACGTTTTTGCACTTTAAGCTTTTCCAGAAATGCCAAGGCAGGGGTGGAATCAAGGCGCAGACCCGGGCGCCCCAAACTGCCAGTCTGATTGAGACCCGTTCAAACCGAATGCATGGTCAAACAAATCGCACTCTGTCAATCGAAGAGTTTTATGAGCGGCACCGATTTGAAGGGGAGGTGCATTTTGCATCCTCCAAAATTTCTTCGAACAAGATTGACCCAGTCGTGGAATGTCGACAACAGAACGCCAAATCTTGAAGCCGCCCCCACCGAACAATTGGAATGTTGCACAAAGTGAAGAACGTGCTTTTTGCGGGCAAGTCAACTTGTACATGCAGGTGGTAAGGTTGCGAAGTGACAACTCGAACGTTCAAACACACTTTTGTTTTGACAATTTCTTTTTTTTTTGGGGGGGGGGGGTGATCGTGCTGGAAGTGACACAGCGAAAAAAAGACTCATTTGATCCTCAAAATAAAACGGCGAAAGGAGACCGACTGAATGAAAAAGACCTGCACCCCTTTGCAAACAGGTCATTGGAAGAACCCAATGAGTATTGCGTAACTTTGCGAAGGTCAGTTGGCTTCGCTTGATCAGACCTCGTGATTTTTGCGCTGCCCTGTGAAAAATTAACACGTCACATGCTCCCAAACCCCGACCATTTGCACACGTTCCCCCGAAACGAACGCGCAACGACCGTGGTGAATGACTCCGCTTGTTTGTGATGTGGCTGCGTGCCCCTTTGTTAACCTCTTGCAGCAAGCTTGCGCGGGTTGCTTTTTCTTACGTGAAACACGCAAACAAGAGATAGAATCCTGCAACACTTGCAGTTGGTAAATCAGAGGAGCAATATTGTGCAACTGTGGAGCTCACGTCCTCTGTCCTCGTTTGAACGAGATCAAGGCAGATTGGCCGAACCACAGTGGCAAGACTGACCAAAACGGACAACTGAACAATTCAAAATGTAAGTGGCACCTCCATCATTTTAACAATCACTCTTCTTGGTTCTAGTGTTGCTGTTTTTGATAATCAGTTCCAATTTTCAGCGAAAATCCAACGACAGTGGCCAAGCATTCAGACGGCACTGGTTGTCCCGAATCATGGGGAAAAGCCGTTTTGATCACGAGACGAATTTAAACTGCCCTCCAAAATATTCTCGTCCTTGTGGCGTGGGAGATGATTGCCAAACCTACGGTGACACTCGTGAGGTGTTGCCGGGGAACCTCCACAACACATTGAGCTGTGCGAATTTTCACCAGGAAGTTTCTCTTGTCTTGACACAGGAAGTTTGAAAGACACGAGCGGTACTTCCGCGCGCCGCAGCCATGCTCAGCATCCTGCCGTTCGACCGCGTGACGTCAGCAGCCGCCGCCGCCGCGTCCAGCGATCGCGACCGTCCCTTCAAGGCGTACCCGGCGCGCCCGCACCCCCAGCCCGTGCCCTCCGCGGCCTACCCGTACGGACCCTTCGCGCCTCCGACCTTCGTGGACAGTGTCGGGATCCCAGCCAGCCACACGTCCACGTCGCTGAAGAACCTCAACGACTTGCGTCATCACCAGAACGTGACGTCAACGACCATGGATCCGCCTCCCACATCGCATGGTTACCATGGATACCCGTCAACCAGTTACGTCAACTACGCGTCCGCGTCGTACAGCTCGGAGCCGCTCATGTCGGGTGAGCTGGTGGACATGTCTATTGGCGGGAGCCACTTTCGCCACCATTCGGAAAGCAACCCTCTGGGAGAGCACACTAGAATGGGCATGACGATCCCCCACAACCCAGTGCACATCAAACCCGACCATGATGTCCAGGACAGTCCACACTCGGTGTCCAGCACCTCCCACAACGTGCCTCACAACACTCCCGCCACTCCCCAACCCAGGGCCAACCTGCCTCCGCAGGCGACTCCGGTGCAACAAACCCATCCCAGCAGCAGCAGCCTGTTCCAAAATGGCGGTGGAGCATCGCATACCCATCCGCACCCACCACCACCCCACGGAGGGTTGGCTCGCGCGTCCGGGGGCACCCCTCCCGAAACCCCGCGGTCGGGCCCCAACACGTCCACCTCGGCCGGCTCCACCACCGACTCGTCCCCGAGCGGCTCGAACGCGGAGTCTCCGAGCGCCTCCTCCAGCTCCGCCCTCTCCCGCATCCCGCCCAAAAAACGGCCTCTCAGCGTGCCCGAGGAGCACAAGGACGCCACCTACTGGGAGAAGCGCAAGAAGAACAACGAGTCGGCGAAGCGGTCACGTGACGCGCGCCGCCAGAAGGAGCAGCAGATCGGCTTCAAAGTGGTGGCGCTTGAGGAGGAGAAGCAACAGCTGCTGGCGCAACTGAACCTTCTCAAGGATGAGGTGAATCATCTGCGACATCTGCTGTTCCAACAGTCGCAGATCCAGCGCCTCGGCTGAGCTCAGTATCGCCCAAAGACGCACTCAACTCAGCACTTGAACAATTGGCGCAAAACTGAACTGCCATCGCTTCCAAGACTCAATACAAGAGACAGGCAACGCGTGACTTCGTTGTTTTGCGTTTGAAACAGACATGTGAAAACAATCAACCCACGCAATGAGCACTCTATACTTGACACACATGGTGCAGTTTTCTGCTCACTGAACTGCTGGTTTTCCAGCTGAAGAATTAACCGAGAACTTTCGTCACGAACGACCGGAAAGACGGTGAAGCTTCGAAAATGCTGCTGAGTGACAGATGAGTGTGCACAGTGCGGTTTGACGACTTCATCACATTTCTGCTGCTTTTGCTGGACATTTTCTTGCATTTTCTGGGTGTCTTGTCAGACATTTTCTTGTTCGTTTTGACTGTTTTGAGACACTTGAAGCTGTTACGGGGTTCTCTTGTACACTTGTACACTTCAACCTGATCTGCCTTTCTGAAATGTGTGAATATTGACCGGTGGTGCATGTGTCCGCATTAGGAATCGGGTGTGTACATATTTCGCCTTTCGTGCACTGAAGACAAATACTTTGTTTGCACATATGATGAAAATACAACACAAATGAAAGTTTGCATGGATGTCTTGTCTTCGTCGTCTTCTCCCGCGCACGCGCGCGCATGCTCACGGCAAACTGAAGTAGTTACATCAGTGTAAAAGCTCCGTTGTGCGTTGAGAAAGGGACAGCCAGCCTGCACGGGCGGCTCCAGGGCCTCGGACCTGCACGTACCTTGATGACGTGCTGCAGGACGTGCTCGTTCACGACGGCCGGGTGGTTCGCCGTCGCCTTGTACAGGTCCGTCACCATCTCAGTCACCTTCTCCGCAAACGGCACGTAGTTCATCGCCACCCAATCCGCCTGCTGCCAACCAAAACCAAAACAGTCTGAACTGAGGCTTCGTGTTTGAATTTAGTACACAAACCAGAAACTCTCAGTAAAACTGCGGCTCTGACGCATCTGGTATGATCCCTCATCAAAGCCGAAAATTCACGCAAGAATCTCGGGGTGTTTTTGGTTCACATTTTCCCAGGAAAATTGTGGAAATGCGACAAACGATGTCCTTCTGATAGAAAACTTCAGGTTCGGGGGAAAAGTTTTCCACCTCGAAAACGATTTTTTCAAACTGACATTTTTGGAAGGCCAAAACGAAATCTTAAAAATGACTCACTCTTCAGACGAGAAAATGCGCACTTGAGTGATACCAAGATGGCTTCCAAGGGAAGCTTGACACATGGGGTTCCGGTAGTTTATGCTGGGTGCGTCATACTTTCAATCAGAACTCGTTCACTTCTCTCAACAATCACCAGAACGAGCGCACGTCCTCACTGACTCACCAATTAACGTTCACAAAGTGTGGCGCGCTGACCTGCGTGGTTTTGAGGAGCGTGACGGACTTGGCGTCCACCTTTCCGAACTTCGGGGGTTTGACGGCAAACTCGACGAAGGTGAGCAGCTGCTGGAAGAGGTCGGCGTACATCTTGGGCATCGCGTCCGACCCGCTCAGCACCTCCTGGCAAGCAAAGAGCGTGCAATGGTATGCAACTGAACTGCGGTCGACATGGGACGCCCAACGAGACAGGCGTTCACACACACATGCTCACACACACGCACACAACGCACGCACGTACCCCTGACGTCAGATTTGCACGTCACGTCCCGCTGGACGTGAAAAAGACAACCGCATGTGTTGCATCTGAACCTCGTGAAGGTCAGATTTCCAACATTCCGTTGTGTAAGATTCTAAATGTTTGTCCACGAGGCGCCGCGCGGATATCAGTACTCACGGTGTGGAGGACCTGGATGGCGCTGAGTATGGCCTCCTGCAGCTGCGTCAGCGCCACCTCTCCGACGGGCATGATGAACGGGCTCGTCTCGCTGTGCACCGGCACCGCCAGGGCGCGCTGCAGAACTGCCCGCGAGGAACGTGCGACAAAACGATTCAATAATCTCCACAAAACATGAGCTTTTGTCAGTGAATACACATCCGTTCTGTTTCAGCAGATTTACCTGTGGACAGTTTTTGCAAATCTTGAGTGACGAAGCGCACTTTGATGTGCGCGTAGAGCGGCGGGAAGATTTGGATCAGCGCCGACAGGAACGCCTGCGACGGGATGTACACGTCCTTGACTCCGCCATTTGCCGCGCCCGCGCCCGACGCTGCGCCAGTGACGCTGACGTCAGGTGGCAGCGTCGCGGACGTCCCGATGCTGAGCCAGACGCGCCACGCGTTGCCCCAGAGCGACACGTCATCGAGATCCGAGTCTGGAGAACAACAGAGAACAACTCTGCAGCCCAGACCATGGTTTCCTTTGGCGCTTCAAGAACATTTAGAACATAATTGACATGGCGAACACAAATTTTTGGCAAGGACATTGGGAGACATCATGAATAGACTGTGTTGACGGGATACCAGGCTCCACGATGCTCTCTTGGTCGATCTGCTCTTCAATCTCCGGCGAGTCGTCAGATCGAATCATCTTCTCTTCCCCAGGCGCGTCCAGGTCGCCGCCTTCAGGCTTCTTGTTGCCTGCGCAAAGTGAAACCAAAAGTTACGGTGACTGCAAGTGGTTTCCGCAATTTATCTGCCCAGAAATTCTCTTCGTCTGAGCAGCAACAGTGTGTGAGCAAAAGACGTGCCCAAGACAAGTAAAGAAACCTACAAACTCTGGGGACAATCAGAATCGGTGAAAAGCCCACCTCCCCACCGCCCACTCCCACCAAGACTGTTCCTGTCGCGTTTATGCTTCTGTCGCAGCCCACAGGGCGCGGCACTCAACACTGACCGAAGATGAGTTTCCAGTCGTCGGACTTGTTGGAGTCCTTGTTGAGTTGGAGGATCTCCTGGAAGCTCTTGAGCGCGGCGAGCGACACCTCGGCGTTCCTGCACAGCGCGCCCGACTCGATGAACTCGAGCAGCAGCGCCCACGCGCGCGGGAAGTCGCCTGCAACACAGAGCAGTTCTTGTTTGCTGCAAGACTCGCACAGAGGGCAGCTGTTCACGCGATAAGAGTACCAAGGTCAAAACTCCGTTGTATTTCGTGTGTCAAACGAACCAATTGATCAAGTTTTTCCAGGCACCATTGAAAACTTCACCCGCTTGAACATCGATGACCTAACAGTGTAAGAAGACTTTTGCAGCAAGTCACAGTTTTCTGTTCATTGCATCTTTCACAACAAATACCCCGATCCCAGCGCCAGAGTTCTTGGCGCCAAGAACCACCCAAAGGTGACAAGGCGACGGACAACAGGCTCGGTGAACCCCCGCTGCTCCACCTCTGGCACACGGTCCATCTGTTTCCTGGCGTCAACTGGATGAAGCTGAACCAACCCGTCCCAGCCAGCGACACACCGTACCGAGCTGCTGGAGGATCTTGCGCTTCGTGTTGAAGACGCGCGCGACGCCGGCGAGCGTGAGTACGCGCGTCTCCGCCCACTGCTTCTCCGCCGTGTCGCGCGAGTGGTGGATCAGGATGTTCTCCCCCGACGGGTCCTTGTTGTCCGACGCTGAGCTCGACAATTTCTTCACTTTGTCCAGCAGCGGGAACAACACCTGCAGCACAGATCACAAAAGTGCTCAAAAGGTCGACCGAAGCGCAGCGTGCCGACTCGAGCAGTGAGATCTGCAGATGGCGCACCTGCCAGATGACGTGTTGCCACGTGGTGTGTTGCAGCAGAACGCCATGCGCAGCGATTGTCGAGAAGAGCGTCTGTCCCGCGCTCTTGCGAACAGCGGGGCGCGGGTCCACACACAGGTCTCCTGTCAACAACACCAGCGTGTTTTGTTCTCAGCACTGTCAGCCAAACTTTGCAAACAGAAAGATAACGGCACAATCGCTATGTGCGCGAGTTTTCGGTGTGCCCCTTACCTAGTTTGGAATACAAGCACATCCACAGCCCGTCAAATGGTGCCATGTTGAGTTTGGCTTTCTCCCTGGTGGACAGATCACGGTCCAACTCCTTGATAATTTTCTCTCGATTTTGGTAGAAATAGTCCGAAATATTCCACTGAAAAGCAGAAAAGAAAAACAACGCGTGAGATGGTGGACGTGGACAGCTACACGCATTGTACACACACAACACGCACACCACACACACGCACGCACGCACCAGGAGCCCGATGGCGGTGAGGCTGATGTTGAGCTCCTGGTTCTGCAGGCCGAAGCGCGCCGCCACCTCGACGCAGATCTGGAGACACGGCGACGGCATGATGGGCAGGAAGTCGGTGACGACGAGCTGCAGACTCTGGAACGCGATCCGGATCAGGTTCTCCCTGCGACGAGGCGGCGACGGTCACATTCGACGCAACATTACAAAGTGGCAAATCTGAACAGAAGGGTACACGGTCTTTGCGACCCTATTTCATCTGCGCGTGCGACGCCCTCCATGACTTTTCTTGCGTTGACTATTCTCCTGGCGTCGCGGATTCCTGCCACAACCTTTTGCCAAATCTACATGGCAGAACTTCTCTCTGTTGTGTGAGGCCATTGAACGTTGTGCCAGTGCGAGGCTCAGCGTCTCAGTGAGAATCGCAGATCAACGCGTTCACGTGGCGTCGCCGCACTGACCCCTGGTCGTTGTTGACGGCGCCGATGACGCCGAGCACGAGCGGCCAGCCCTGCTGCAGCGTGTCGCCGTTTTTGTGCAGGATCTGCAGCACGCACTCGAGCTGCTTCTGCCGGATGTCGCCGTGCATCAGCCCCGACAACTCCTGCAGCGGCTGCAGGATCATCGCCTGCAACTTCTGAAACAAGGGCAAATTACGCGGTTATTGTTGGATCGTTTGGTTTCAGGGCCCAAATCATTTCCCAAACAACGAAAGGACCCAGACGCCAAAAATTCCGGAGCCGACCACGAGTGCGCCTCTCTCAGTCAGGCTGAAACACCCACGGACTGCTGGGCGAGGGAAAATACTCCGGGATACTGGGTGAGCGTTCGTACTCACCAGCTGCTGTGAGGGAAGTACTCACGGGCTGCTGGGTGAGAAGCGGGTCGAACTTGTGCTGCAGCGCGGCTCGAATGAGCGACGTGACGGCCTCGGCGCCCCAGGCGCGCAGTCCGCCGTGCGGGTGCTGACACACCTGCAACACAGAGGTACAGAGGAGTGTCAGAGAGAGCAAGTCTGGCGTGGACTAAGATGTACGAGCACCCACGCGCGAGCGTTGGTGCACCACAAGCCTGGTCCCGAAGCATAGGACGTAGTGAGCGATGGAAACCACACAGAACTGTTGGTGAAGGCAAACACAGTTCTGTGCAAAGAGTGTTGGTTTGTTTGCTCCCCAAAACACATAACAAAAACAAAAAAGAAATGTTTCTGAGTGCTGATTGATCAAAACCGTGCACCGGCAAATTTTTGTCTTTGCACCAAAATGAAGCGTGCACCAAACCAGACTGCTGACGCAGCCAGGAAAATTACAGCGCATCGAGGCTCATCAGAGCGAACATATTTGGGAGACAAGCCCAGGTTACCGACCTGTGTTTAGGAAATTGCACAGCAAGGAAGAACCCTCGTACACGAATGAAAGACCTCTAATTTCCGGCTACAAATGCAGCCTAACAAGGACAAATTGCACGTTTGCGGCAGCAAAATGTCCATCTCAAACAACCGTCAGCAAAACGCCAAACAGCAAAATCAAAAGACGGGCATGCAACATCCGACGAACACTTTTCTCCCAAATTGGCCCCCTTCTACGATCAACATGCAAATTTCAGGGCCCAGAATAGACCTGTGTATGCTCTCAAAGACAAAGCCTTTTTTGTGAGCAGCTTTGGGACAACAACCTGCGCGCGTCACTTTTCACACTGTAAGCGCCTCTTGAGCGGCATTTGTCGCCAATAACACGAGCGTAACTCATCTCGGACACGACTCCCTGCGTCAATAAACCTGACTCGTAAACCTGCCGCGGCATTCGCGCACTCTCAGAACTCCTGAAACACTGCGCGCATTGAAAGCATTTTTTCGTTCCCAGTGACACTGGAAAGACTGTTCCAGGAAACAAACGACACTGCCGTGTATTTTCTTCTCCACGTGCCTTTTTATTTGCCCGGAGAATTGCGGAGGCGCTCCCACGGGAGACATGATCACAGGCCGAGGGATTTTAACGCCTCTGTGGGAGTTCGCCTGCGACTGATAAGGCGTGGGGTGGTCACGCACTGCGGCGCTGCTGCCGGTCTAGTGTCACATAGAACCTGCAGCAGGGACTCTCCGAGAGGTGAACGCTGTGAACAACAGGGCACAAGCGATGTGTACAAGCAAACGGTATGTGTGTGTGTGTGTGTGTGTGTGTGTGTGTGTGTGTGTGTGTGTGTGTGTGTGTGTCCGTCTGTCTGTTCCGCTGAGCAGAGCATGTTGGGCTGACTGTCACAATTAAGTTAATCTCGAAGTGTAAAAACCAAAGTTTTTGCAAATGAACACCAATGGAGTCACACGGAAACTGCAGTGACAAAGAGGTAAATGCTGCTGCTTGACACATACTCGGACTTGTCGGATTTTTCTTTGGTCTCAACACGATTTTTCAAGCAGAGTGTGTCAGACTGTTGAGTTTGAAAGACCAACATCGAATCGTGAAAGCAACTTTGCACGTGCATCCAGGCCTGTGCTTCACCGTTGGGCACTGCTCATTTCGAAGAAACACGGAAGGTGACGGCGGGGGCGGGGGACAGACGGAGACAACAAACAGTCGCCCCTGCCGCCCACCGAGCCAATTCCCCGCCCCGGCTGCGTCTTCGCGTCGTCACGTCGAATCAATTTTGTTCAACGAAGCAGTTCAAATATCGGCTGCACATCCGCATCCGTCAAGAAGAAAATCGGATTCAACAGGGAATCCGGCTTCGAGCAAAGAAAACATCAAAACAAATCTTCATTCCTATTCAGCAGCATGTGCAATAAAGTGAAGCCCCTCGCAGCGTAAAAACTGCGCTGACGGCCGCTCAGCACCACGGACGTTGAAATCCGTGGGTGCTGATCACTGTGGACAACACGCAGTATCGGGCTTGTTGTACGTCGTGCACAATGTTCTTGGTGGTACTTGTCACACCACAGACAAGCTTGACGCGTGAGAATGTTTGATGAATTCTCACCAAAAGGTTTTCAGGGTTGAAAGGCGAGATAACGAAGCCACGCAGCCCACATGTCTTGAAAATGTTGTCTTGTAATCTGTTGGTTTGGCTTTCCTCACCACGCACCATCACGTACCTTGTGAAGATTTCAGGTGAGGATTCTCTGGAGAAAGACGGACAAAAGGTTTGTGCGCATCTGCTGAGTGCAAGGGTCCTTTGCATGCCCCGTACAGGAAGTTGTGAAGCGTTGCGAACAGCTTCACAGGAGAGTGGCAAAGGAAACAGGAACAATCGATACTTGATTGCACAACACAGGTGAAACAGGCACAAAGTCCAAAAGGAAAAGCAGCGCCAAGTGTCGCTTCGGAAACCAGAGCACGGCTTCAACAACCACCTGGCAGACGTGCACTCACACTTGACAAAGCCAACAGGTTCTATTTCGCCTTGTTTGAAGTGGCAAAAGTCCACACGACTTCCACATTTTATACTCGAAAAGGGGACACCGTCATGTACGAGGGCTGTCCACGAATTTACCGCTGCAGCTCTACATCTCGCCAACAGTCTTGACATTGTGGCGCAGCGGAGAATTCGTGGACAGCCCTCATACGCGCGCAGACAGTGTTGCTTTGACAAGCCGGTTTGTGAAGAGCGAAAACAGCTTCTATATAAATATTCAGAATGTCCCTCTGTGGTGTTGTGAAATCTTCAGCAAAACAACCAGGGATCAGCACCTCGTTCTGCTGACGCTTGGGCGACAATGCAGTTGTTTGCCCAAAATGTCCTTGCCAAAGCGTTCTGGACGAGACAGCATCCAACGCCGTTCAAAACAATTCACGACTGGAATCAGTGTGTGGTGACGCGTCGGTGTTAAAACGCTGAAGTGTCCTTCAATAGAGGGTGTTGCTGTGAGGCACAGCCCGATCACTGCTCATGAACCAGACAGACAGTGAGAAAGCCTCGGACCAACCCGCGAGACGTCCCAGGTGTTGACGGTGCACAGCGCTGTGGAATCAACAACGCGCCTCGCCGCCACCTTCCAACGGATCCTCTGTGACCCGGTGTAACAGGACCAGACAACGACCAGGACCAGACAACGACCACATTATTTGGTCGTTGTGTGGTCCTGAAATTTCAGGACCAGACAATGACCAGCTAGGACCACACAACGACCGGTCATTGTGTGGTCCTAGACACATTTTCAGGACCAGGCAACGACCAATAGAAGTGGTCGTTACTCAGTCCTAGGACCAGACAATGACCATTGACATTAAGTCACAT
>JAAUXT010023066.1_pt1 | contig 16686 bp, 24 predicted proteins | sample 7278171 | NCBI WGS metagenome assembly JAAUXT01 (sample SAMN14350112, study PRJNA611818) | marine sediment metagenome | isolation source: surface marine sediment (1.8m) | place: French Polynesia: Moorea | collected 2018-08 | reverse complement strand
TGCGATGACGCTCAGCATCAGAACTTGGACAGAAGTACGCCACTCAAAATTATCCTAGTCAAGGCACCCAAATTTGCAAGTTGCACGGCCCCAGCATAAAACCTCGCAGATCTGACTCGACAGGCCTGGTTCATCTTATTCCCGACTCTCTGAATCATGCAGTGACACTTCGCTCGCTCGTTCATTTGCAAAGATACCGCCTGACCACCCGCAACAACATGAATGTGTCCAAGGGAACTGCCTTTTCATTGCGAGTTATGGGTCATGCTGACGACGCGATAGACTCCGACTCGTGATTGCAATGTGTCACCATGGAGACCAGGCAATTGTGATCATTGCTTCACATCACCTTGAGTTTGCAGACCTAATGAGGATTTTTCAAGCACAATGTGCCTGGGCGGATCACAAGCGGACCGCGCACCTCACAAACGACCCCCTTGTCAATTTTACAAGTTCGAACCTCCCACGGGGCGGTTGCAACTGCTGAAGGTTCTTGAGGCCAAACTCTGGGCTCGCCCCTGGGGATGGGGCGAAGTAGCCCGTTGACGTCAGCGGAGGCAGCTGCGCTTGTCACCAAAGCCCCCGGGAGCGCGACTTGTGTCAGCCGCCAGTCGCCCAGAACAATTAAGTGACTCCCTCTGAAGCCTGAGCTCTGTCGTGTCCATTCAGCGCCTGAGACAGCGGTTCAAGTGCAGCTTTGCGGGCCATCACAGACACGAGTTCTCCGGCGGATCCAGGCGCCTGGCTGTGGGGTTCCAACTCTCCAAAACATGCACAAACTTACATTTGCTGCAAAATATTTTCAAATTTTGCATTGTTTCAAACAACAGTTTGCCCTGAGGGTCAAGTTCAACCCTGATCCTGGATCCTCTGGAGATCTTTGTTCATAGCATTCACTCAGGCAAGATATCTTCGCGCCGCAGAACTTTGGCAGCAGCAAATCCCTGTCGTCAGGTTGACGACCTGATTCAGACAGGGTGGGGCCCATGCATGGTCCCTGGCTCCACTCCTGGAGCACCCTTGTATCCCTGGGCAGTTGCGCGTACACATGATCCTACTTTGTGGTTCCTGTAACCTCCAAAACCCGTGTTGCTTTCAGGCACCTGCTCGGTCACGTGAATCCTCCCCTCTAACCCCTTGTAACTCCCCGCTTCCCGCAGTACTACCGCAGCAGCGGATCCGAGTCGTGGCGCGCGCCGACGCCGCCGGAACCACCGAGATCTTCACGGCGGCGCTCAGCGCCTTCGACGCCGCCTGGAACGCCACCTACGGCACGTTCAGGTGAGCCAATCAGAGGCGAGGTTTCAGGTTCAGCCAATGAGTGGCGCGCGTTTCGGCACCGCCTATCCGGGTCGCGCCTTCAGGTTCTGCTAATCCCAGGATCCGCCAGGCTTGTCAACGTTAGACCAGACCTTGCAGAGAGTGAAGCTGTCCTTTCAATTCGGTGAATGAAGACTGTCTTGAATTGACCCTCCCCACGGGACAGCACGTGGCGAGGTTGTGTGTGTGTGTGTGTGTGTGTGTGTGCGTGTGTGTGTATGCGCGCGCGCAATATCAGGACGTTTTCCACAAGAGCGGGGATTTCGATTTTGACATGGGCCACACGTCGTGCAGAATCACTTGAAACCCCCAAAATCTCGCAAAGAAACAGCACTTCACCTCTGCAAACAATTAACGTCGCCTCGGAGAGACTGGTCAACACGCGGTGTTTGCGCTCTCTCCACGTGGAGCACGCCCCGCGCAATTCGCCGTCCTTATCAGCTGCGGTTCGCAGCAACGAACGCCCTCATGCACAGCACGCCTGTGCGCGTGTTTCACGCTGAACGTGTCACGCGTCCACACACCGCTTTGCGAAAATCTGTCCAGGGATGGCGGTGCGTCGTCACTCACGACGCGTGCAGCGCCAATTAATTGTCACGAACAATTTGACATGAACAAGAAGAGCAGCGCAAGCCGCACACACTGCGCGACTGGACCGCCTTTATTTCAGTGTGCTTTGCCACTTGTGACACTGAACTGATCGACCCGCGGTGGCTCTCACGGTGTCGCAGAACCACGTTGCGTGGCGACGGGCTTCGTGGTTTTCAGAAATCTGTTGGCAACAGCACACCGCGAATGTTTGGTTTTGTTGGTGGATGCATGTGAGAGGCCTGAACATCGTGTTGGTGTTTGCTCGGCAGCGAGGGTTTGGACGGCGGCGGGGAGGCAATGCGCTGGAACGAGTCCGCCGTGCCGTTCCTCTACGGGAGGACGAACCGAGGCGTCGCCGGAATCATCTTCTCCTACCCCTACTCCATCGGTAACTGCAATCGCACACACACACACATACACACACACACACACACACACACACACACACACACACTGGGTCCAGTTCCCTGGTTGCTTCTCATACCTGACCTGACCCAATTGCGTTCAGGCACTTGGGACGCACCATTCACAACAGCTTCAAAATTGGTTTCATGCAATTAACACCCGTTTCCAGGCTACATGTCGGTGACGGAGGCCCTGACGACGGGGACGCCGTTCGCGCGCGTCGTCAACAAGGCCGGAGTCGTCACCAACGCGACCAGCGACTCCATCCAATCAGTGAGCGTCTCCGGGCACGTGGTCCTGATCAGTGAGCAGGGCGCAAATTTCACCAAGAGCTGACACCGTGGGGAATCCAATTTCAACGTTCAACGTTCAAACCTTGAAGCATTTGAACACGGACAGGGTGAATGTCTTTGTCAAAGGTCAGGGGTTCCCAAGACTCCCTTGGATCAGCACCTAGACTCAACACCGCTTTCAAAGCCACAGGTCTTCGGTCGCTGTTTCTTCACCTGTCCCGCCCTGCAAGTGAGCACTCTCCTTCACAGGTGCTGTCCTCACCCCCTGCTCTCCCCAGCAGGTGCTGACCTCGACCCTCGGACCGGCGGATCTCAACCCTTTGGTCGATCCTCACCTGACTCCCTGATGCTCTCTCCCGTGTAGGTGCTGACCTCGACCTTCGGGTCACTGTGTCTTCACCTGCCCCACCCTGAGCATTCTACCGTACAGGTGCTGTCCTCACCCCCTGCTCTTCCCTGTAGGTGCTGTCCTGACCCCACTCTCTCCTGTAGGTGCTGTCCTGACCCCATTCTCTCCCCTGTAGGTGCTGTCCTCACCCCTCTCTCTCCCGTGTAGGTGCTGACCTTACCCCACTCTCTCCTGTAGGTGCTGTCCTCACCCCCTGCTCTTCCCTGTAGGTGCTGTCCTCAACCCCTGCTCTCCCCTGTAGGTGCTGTCCTCACCCCACTCTCTCCTGTAGGTGCTGTCCTCAACCCCTGCTCTCCCCTGTAGGTGCTGTCCTCACCCCCTGCTCTCTCCTGGAGGTGCTGACCTCACCCCACTCTCTCCCCCACAGGTGCTGACCTCGACCCTCGGGTCGCTGGGGCCGCGCCTCACGGCGAGCCTCGTCGACTCGGACCTGTCCGACGCCTACCCGCTGCTCGGATTCTCCTACATCCTGCTCCACGCCGACATGCACAACAGGTAGCGCAACAGCGGTGATTGAGTGGACACAGGGGTGAACTGACCCTGGGATGAGCTGACATTTTTTTTTTGGGGGGGGGCGGGTCAACTGACGCTGCGGGTGAATTTACATCAATGGGGGGAGTAGCTGTCCCTGAGGTGACCTGACCCCAAGACAGCTCTGGAGGCAATTGGGGTGCGAGCCGTGCGTCTTGGAGCACATGTCTGTCTGGGCCCAAATGCCACAACGATGTTCCGAGCTCTCTCGTTACGTTGTTGTGGACACGACTGGGCCTCGTTTCCGCAGGAGCTGCGCAGGCGCGGTGGAGCTGGTGCGCTTCCTCGAGTGGGTCCTGGTCGAGCCGTTCGCCCAGGGCATCAGCACAGGCTTCGGGATGACCCAGGTCCGTGTACACGTGTATGCACCCCCCCCACACACACACACACGCCATATAAAGATTCAGCATGACACAGGTTTGTGTTGACTGGTGCACACACACACACATGCATAGAGTCTACACTCACTCACTCACTCACTCTCTCTCTCACACACACACACACACACACACACACACACACACACACACTGCGGAAGAGTCACGAGTTGATTTGAGCCTTCCCTCTACAGGTGACACCTGCGATCGCGTTCCTGGCTCTGAACCGCGTCCTGAAGCGCGTCACGTGCGGCGGGGAGAACGTGTACGAGCTCGTGCAGCAGCAGAAGCAGGTGCGTGCCCAGGATCTGCTTCAGCTGCCCTGCCGATCAGCCGCAGCCCTGAGCCAGACCCTGGTCCCACACCAGAACCGTGCCCCAGTGCAAATTTGATCTGCGCGTTCAGGCGGAAGCAGAAGCAGGAACCGGGATGTGGTCGGGGGAACGACCCCAGACGGGGTGTCCCAAGGGGTCCAGTGCAAACTGACGACAGAGAATGGGACAATGACAATGCTCCACAGTCCAACAATGCCCCTGATCCCAGGCATTGAATTCCTTGTTCCCACGCGTGCATGTACTCGTTGTCAAGCGGAAGTTGAGGCCCCTGCTTCGCGTGTTTCCGCTGTAGCTGGAGGAGGAGAGCGAGGCTGGCGGCGGCGGCGCCGACTGGACCGTCCCCGTCGTCGTGGCGGCGTCGCTCGTCGGCGTCCTCGTGGTCGCGGGCGTCGCGGCGCTGTTCGCGTTCGAGAGGCTGCGCGTGCGCCGCGCCGTCCTCAGCAACAAGTGGCGCATCGAGGTGGGTGGCGCCCTCCGGTGCTGATGAGTGGCAATCTGACCGGAAACAGCTGAGCACAACAAACCGGAAGCGGTCACCAAGTATGCACCTACAGGAACTCAGGCGGTTGCAAGAGGTCCGAACCTCGAGTGCCCTTGACTGCCCAGAGCCCCAGGTCGCCCATTCCCAATCTGATCTTGGATGCGCCTGAGAAACTGCTTCTCCCCATTCTCATTTTCCACGTTCTGTGGAAGTAGCGCGTCAACAAGAGTTGCCTCCGCTGCGCAGGAGAGCGAGATCCGGCTGACGCGGGACCGGACGCGGGGCCTCGTGACGCCGCGGCGGCAGAGCAGCACGCTGACCGGCGCCACGTCCGTCCTCTCCGACGCGTCGTACGCCTGGGCCGCGCAGGTTGGGCACGCACGCACACTAACACACACACACACACACACACACACACACCTGCGCGCACTGTCACGCAGGTGCAATCGATCGTTCACGTTTGGGACACGCTCGCGTGCACTGAGGTGATCCGAGGCCAATGCAGGGGTGGCTTTCCTTGGGACTGATCAAGGACACCTTACGAAGTGAACAAGAACCCAAATCTAGCTCTCCCCGCGTGACTCTGCAGGTGATGAAGGTCGGGGTGTGGCGGGACTCGCGGGTCTGCCTGCGCCGGGTCCCCGCCGACATCTGCTTCACCGGGCGCCCGGCCAAGATGGCCGCCATCACGCTCAAGACGAGCATCTCCCACCACAACCTGCTCAAGTTCCACGGGATCACGCAGATGGACAGCATCTCCTACATCGTCAGCGACTTCCCGGAGAAGGGCGCGCTGGTGGACATACTGCAGAGCACCAAGTACAACCTCGGGGAGAACTGGAAGTTTTCCATCGCGCTCGACATCGCGTGTGGGATGGACTATCTGCACAAGCGCGGATTGGTGCACGGCGGGCTGACGTCAGACGCATGCGTACTGGACGGACGCTGGAGCGCCAAGGTCATGGACTGGGAGTACCACCGGCTCCAGACCGCCTGCTGCGACCCGAGGTTCGAGCACGTTGTCTTCGTGAGAACATTCGTCCCTGAATGCCTTTTGGGGCCAAGTGAATCGCGAAAGGTCTTCGTGTGAGGCATGGCAGATTAAGGGTGTGGTCATGAGGGCCCCGATTTCAACGTTCGTGTGAACTAGTTTGCAGCTGGTGACGCAGCAATTTATTTCTTGTGGCGCGTGAACAATTGCCCCAAAAGAGTGATTGCCACGTTCTGCGGGGCACCACGCCCCACGGCTGAACCCGCCTGTTCGCTGCCCACAGGAACGCGGTGCGGATCGTGCACAAGGACAGCTACAGCTCGGCGACGGACCTGAACCGAGAGGCGATCCAGCAGTACTGGACGGCGCCAGAGCTCCTCTCCTCCGGTGAGTGGACGGATCCAGGGCATCGACAGCGAAAGGGGAGGGGAACCAAGAGGAGGGGAACAGCACAGCACCAGAGCCTGTGTCCTCCCTCAGAGGAGTGGGTTCACTAACTTAATTGCTTTGGTGTCTTCGAGCGGCATTGTTATTCTTCGGCAGATTGTTCTGCGAACCGTAACAACTTGTCCCTACGAATAGCGCGATGGGTACACTCGTGCAAAGCCTCTAAACCCGTCACTGAATCTGCCCCTGGTTCCGCCCCTGAATCATCCTGGATCCACCACTGAATCTGCCCCTGGTTCCGCCCCTGAATCATCCTGGATCCACCACTGAATCTGCCCTGGGTCCGCCCCTGGACCCACCTGCTGTGCGTCTCTGCAGACCGGGTGCGGCCGACGCGGCGCAGTGACGTGTACAGCTTCGCGGTGCTGCTTGTGGAGGTGTTCACGCGCGAGGACCCGTACAGCGAGCAGCGCGGCCGCCTCGAGCCGGTCGCCGTGCTGCGGGAGGTGCAGCGCGGGACGCTCAGGCCCGACCTGTCCCGCGTCCACCCGCCCGCCGTCCGCGAGGTGAGGGACCACACACACACACACACACACACACACACACACACACACACACACACAATACATCCACACCCGAAGAGGAACAGTGTGACAAATTTCACAAAACATTTTCCCACGCTACAAATTCAAGGTTTCCTGCCATGGTTGTCGCCACACACACACATACACACACACACACACACACACACACACACACACACACACACTGGAGCGGTGCACATAATCAAATTCGCTTTACACCTTTCTTTCCTCGACGAGTTCCCACTTCAGCTGCAGAATTTCGCCAATCCCTGTCTCTTTCCCCGACTGCAGCTGCTGCCCCGGCTGTGGGCGCAGGTCCCGGGGCACCGCGTCGCCTTCCCCGGCATCGTCCGGGCGCTGCAGCGAGCCAAGCCCAACCGCAAGAGCGTCGTCGAGTCGATGATGGACACGCTCGAGGAATACGTCACGCAGCTCGAGGAGAAGGTCAGGCTCTGGGGGTGCCGTGAGTCAGGGTTCAAGCGCCGGGTAGAGATAAAAATTTGGATTACACTCCAGGGGGAGATCAGATCTGCCAAACTCCAGGGAAGGCAAGGGTCAAACAAGAGGTTCGGCTCAAGCTGGCCAGGTGGGCCAGATTTCAGGGCAAGTCAGCCCAGGGGAAAAACAGGTCAAGCTTGAGGCAGGTCAAGCTTCAGGGGCGGGTCAGGTCATTTTTGGGTCAGGCTTGTAGATCAAGCGAAAAGGGATCATGCCCCTGAATCAGATGGATGGACAGCATCAGTCTTGAGGGGCTGATCCACGTCCGGCTGCAGGATAAATCTGGACCCGCCGTGAGTGTCCGACGTGTGTTTCCCTCTGCAGGTTCAGGAGCGGACGGTGGAGCTGGCGTCAGCGAACCGCAGCCTCGAGAGCCTGCTGCACCAGATGCTGCCCGCATCCGTCGCGCAGAGCCTCAGCCGGGGCGAGGCCGTCACACCGGAGCACTTCGAGTCGGTTAGGACGCACGCACACCTCACACACACACTCTCTCACACACCCACATCCACACATCCGTCGTCCAGTGCAAAGCCCAATCCAGCCACCAATCCCTCATCACCAGATGGCCCCACTGTTCCCTCGCCGCCAGGTGACGCTGTTGTTCAGCGACATCGTCGGCTTCACGGCTCTGTGCGCCGACTGCTCTCCGCTCGACGTCGTCACGCTGCTCAACGATCTGTACACGACGCTCGACGCCATCGTCGACCAGCACGACGTCTACAAGGTGGAGACGATCGGAGACGCCTACCTCGTCGTGTCAGGTCAGGCGCAAAAGGCTCAATGAGATTGTTGTTTGAGACGAAGTCAACCGTCTTCAGGTCATTCAACATTTCGTCAGTTCTGCCGATCTTCAAGTTGTGAGAACTTGAAGCTGTTTCGTGCATGACACATTTCAGGGCTTCCAGTCAGGAACGGAAGTCGCCACGCGGCCAACATCGCGCAGATGGCGCTGCAGTTCGTCGCGTCGGTGCGCACGTTCCGCGCGCAGCACAACCCGACGCTTGACGTGCGGCTTCGCGTCGGCGTGCACAGCGGGCCCGTCGTGGCGGGCGTGGTGGGTGAGTGGGCGGGACGGGTGAGTGGGGGGGGGGGCGAGGTGGGTGAGTGGGGGGGCGGGTGTGGTGGGTGTGGCCTGAGAAGTGGGTGAGTGTGCAGGGCAAGTGTTGTGGGTGAGTGGGCTGGGTGAGCGTGGTAGGTTCACAAGCAGGCGGGGCGGGCGTGGTGGGTGAGTGGGCGGGGCCGGCGTTTTGGGTTCGTTGGTTGGAAGTGAGCGAATGAAGTTTGGTTGACACGATGGTGGGAAGGCAGGTTGCAAGCGGAGGCAAAGTTTGTTCCCCTCAGGAGAGTCTGAATTCTCCGACGCCGTGAGTCACTCTTCTCTCGCTCACGCAGGGCTCAAGATGCCGCGATACTGTGTGTTCGGGGACACAGTCAACACCGCGTCCAGAATGGAGTCCACGTCGCTGCCCATGCGGATCCAGGTGAGAGCATGCCAACTTCCCTCGGGGATCCAGTCACTCAGTGTCGGTCCCACAAGACGCCCAGGGCCCCTTTGGTACCCGGAACCTCATTGTTCTCGTTGTGCTGAATTTCGAAACTTGCTTCCGCAAAGCGAGGAGTCGCGCCCTTGACCGGACCCAGGATCCGCACCCGTCTCCGATCAAACAGTCAGCAGATGCATCAGTTCACAATGGGTGATCAGAAACGACAGCACTCCTGGCAGTGCACTGAGCCACTACTCGGTGTGAGATGCGATGCCGCAAAACGCATCTGCATGGTTCCCTCCCATGGCCCTCAAGTCACGTGCTCTGAACCCGCAGGTGACACAGGCGACGGAGCGCATCCTGGCGGACATCGGAGGCTTCATTCTCGAGAGGCGCGGGGAGGTCGATGTCAAGGTACAGGCCGCGTGCGCCGAGTTGCTGACTCAGCAGTTTCTCTCTGGATGCGTCACGCGTCCACTGTGGATATGGCGTTGCGCTGTTACTTCCCGCGTCTGGGACAAGGACGCTTCGCTACTCACGACGCAGCGAACTGGTACAAGGACCCAGCGCGTGACGCATCCTTTCGGAAACAAAGCAACAACACAAGTGTGCATCACAGACAAGGTCAGCGCACAAAAATCACCACACAACCTTCTCTTCCGAACAGGGCAAAGGCAGCATGGTCACATACTTCCTGAACGGAAAACGCATCGTGAAGCAGTCTGCCCTGGAATCAGCCTGCTGAAAATGCTGCCTTCACCAGTATCCTGTGAGCATGCGTTACGTTGGACTCTCAGCCAATCAGCAGATTGCATCCACTTACCTCACTGGATCACGCAGAAAACAGAAACGACTGCGCAATGACATGTGAAAAATAGAATGCATTTACTGAGCAACTGTAACGCCTGGGAACAACAAGGGAGGAATCGTGCAGCGTACCGTATGAGCGCAACGTTCCGTTTTCCGTTACGTCACGCGTGGTTGTGACGTCACGTGTGCACGGTCGGCAACAAGTACTGCAGCGACACGTCTTCGTGCAGCAGGTAGAAATGAGCCAACTTCCCGTCCACCAGGTCTGCAACCGGAAACGAGGCACATCTTGAGTCACGTGCGCACGCGCAAACGAGGCAGCCAGTCATGTGATCAAGTTTGCGCCAGTATGTTCTGTTTGAGAGAGCACATGCAGAGAGTGGTCACATGTCAAGGTTCCTCTTTCGCTTGTACCAAACCCCACAGCAGCCAGCCCACAACCCGGTGAACTCAGTTCCCCAGACACTCGTGAGTTCTCAGTGCTACTCACTGCAGATGACCTTGACCGGGTTGACCTGCTGCCCGACGAGGAACATGGCGAACTTGCGGATGTCGATGCGCGCGCAGTAGAACTGGGCGGGATCGGGCTCCGCGGGAGACTCGCCGTCCCCGTCCTCACCGCGATCCGCGCCTGAACGCAAACACAACGTCAATATTGGGGACAAAAAATAAATGAGTCAAAATACGAAGCAATCACTGGCAGTGAACACAGGAGAAATCCACTGCTTAGGGGCGTTTCTGCAATTGGACAAACACACACACACACACGAGTGGACAGCACGTACTCCAGGCGGGGTACTCGAGATCCTTGAAGTGGGTCGTGACGGTCGCCAGGTCCGTCTCCACCTGCAGCGCCATCTCTCCGCTGTGGTTCGCTGAGATCGTCTGCCGACAACAACAAACAGCGTGCGAACGTGTCTCACTCAGGTCTGCTTCACTCTGGACGGATCATGCGTTGTGTCCCTGCATTTATGGACGCCGCGCCGTCAGTTTGCGACGCAGCAGCCAAGGACTTGTGACGCGACACAACGTGGCGCATTTGGGTGTGTTCTTTCAAAGAATTCCACACGACCACTGGTACTGGTGATTTCAGAAATCACTGCAGGTGAAGAGTTGTGGCAAACTTGGAAGATGCCGCACCATGAAATGGTCAATGTTCTTCATCTTGTCGACGATGTTGCGCAGCATCTTCAGAGGCGGCATGTACACACTGACCTGCAACACGAAACAACGCTGGATGCCGTTACCGTGACCAGTACCAGCTTTTGGGACCAAACAACGCAATCAAACGCCGAGTGGAGTCTCCCATGAACGTCAAAAAATACAAAACAAACGTCCCTCCCTTGGTCTTGCACTGGAAGCGTGAAGTTACCTGCCTCGCCGTAATGACCCCCAAAAATAAATGTACTCCCAACTCGGTGAGCCTCTGAGAGTTGATCACTGGCTGAGACCGAGGTCGCTCCTGCCCCTGTCCGTGTCCGCTGGAGGAAAGACCGTGACACATCCAGTGGTCAGAGCGAGGGGCCAGTTACTCACATCGAACTTTGGCATCTCGGGCTCTTCGTGCTCGTGCCATTCGCGAAGTGGGATGACCCTCACGTACACGTCGTGCGTGACGATGCGGGCGTAACGTGACAGCGACGGCTGCAAACAAAACCCAGCGTCAGTTTGCGCCAAACCTACTGCATCTACCACAGCCAAAGGCACGGAAGAAAGATTGGAGGCAATAATCTGTGAGTCTTGGGTCAAAAACTATATTTCTGGGGCCCCGCCACTGACCAATTCGATCTCGAAGGTGAGGCAGGTTCGCTCCTTCTTGGAGAGCTTCAGCTTGACGGACTTGGCGTTCTGCGCGGATTTCAGACACTTGTCCAGATCCTCGGGAACCAAACTCAGGAAGATCTCGTTGAATTCGTCCGACATTCCAGCCAGGTTGTACTCATTGAAGAAATGTGCCTGAAGAAAGACATGTTTCTTTCAGTCACAAACTTAACAGTTTGTTCGTCTGATTCTTGAACAGCGTTGCGCGATGTAGTGCGACTTCGGGGCTGAACCGATGAGTTCTCCACAATAACGAGGGCCAGAATTCAGTGATGCTGTTCTTATCCTGGTCACCTGAGCAAGTTCACACCAGATGCTCACTCCCCCGGTGACGACTCTTTCGGACAGGATGAAGTAGAGCTTGGTCGTGGTCAGGCGTAACGTGCAGTCCTTTGCCAACTTTGTCATTGTGTTGACCACTCCTGAAATTTAGAATTGGAAACACACCACTGTACATACACAAGGCACGCAGACAACAATCGTTTGTAGAGTCATTGTCCCGCAGAACGAAGTCTGAAAGTTTTGAGACATCCCCGAGGGGGTGGGGGTGGAACTTGGCAGAAGGCGCTTGAACAGGGACATGAAGTGTTGCTTTACTTCTCAGTTTCTATTTCTTCCTTTAATCTGTAAATTCTGGTCTGGATGTGGGCTGAAAGGAACCATTTGCGTGTAGCTTTCTTGGGATCAAATCTGGCGGGGTTTGTCTTGTGAGCGATAATATGTGCAAAGCACTCATAACTGTTTTAGCGGAGATCAAAATGCATGACAACTCACTGGAGAAATGATGGATACATCCTATGTCAACTATTTTCCCTCTGAATCTCATTTTTACCAAACGAATTGTTCGAAATTGATCAATTTCCACTTCTCATCTTGGGCCCAGTGAAGTTCCGTCACTACGACAGCAAATCCGTATCTAAATCCGAGAAACGCAATGGCAACTTCGCAGGCGACATCTATAATCTACACCATGACTTTTCATTTATGTTTTCCAGCCGAACAGGAAATGACAGAACCCTAGTTTGGCTGGCCAACGTAATAATAAAAACAAAACAACCAAATAGTACCGCTGTAAAGTGTGTGTGTTCACCACATGTGAAAGGAGCGCTCAGGTCATCAGACCTTGTGGTCTGATAGATAAATCGGTTCGCGCCACTGTCCTCAGACCTTGTGGCCTAATGGATAAGGCGTTGCCCTCCGGAGGCAAAGACTGTGGGTTCGAGTCCCATCAAGGTCGAATTTTGCAATTTTGTTTTCAGTCTTCCCCTCGTGAATTCTGCATCTCAAAATACATGTAGATCTGATTCGGGTCGCTTGTCAGAGTCGCTCAGACGAACATGCGTTCTGCTCCAGTGTTGCCTCTGTCCAACAACGAGCAGAGCAGATTTCTTCGGGACAACTCATGTCTAGAAATCTAGAATCTTCATGTGGATCTTGATCTATTTCGCGCTCCAAATGACAAACAAAATTTTTCTTTTTCCGTGGATGTTATTTCGCGTCCCTGTAAAAATACGTGGGTTGATCCACACGTAACTTCGTATACATTTGTCAAGCTGACTTGTCCACCACGATACACACTTTGTCTCAATTTGCAGAACTGGATGTCATGAACAACTTTGGAACGTCAGTTTTGAGACACTTGTGGAGAGGCCAACCTTCTAGCACCAGTTCAGGCCAAACTGCGAAGCAAACACATTTTTGACGCTTCTTCAGTAAAAATTACGATGTTGACTTTCTACTTCAAATATTGATTCGAAATTGTTCGTCCCAAGTCAACCGAGACCTCAATGATGTGTGAGAATACTGGGCGGGCGAATTCTGTTCACCGTTGAACAAAATAAAATTGCGTTCTTGGCATTCATAACTGAGATACATTTGGTACAAATTATAATCAAGCTTCGTGCGCACAGCACGGTACATGTGGAGCTGTACGCAGTGAAGTGGCGATGTGGTGAGTACGCGTGAAGACGTCTAACCGCTGCAGATGTTCTTCACGAATTCTGAAGAAAAGACGAAATCAGCGTGAACGATTTTGTGGCTATGTTTCACACGTCCGAACAGTTGCGGCGTGTCTCCAGTCAGGGCGCATGTCAGCTTTGTCTGAACCCGGTGGGGCAGGAGGGGGGCGGAACACCCACCGGAACAGCCCCACTGGTCCCGTCTGATTTTCACCGGAAGTAGAAACGCGTTCTGACCTTCGTAGTTGACGTTTCCCTGCGCGTCCTCTTGTCCGACCAGCAGTTCTTCCACCTCCTCCGGCGATAACCGCTCTCCTGCAGAAACAAGAACACTTGTCAGGGTGAACACGAGACTGGCAGAAACAACGAGCGTCAACACGCGCAGCCAAATTCCTGTACATTATCGTGGCGTCTCTTGTTGCACCAGTGACGGCTGAATTGAGTCAGTGCAGGTTGGTGGATAGCAACGGGACCGGTTGTGCGCAGACATGGAACACTGGGACAAAGGACAAAACTGACATCTGTCTCAACAGTTGTGCAAGTTTTCAAACATTTTTGCATACCCAGAGATGTGAGTAGATGTCGGAGTTCGGCAGAGCTGATGGTCCCGTTCTGTTCCTTGTCGAAGACGCGGAAGCCCTCCACGAAGTCCTCGAGCGTCGAGGGGTCGCGGTTCTTGCTGACCGTCTGCAGGATGGGCAGGAACATCTCGAAACTGATGCGGTAGTCTGCAAACGGAATCGAACGGACACGTCAGGCATGAAGCACACACAAACACGTACGCACACTCGTCGTGCACGCGCGCGTTTGACGTAAAACGGCGTTGAATTCATCGGAACCCAAATGACTGGGTATTGCGACGAACAATCCACAATGGCACAAAGGCAACAATTTTTGACGTCCTATCCCACTTTCTTATGTTTGTTGCGCTTGTCTGTCTGCAGAGATCCCACTCAGGACGGATTTGTCCAGTGAGGACGTCTCACCTGGGTCCTGGCCGGCGGCGCACTTGCGCACGTCTGCCTCGGTCGGGTTCTGCCCCATGGCCCGCAGCGCCTCCCCGAGCTGGTGCACGAAGATCTTGCCGTCGCCCCTGTTGTCGAACAGGTTGAACGTCTCCTGGTACTCTGCAAAAGGCAGGTTGCGAGTTGTGCGCAATTACTGTCCACGTGGAATGTTTTAGTGACAGTTACGACGGGTTCCAAGGGTGGGTTGGGCTGACCCCTCGGACTGTCAGGCGCCGGTGTTTCTCATGAATAATTTTTCGAGGTCTGGACCCTCAAACCAAATCACAGATCCGCCTCCAGTATCACGTGGAACTTTGCAACACACTGGACAAACCGCGTGAAATCAGTGTGGGGATGAAGTCAGCAGGTGGTGTGTGTCTCGTGTGCACTTGAACAAAAACAAGTTGAGCGCAACGGCATCTCAGTGCGCGAATGTCAGCCCGGTGTCTTGCTGACCGCCGTTGATCCTTTCGCCCCTGCTGGCGACATTCCATTCAAAGTCCACCGACACTTATGGATACCATTCTAATCTAGATCTACCCAACTTAAGACCTGTAGATCCATGGAGTCTGGCTTTCAACACAAAAGTTGTGCCAACATAAAACTTCTACAAAAACTTTGGAAGTTTTTGCCCAACATGATGGCGGTGGCGAGACATGTCAAAGGAATTCGTCCAAACTCACCAATCATTTGATCTTCTGTGATTCGCGACTGAAATACAAACAAACAACACTTCGTTATAAATGCATTTATGTCATCAGAACGAACCGATAAGTTGTTTGAGACTTTAAAACTCGAAAAATGTTGAAAAACTCACCATTTCGGCAGTTTCCTGGTTGGTTTGAAAGGCGGAAGTGTCACTGCGCAGTCGCGGCCGGAAGTCAGACTTGACAGCTCAGCGGAGGCTGCAGCATTTTTTGTTGCCCAAAATAATGCAACTTTTGGTCCCCAGAGACCAAGCCTGCAATTTGTGAACCATCAGAAATCTTTGGATATTTATTAGGATTAATTTTCATTGAAGGTAAGTGAATGCACGTGGCGCAGAGGAAAGATTTATGTGTTTTCAATCGCCGGTGAAATCGCCCGAGCATGCAGCATCAGTCATCATGTTTTTGTCATCACAGCCATTCATTCGAGAGGTTGAATCACTCAATGGTGTCTTTGGTCTTCTCTTGTTGTGAGATTTTGCAGGAAGCGGACTTTTGTGGTTGAATGTTGCGATACTTGTGTGTCGTCCTGTTTTGGAATTGATGTTTTGACAGTTGGTGGAGTCAAGAGAGCACAACTGATAAAGAGTAGACACTTGACAGTCTATTGTGCTGCCGCTGACGAGAATTTCTGCTCTCTGAAAACGACCGGGCCCTCGTGAAATGTTTCACTCGCTAAACTGTCACGGTGACACAACATGCATGTTCTCGAACACCCGACAGTTCGGCTCGACGGTCAAACTCACTGGCAATCGATCGAAATCTGTTCCTGCGATTTTGGACTGACCTCCAGGGCACCAGTTTGATGGGGGGGGGGGAACCGGAGAATGCCTGAATACGAAATTGTCGTCTTCCCGAAATTTTCTCCAATTTTGGGGCACATGCAAAAAGTTGTGTTGTCTCTTCGCTACGCATCATGATTTTTGTGAAAAAAAAATGCACCATTCCTGAGAAACTTGAGTTGACAACGATGCAGGCGAGTGTGGAAAGCAAACCAAAACAAGTCGACCACAAAGTGTCACCCGAAGCCACCTCACTTTCGTGCATGCGCTCTTTCCTTTCGGCTGAGAGTTGCCTTTTTCGCTACGCACCACTGCGTCGCTGCTCAAACAGAGATGATCGTTTCCCAGCAACTGTTTATTTTGGCTCTTGGTTTGAGAACGGAGAGGCCGAGGAAGGAAGGGTGGCACCATGTCAGACAGAAAATTTATGCTTGCTTTGGTAAGCCCACCACTCCAACGGGTGGGGATCACACCAACTAGGTCCACACCAACTGGTGGGGCCAGGTCCACCACTTCAACTGGTGGGGCCAGATCCACCACACGAACTGTCGTCAGGTCCACACCAACTGGTGGGGCCAGGTCCACCACTTCAACTGGTGGGGCCAGATCCAGGCAGTTTGGGGTGTTTGCCGGACAAGCCCGGTGTGTTGTACACAGGCAGAGAACTGTACGTTCCTTCCCGACGCCCCGTCACCATTCACCAAAAGGCTTCCCTCCAGATGTTGAGCTGCCAGCCTTGGTCACGGGCCGTGTGCGCTCGGCGCCAATGGCACAGTTGCTTCAAAGCTCAACAGCGAGGCGTGGCAATACGAAGGGGCATCCTTTTCTGGCGAGAAATGTTACTGAACATGATGAAGGTATTTGACACAATTTCTTTTGTGCGAGCATTGAGAACAAAAGGCAGAACAAAAGGTG
>JAAUXT010061780.1_pt1 | contig 16689 bp, 24 predicted proteins | sample 7278171 | NCBI WGS metagenome assembly JAAUXT01 (sample SAMN14350112, study PRJNA611818) | marine sediment metagenome | isolation source: surface marine sediment (1.8m) | place: French Polynesia: Moorea | collected 2018-08 | reverse complement strand
GTAGTTTTTGATCTTTTCAAAATTTCTATGAAAGGAGGATGTTCCATAATGCACTCTCTTGACTTCGGACAATAAACGTTCAAACGTACGACATCGTTCTTCCTTTAAATCTGAGCTCATCTTCATGAGACAGGTTACTGTTCAATCTCACAACTCCTTTCTCGACCAAAGGTCTTGAAAAGACATTGTGTGATTTCACAGGAACCATTTCTGTACAGTGTCAGAGCCCTGTCTTCACAATCGAGTTGAATCTCCCTGGTGTCTGGAGCTCCAGGCGATCATTCATCATGACGACAACGGTACAATTCACTTGACAAACTCATTCATTGATGTCCTTTCTCCTCCCACACAGGTAAGGAGATGGTGGATTACATCGCCGACTATCTGCAAAACATTAGATCGAGACGAGTCTTCCCGAATGTGTCTCCTGGCTACATGCGGAACTTGGTGCCAGATTCAGCCCCAGATAAGGGGGAGCTGTGGGAGGACATCTTCAGAGACATTGAACGGGTCGTCATGCCTGGCGTAAGTTGAGTTTATGTCCTTCGATTGAATCAGCTGCGCACGCGTGGTCAGTGTCAATTCCAGATCATTCCATGCGCACCGAGTGGATACATTTGGGGGGAGAAGCCCGAGTCTCAACCAGGTCACAATCGTCCCGCACGTGTGAAGCCACAAGTTTCCTCTTCGAACTGAGTCTGATGTCTTCAAATTTTTGTCTCCTGAGAGAGATACTGTTCTCTCATCACACAGCAAAAATTTCTTTTGCGTAATTTCATTTGTTCAACGTGGAATTCTTTGGAGTGCACTCCAATTAAATTTCGTCTGGAACAATGGAAGTGTGACGTGCTCTCTTAGCAACGTTTGTCATAATTTTCATTCGGTCGGGCAGCACTGTTTTGTACAGCAGAAGCACAGAAGACAGTCTCAACCAAAATTGAATCTATCATGCGAAGGCAGTTGCGCTGCCACCGAAAGTCCGGAGTCACAGGTTCCAGTCACAAGGGGCCACTCAAGACGAAAAGAATAATGACTCAAATCAGCAACTTGCTCTGAGGTTGCTCACGTAATGAAGACACGCCACCCACACTTTCACCATGCAGGATTTTTGTGCAAGTACCGACCATGCACCGTTCGTCCACAAAAAGGGGTAGCAATTCTTGTTGGATGGGATGATTCATAATTGCCTTTCATGACCAGGGCCCAACACATTGGAAACATTAACAGGGCACTTTTCTGGGTGAACCGCAAGGAAGATGTGCCACGTCTTGGAGATTATCCTGACAGACGATTGCCTCTTTTGTCGTCGATGTTCCAAGCAGCGACATAATGAGCATCATTTTCAGACATTACTCCAGGATCGGTAACGTGTGAGCGACAGAAACGATCCAACTTTGTCCAACTGTTCGCAAACACAGGAATTATTTGTGAATTTGAAACCCGATCAACAACGGATAGGTCCACGAGCTCAAACACACCTCCAACCAGGTGCAAAACCAACTGGTTCGGTTCAGAATGTGGGCTGAATCTCTTTTGCGATCCATTGGGATGTGTCAGAAACGCAAGAGCCGACCTAGGCACGAGAGACACTCCAGCACAGCATTGAGAAACAGACTTTCTCAATTAGATTCCATATTTGGCACACCGGTGACCCTCAACCATCCCGATTGCCGGATGGACTAGATGGGAGCTGAGCAGGCGGGTAAACACTGAGCATGTTCCCCTACCTCCTCCAGAAGGCAATAAACTTGCTGAGCTCGTCCACTTCTCCACTGTACTTCTAATCCAGTTACATTTGCGCAGTCCTACCTAATTAGAATACAGGGTTTGCACGCAGCTCTTGAGGCAAGAACCCTCCACATTTCCTTGAAAGTGTTGGGAAGCCAGCCAGGAAAAGCTGTTGGGGAACATTCTCTGAAGCCGTCAAGCTTGGGCTGAAAGGGGTCTTCAAGTTTGTTTCGATGTGTAATCTTTTGTCCTCATTCCTGATTCTGGATGCAAATCAGATGTCCGTCCCCGAGACACGCAACTCGCGGAGACGACCAGGCTCGATCCGCTCAACATGATACTCGCGCGTCTGCTCCCAAACGGATCTGAACTCCTTCGCTGCCTGATCAAACCATTCAGCGCTGCCTTTCACCCCTTTATTAGCAACAAAATTATAATCACTGCTTCATGCAACATTGAAGACATCTAACTCAATTTTTGAGGTGTTTGCTGTGAAGATGCGCGATAACCTCTCGACACTGATAGATGACGCAGGAGGTGTTGGACTCAGGTCAAATGAATCTTGGTCTCGCCACCTTTCCGCCCACAACAATTAAAGATTTACCAAAGGTCATTGACACCTTCGACATCAACAACGAACACCTCTCCAAGACCTGTGCGATCGTATTTTCTGCGGGAGAAACAAGAAAGAGCTGAGACCACCATGTGTAACGCAGGAAGCAACTTGGAGCCAACTGAAGCAATGATTTGCTTTGCTTTTTTTGTTTTCAGATCACGCACTGGCAGAGTCCTTACATGCACGCATACTTTCCAGCCCTCAACTCGTTTCCGTCGCTGCTGGGGGACATGTTGGCAGACGCCATCGGATGCCTTGGGTTCACCTGGGTGCGCGCCTTTCATCTCATGAAATCAACGAGTTGGTCCAACGTGTGTGGCGTTGCGTCGAGACAGGGTGGAAAAGAAGTGATGACCTTTCGAACGTTTCAATTGAAAAACATATCTCGTACATATATTCAAAATTTCAAGCTTCCACACGTGTTTTTTGTGGCAACAAGGAAACCCGTCCCCGCTTTTGTTCGCTTTTGTCCATCATTTTGTCTCCCTTTGCAATCACTTCGCTATCACTTCTTCATTGTGTGTGTGTGTGTGTGCGTGTGTGCAGTATGCGTGCCTCAAATCATTCACTGTCACTTTCGAAACAAACAACAAACAACACGTTTGCACGTCGATCTTGTTGCGACCTCTTCAGGCGTCGAGCCCTGCATGCACTGAGCTGGAGACGATCGTCATGGACTGGCTTGGCAAGATGATCGGCTTGCCGCACGAGTTCCTCCACTCCAACGAGCAGACCATGGGCGGCGGAGTCATTCAGGTGCGCGCGTTGTTCCACATACTTTGAGACTGTCAGACGTCAACAAGCAAAACGTTGTTCAGCTGGCTCAACCACAACCATCGGAGTGGACAGAGCACTTCACAAAACGCTGAGGAGCCTGTGTGACCTACTTTCAGCACCTTCTTGTCTTGGAGAATCTCAGTGGAAGTTTCAGGTCGATTTTAATTTCATCAGTTGTCGTCGTCGATGCTTTTGTCAAAACAGATCGACTCACAGATTCTCAGCACAAAAGCTCCCAAAAGACAATCTGGGGGATGACCACCCTCTCGCAAATTTCGTTCGATTATCAATTTGGGCTGGCGTCATTGATGGCACATGTTGTGCATGTGTGGAGGCTCCTGTACGGTGATGCCAAATGCCTCACTGTGTCTACATTAAGGAAGGCCACTCAAAGCAAACAAAATGTTGGCAGGAACGACAATCCTCACATTCGTGGCTCTTTCATGTCGTCTGGTGCGCGCACGCTCTTCACCGCACAAGTGGATCGTGCCAAATTTATGGGGAGGAAGCAATCATGTGCTGCTTGAATTTGAATTGTTCCGCGTTTGTTTTTGATGTGCAGGCTTGTTTCGAGAAAGATGTGGGACAGGCTGCAGAGAAAGCAAAGATCGACTCCCTCCTCCCGCAGCCCCATCTGTTCAAGAGAAAACATAACTGGGGGGTCAGGAGTAAACGACACCCTGCCCCTTTTCCGAAACAAGCGCCATGTTACTGTGCGCATATCGCTTACGAGCAATGCGAGGAGTGTGTCTCTGGACAAGTGTTCTTGTTCACTGTCCAAAATGATGTTTTGTCTCTTGACTGAGTTATTGCCGTACTCGATTGCACTCGATATTTCAAGTGTATTTCAACTTGTCCTGTATGCGGGTGGGATTTTAGCTGTTCAGTTCAAACAGAGATCTCCCCGAACAAATTATTTTCCCTGATGCATCCACAGTTTTTGGCTTGGTCAGTTTTGTGATGAGTTGGCGTGTGGTGCGCACTACTTCAATCGTTGTTCGTACTGCGCCGGGGACGCGCCTCGGCTGACCCGTGGCCTGTCTGCTGCAGACGACGGCGAGCGAGGCGACGTTCGTGTCTCTACTGGCGGCGCGCAGCGAGGCGATCAAGGCGTGCCGCGCGTCGCACCCGGACCTCGACCCCGCGCAGGTCAACGCCAGACTCGTCGCCTACTGCTCAGAACAGGTCCGTCCGTTTCTACCCGTACTTTCGCACTTTCGTTGTGTCGCAAAGTCTCGTGTGCAGGTTCTGGTGTGTGGGAAACGGCGCAAGAGAGAGTCTGAGTTGAGGATAATTTGCTGCCAGTTTCATAAAAGACAAGCAGCAAACATTGATTAATTGCAGTTTGAGCAGCAACTTCAAAGGTCCGCTGGAATTTAGTGACGTTCCATCGTTACCTTTCGGGACAGGAAAGAATGGGACTTCCCTCCAATTGAGTTCTTTGACAGGGCACAAGCCTTGCAGTGCAACTCGGTTATTGCATACTTCCAAAAAATTGGGTCACCAATCGTAGGCATTTTCAGAAGTTTGATTGTTGTGTTTCCAACTCAGGCGCACTCGTCTGTGGAGAAGGCGGGGCTGATCGGACTCGTCAAGATGCGACTTCTGCCGTGCGACGACGACCTGAGCCTGCGAGGAAACACGTTCCAGGAAGCCATAGACAGAGACAGAAAAGAAGGACTCATTCCCTTTTATGTGAGTGCAAATTGGGTTCTGTCATTCAGCTATCTTTCGTGCAACAGTAGAAATGATATTTCTGGAGAAGTGAATTGTTTCCTTTCATCTCCATGAACAACTGGGTGGGACAAAAATAATCAAAGACGGATAACATTGTGGAATACACGTCAAACATCCTTCACGTAAGCGGTTTCGGGAGACAGGTTGAATCGTTAACCATGTATGAGCGTACACTCGTGGATCGTGGTGCAAGGCTTTCGTCGGAATGGTGAATTTAAATTCCGCATCTGAAATGGAGGAGACGAGACACAGAGTCGGGTCCCCAGTTTGTGACACGAGACATCCAGACAACATAAAAATGCTGTTCAATCGCTCAGCCGAAAGGATATTTATTTGTTTCAACATCAAAGATCGGAAAGCGACAGCGCATTACGCGGCAGAGGAAGATTTTGGGTCACATGGTTGTCATTTGTGTCAAGGAAAGTTGTTGTCCAAAAAGAAGTTTCAGTCGTGCAACACCATAATATTTTAAGAATTTGACGGGCATCACACTGACATCACACTGCATCCAAAACAAAAGAAAATGTTCAACAGATGACCATGCAGAACAGGACAAAGTTGTTTGTTTCCCAAACTGAGAGAGCCTCTCATAAACAGCAGGAATATCGCCATATTGAACACTTCCGAACAAATAATAGCTTTGGTTCTGTGCAAGAAAGCTTCTCAGAACTGCGCCGCAGACACTCAACCCTGCGGCTTGTGATCGTAATTACAGCCTTCTGCTTCCAGCGTCCTTCGCTCAAGTGTGGCCCGAAGTAGCAATGCGTTTTTCCTTATGCATCTTTCACAGTGCTATTTTTAAACCTTCTTGTCTGGAATACATCCTTTTGTGGATGTGTTCTTTGGCGCTGACAATACAAAGGATTTGTTACCTTTGTTTGCGTTCGAACAGCTTCAGTTTTGACAGTGAATATTGCCGATGAGGGTTCCAACGGACTGGTCTTCTGCAAGCTCAACGTATGACAGGGTTCGTTGGTGCCTCACGTAAGCCTGATCGTGAGTTGGAAACACAAACCGCTTCGTGAAAAAGTTCACACAGCAAACAGTTGAAATGCGCCTGCGGCTAAAATCCGCGCAAGATTCGAATTTTGACAACTGTTGTCCATATTTCGGAAGACATGAGGCACAAAATCAGTTTCCCTCCCTTGTCACTGCGAGTTCACACGATCAAACTTGTCTTTCTCAAAGAGCTTTCACGCAAGAAATGCTGCATGCGCACGAACAATCAATCAGTTGAGGCCTTGTGTGAACATTGATCACCGAAGACTGCGACATATTTGTGACGAAGTCTCCCCTCAAATGCAATGTTGCCTGTTCAACACGAACACGAGCAAACATCGTTGAGTGGGAGGGGGAGGGTTGAGTGCAGAATGGAGGTTGAAACGGAAAATTTCTCGATTTGCCATCTGACATTTGAAAACCTGCACAACGAATCCTGAGAGTTGCCTCAGAAGACAGTCGCAAAGTTCGTTCGCTCTTCCTCAGGTGTACCTGGTTATGTTCTTTTTTTCAAACCAGGGAAAGGGTTTGCCAAACTTTGACTGCGAAATCCTGAAGAACCATTGGCAGAACAATGACTTTTGCATGCCGAAAATGTCCGACCAGGAAATGTCCGACCAGGACCCCCCTTGAACTCGAGAGCAGTGCAAATGTCTTTCGTTCCGACATTTTGAAAGTTGCAACTTGTGCGAAAAATGGAATGTATATACTGTATATGAACAACAACCAGAGTCTTTCTCTTTTTTCTCGTGCAGCTGTGTGCGACTCTCGGAACAACAGGTGCCTGCGCTTTTGACAAACTGAAGGAGCTCGGACCCATCTGTAAGTAAATTTGCAAGTTACAAAGGTAATTTGAGCATGCCTTTGACCGTCGAATCGACCAACAGGAGGAAACAGGGCACAAAGTAGCTCGGCCATGAGCAAGAAGAAATACGAGAACCAATGTGAGGTGAAAACCCCGTGTCGTCCTCGCGGGCACACGTTTTCGGCGTGCTTCCAGGTCTCACCGCTGGATTGTTTCCCCATCGTTGTGTTTTACTGCCTGGCAGAAAACAACGATCGTTTTGTTCTCCACTTCAAGTTTTTGGGTGAAGTCAAAAACGAGCATTTGACAGGGAACTCCGAGAAAGGTCCAAATTTTAAGTTCCAAAACCAAGACAAATGATGGAAAATCCTGCATTGGGTTGAAACGCACAAACAAGCACGAGGACACGGGTGTTTTGGAGCCACCGTGTGAAAGCGGAACGTGAGGAGAACCACAGGTGTTGTCAGTGCGAACTGATTTTTTTTTCAAAGTTTTCAGTGCAAGGCGCACATGCCCAGTCATCGCAAGATCCATAATGTTTGGACACCTACAGCAGGGCTTTGAGGTAGCACATGTCGGTGCAGAGTCAGGACCCTTTCGCTTGAAAGAAGATACTGAAGAACGTACACATTGCGTGAACAATTTTTGCAGGTACTGCGGAAGATATCTGGATGCACATAGATGCTGCCTATGCCGGCACGGCTTTCATATGCCCCGAGTTTCGCCACTTCATGGCGGGCATAGAACACGCCCAATCGTTCGCCTTCAATCCCTCGAAGTGGATGATGGTGCACTTCGACTGCACAGCCATGTGGTGAGTTCTTCTTGTTCCTCTGCTGTTGAGTGTGAGATGAATGCTTCTTTCTTCTGTGAACACGAGGTAAAGGAACTCTAATTTTTTGGTCGCTGATGCTTTTGAACCTCTCAAGGTGCATTTCCAGTTTCCGAACTTGCACAAAAGATACAGCAGTTGTTTATTGTTTGTTCGAAAAAATGTGTGTTCCAGGGTGAAGAACAGTGGGGCTTTGCATCGGACGTTCAATGTAAATCCTCTGTATCTGAGGCACGAAAACACAGGTAAGGACCTTCACCAGAGAAAAGGTCCGTTTTGTGGACATGTTAAGCTGTGAAATCTCGTTTTTGTCAAGACGATTCACCCAGAGATTTTGCACATCCCAACGTTGCCTCTCCCAGGAGCAGCTATTGACTACATGGTAACAATCGCTGGTTCGCAATGTTCGTGGGGCACGTATTGCTTTTGTGGAGAAATGTGACAATTGTCCTGCAGACAAAAGTGTCATTTTGGTGCATACATGGTTTGTTCCATGTCCCCAGAAGCACGTCTTTCCGAAGGTATCATTCAGGCAATTACTGTTTGCTCAACATGCATTTGCATTTTGTCAATTGCAAATGTTAAAAACGTGACTTGCAATGAACCAAGAACTCAATCGAGATTTCCTACCCTGTGCTTGTGCCCAGCCAGAAACAGAGTTTTCTTGACAGTGATCTGCTTTTTCTCCAACAAACACAACATGTGCTTCAGGATTATGTCATATTTTGCCTTTGTTGAAGCTGCACAAGATTGCAAAAGCTCTTACTTCTCAGCGTATTTGTCATTGTTGTGAACAGACGTACACCCATGCTCTCACCAAAGAAATTTAATGTAGTTTCCATGTGTGACGCCGAATTTTGCATCTCATGCAGCGCTGAATGACTTCCACCTTTTGTGGATATCTTTGCTGAAATTCGGACAAAAATCTTTGAGAAAGAACTTTCCTTTCTGGGCAGATCTTCTGACTCAGATTTGTAACAAATAGATATATTTTGATTTGTGCCAGGAATTAACGCTCTTGTTTCTCGGCTGTCAGGTGACAACCGTGTTCGAATGTCCACAGATGACAAGGTTTGGCTGCATTTTCAGTCAGTGTCATACACATCGACAACTACATTAAGCCTCCTTTAAGAATTTCATTTCGTTTTCTTCTGTGAACTTGTTGCCTTTGTGACCTTATCTGTCGTTGAGTCGGTGAGGCATGGGGAGGTATAATGGAAAAACACACCCTTTTTTCTCGCATTGTCACAGTGCAACGATTTAAAGCACCCAACGCATCAATTTGAAGGGCCCAAGAATCCCACGAGTCTTTTGTTTGTGTGTCTTTTGGAAGCTGCGCATCCTTTTTGTAACCTTTGCGTCCCTTTTCCATTGTCTCGTTTCGCGCTTCCAATGGGGAAGGAACGCGTTTTGAAAGATTCCAATTTGCGCAGCTGTTTTGGTTCATTCACTCGTCTGTTATGTCCACGGGAGATGCTGTGAGCAGGTGGCATTTGGCATGAAATTGAATTGCTGCTCGCATGAGTATGTTTGTTGAGCAGCCAAATCGTGTCAATACAGTTTGTTTCAAGTTTGTTACAAGTATTGCTGCCCTTCGCATTGGCAGGAACACGCTAACGGAATAACAATATAATAACCTGGCTCCGGAACCAATTTTTTGTTTGTACAAGCGAAAAAAAATGTTGTCTCAAACGATAATCCTTGGCAAGCACTTGAAAAAGCTCTCAAGATACATACGCAAAGATTCACTGGTGGATCGATATGAAGGAGACTCGGGACTGAGGTGCCGCTAATGCATTTGCAGCACTGGCAGATCCCGCTGAGTAGGAGGTTCAGATCGCTCAAGCTCTGGTTCGTCATCAGGTCGTTTGGAGTGGAGGGCATCCAGAGGCATGTCCGAGAGGTACAGCTGCTCCTCTTCTTGATTGTGACGCCGCCTGCAAATTCTTGTGACACTCGTTTCGAGCCGATCATGAAACTGGGCACATTTTCTACCTTCAAGTACTTTGGTGAAATGGGGTGAACAACCTCATCGTTCTGAACCGAGACAGCTGTTCGCCAACGGTTTGCATTTTATTTTGTTGCAGGGTATCCGCTTGGCCAAGAAGTTTGAATTGATGGTTGGTGCAGACCAGAGATTTGAGCTCCCGACAACCAGGCATCTCGGCATGGTTGTCTTCAGACTCAAGGTACGGACTCTGAGCACAACCTGTGGAAAGATCCTTGCTACGCGATGCGCTCACAAGATAGAACAAGAGCGATCCTCACTCCAAGACCACTCACATCAACAAGTTCTTGAAGATTTCCGTTTGGCCTGGTGGTTGGTCCCACTCCGCTGTTGCAGGGCGACAACGACAACACGGAGATGCTGTTGCGTCGCCTCAACTCGTCCGGGAAGGTGCACATGGTACCCGCGTCGTTCAAGGGGAAGTACGTGATCCGTTTCACCGTTACGTCGCAGTACACGCGTGAGGCGGACATCGAGCGAGACTGGGTCATCATCCAGGAGATGGCCAGGAAGGTGAGGACACGTTTGCAATCCGAAGGGAGGCCCACAATAAGCTTGTGGGGGGGGGGGCAAAATTTCCTCTAGAAACCTGGCGATAAGATTTATTGGTCGTCTCCCGGGTGCTTCGCTCGTGCTGACCTTCCCACATTTCTGCATTTGAGGTTGCAGGATCATTTGTGAACGTCGACTTTTTTCAATCAATCCAGTTCAGACTTGCTTGGACAAGCATCAGCTATGGACTCCCGGTCCAACGATTTGTTGTTTTTTTTTTGCAAGGTTAACGAATTTCACGCCTGTGTGATGGTTCACATGTGCACCTTGATGGTGCACCGACAACCCGATCTTTCTTCCAAGTTCTCCCACACCTTATCCAGGTTTTGTCTGAGGAGGACGAGGAAGAGGAGGAGGTTGAGAGCAGCGAGGAGGAGGAGGCGAAAGACGAGGCGCTGGCGGGCACACCCGAGCAGCTGCAGCGCCTCGACTTCCTCAACCGCAACGAGAAGCTGTCGGCGACGGGACAGCTGCGCCGCGAGGGCATGAAGCGCAAGGAGTTCGGCCTCAGCCTCATCCTCAGTCACGTGCCCAGGTTTGCGGCCACAAAAACTTGAGTCTGTTCGGTCATGGCGCTCACAGCGTGATTTCCTTTTCCGTAATATTCTTGATGTTATATATATTTACCATGACCACCCCCTAAGTGCTGCCACAGCCACAGCAACAGCCACAGCCAATCATATCATTCCCTAGATGGAGCCACTATCCTAAGCTGGGCACATGACCCAGACTGCCAACACACAATAGCTTGTGACACCACAGAGGAAGGTAGCCTAAACCACTGAGCTCCAACTCATACTCTACAATAAACTATACTACAACATCACTACTGGGCCTTCACTCATATATATAACAGTATCTCAGGTTATAATTGAGAAAGGGCTTTGATGAAGGGGTTTATGTGAAAGGTCTTTGAGAGTACTTTTTGGACTTTTGATTTGGGTTGCAGGGTAACCACAAGTGCAACAAGGTTTAAAAAAAGGCTTTCAAAGCTTTTCAAAGCACGATGTTCAAATCAAGGTGGGACTTTGAGTGTCAAAAGCTATCTTAAGGACAAATTGCTGAAAATTCCAAATTTTGCTCCTTAGCAACCACCCTAGCAACCAAAATGTAAATGCCAAAATCTCAACTTCTAATTGATGTAGAGCTTTGATGTTTCATTCGTATGAAAGGGCTTTGGCCGTGTTCAATTTATGAACCAGAAGAAACTGGAACCGGAGAATTGTCTCCACCTATTGGTGGGCAACATGCCAGAAACAATCAAGAGCCAGGATTTTCTGGTTCTGGTTCTTTCTGGTTCACATATCAAACAGGCCTTTTAAAGCACTTCAGTATTTGCAGGCAAGTTGCTTGGGTAACTATTCCCTACTTGCCACAAGTGCAAAAAGGTCAAAACAAGAAAAGTAGCTTTTTAAAGCTGATATTCAAACCAACATGGGCTTCAAGTATCCTGAAGCTATGTTGGAGAAGAATTCCAAAATCGCTTCAAAACAACCACCCTTGCAACCCAAATGCAAAATGCTGAATTCCTTTGAAAGACCTTTCATTATGAAAAAATTTACCTTGTTTTCTGATTGACATGGATCAAAGATTCTTCTTGCATTTGAGGGACTTCACACCCGCAGCAGCTTTGTTTCAAAAATGGAATTTCTGCGGCAACAAGTTTGTTTGGCCTTTTTTTTCTGTGTGGCAGATTTTTACAGATGCTCAATGTCACGCGGGCTCCTGCCACAGATTTTATTGGGAGCCTTTTCTTGACACAAAAAAAATTGCAGAGACAGTGGCCAATGGTGATCTTATTCTGTTGCCGCTGCCGCTGACGCAGCTGTACACGAAGCCTCATTGAAACAGTTTGGGATTGGCCTCCAGAAACGATAGCCTTGTTCCCTTACAACCTTGTTCCCCTCTCCGCGGCAGGACTTGGAACATTTGGGGGGTTCTGCCACCGTGACATCTTTGAAACTCCTCAACAGAAAAATTGTCACTGCCCTGGAGTGCGAAAAGGAAAGTTCAGGCCAGAACTGTTGCAAGTACCAAATGACTCAACTGGCTTGCGGCCGCAGAGTCAGCGTCTGTCAACACCGTACGGTGTTCTTTTTTCGGGGTCAGAACTGTTCACTTCATCCCGCAAATGTTATCGGTAGTTTCACTTTGCCTTGCAGGACATCAAAATGAAAGCCAAAGTCAGCCTTCCTCAAATGGTCGACTTGGCTCTGGGAAATCCAGAGGTATGTGTCGTGAGTTGAACTGTCTGGCAACAGTACGAAATTGGTCAATTGTTCCACATCGGGGCACAGATGTACGACACTTGCGTTTTCCCCCTAAAATCAAATCGGATCTTGACAATTTTGTCGCACAACCAAGAGGCCGTCAGAGTATTGCCTGTCTCAACGTTGTCTCATGATACAAAGACACGACAAGTAATTGTGTTATGAAAAGCAACCGAAATCTTCGAGCACTCCAACGAACCGCGAAAACATTCACGAAAGACGAAGCGAAAACACTGACTTCAATCTGCGAACCCTTTTGCATGCAGGTGGGCGCCGTCAACTTCAACGTGCTGCACACGCTGCTTCACGCCCTGATCAATGAGCTGGGTCTGCGAGGAGCTGAGGCAGCCCTGTCGCAGGAAGACCGCGAGTTTCTGTCCACCACAGGAGGCAGCCTGCAGCAGGCTGGGGGAACTCCGGACAGTGGGCTCGGAAGCACGAGTGCAGGTGCAAACTCTTTTTGTGTTGTTCTTCAAAAGAAAGCGGCGACAGGATCGGAGATGTCTGATTTGACTGCGCTGAAACTCATCGAACTGTTGATGTTCTTTTGTTGACACCTCAGATTCTGACCAAGATATAGTTTCCATTCTTTTGCATTGCAAGTGTCTTGGACGTGGTTTGCGTGGAGTTGCTTGCCAGGAAGAGGTTCTTTCTTTTTATTCAGGAACCAACTTTTGTTGATTGATATTTGAGCCTCTTATTGAGACAGCTTTGATTGTTTTTGTGTTGGAATTGTGTTAGACCGGAGAACCTCTTTTGACAGCATTTGTTGTCAGCGGAATTTTATTGGTGCTTTCAAGTGTAACAGAAACACCCGGCGGACATCCCACCCGCGGTTGCCTCACGCACTGCTTTTTGTTCAATCTCCAGAACAAGAACCAAAGCAGAACGGAGTGTTGCCATCGAGAGCACCGTACCACCAGCTCGAGCAGAAAGTCCGAAAATTGGAGAAAGATGTTGAAATGGTCAACAGCTTGCCCAACAATGAAGCAAGTGTCGTTCCTCAGCATCTTTTGACTTTCAAGCGTGTGATTCTAATCGTTCGATCGCGCGGAAAATACCGGTACTATCACTATGGCGTTGTTCTGTATGTGTCTGCGTATTGGTCAAGGTAGGTCTCAGGGGTGTTCAAGTCACCTGGCAGGTAGGGTGGGTTGCTGGAGGAGAAGGACCTCCTAAATAGGTTGAACCGCTCTCAGCAACCTGTCTGGCAGGGAGGCCGTGCGCATCGATCGCGGATCGTGCGCTTTCTGGTCTCCGATCTCTCGTTGTGTCTTGTGTCACGCAAAACAGGTTGAGAAGACTCACGTACACTGTACAAACACGTCAAGTGCGAAGCTGACGACAGAATCCCTGTCCTTGCAGGAGTTACTGGAGAAACTTGGGTTGAGAGGGACGGGAGAGAGCTCGCGGCCTGTCAGTGACATGTGGCAAGCCATGCAAGTTTCGAAGCGCGCTCACACCAACCAAGAGGGCATCACAAAGGTGAGAGTCAGTTTTGGAAAGTGTCAACGTCGAAAGTTTCATTGTGAATTGCAACGGTAAATTACATTCCTGTTTTTAAACGTGCTATTTCTGCAGCTGATGTCTCTAGTGGAAGACTTGACAAAAGAACTAAGAGATTTGAAGGATCGGAATACAGAACTGGAGTCGCAGCTATCAGAGGTGCGTGTTCTTTCTTGTGTGACTGTTTTCTTCAATATATTTATGTTCCGCAGTGACCGAATGTGTGTCAACAAATGACATTGTGCTTTGGTCATGAACAGGTTGTGTTGGATCACACTTTCGTTGTTTACAAATTGCCGTCTTCCTGCGTTTGTGGTTTGTATTTATGTTCATCCTTTTTATCTCAGATGAATGGCAACAATCGTTTGAAGGAGCTTGAGGATAAATTGAAGAAACTAGAGCAACTCACTGTGAGTGTAATTTGACTTTTCTTTGGAAAATGAAAAACTGACATTCTCGCAAACTGCATGAGCACCGTTAGCTTTTGTGGAACCCCCGCCCCCAAAAAACGAACAACAAACAACAACACTGAACAAACAAAAAAACATTTCTCCGTCCTTGCAGACGAATTCCAACCGAGAAATCTTGAAGAAACTGGCTGCACTGGAAAAATTTGTTGTAATTCCATTTTTGGTGCAACAGTTTACACTTCTTTTCCTGTTCAACTTGCTTTTGTGCTGTTTCTTACGTCGTGGTTATCAGCCGATTGTCGGATGATATTGGTTCGCCGTATCCCACCGACTGGCTGGAAGTGTGGGTGACGAACTGGCATTTTCCGGATTACACCCTCCCCCCAGAAATACTTGGGAAAGTGGGAAATTCAGAAATTCTGAATATCCTGATTTCCAGATTCCCTCACTCCCATGTCGAAAAACTTCGGAAAGTAAGAATTCAGAAAATTCTGAATTTCCTGCTGCTTCGGACTTGTCTTTTGTGCCATTGTCAAGTATTATCCACAGACTTGCCATGTGAGTTGGCTTGTCAGTGTCGTCCAGACGATGTACGCGGCGAGCGGCTGATAATCTACTTGAAAGTCTTGTTCTTTTTCTGGTGTGTAAACTGTGAAAGCTCCGTATTCAGTGAAGTCGAAGTTGTGCGTTGTCACACACGTCGACCGCTCATTCCACATGTGTTTTCTTTCCAATCAAGCTCTTCCAGGAGGTGCGCCGGACCCCGCCCCTTCCCCAGTTGCAAAATTGGAGTGTGGGCAGACCCCATCCTCCTCTCCGTGGGAGCAAAATTTCAAATCTGGCAAAAAAATTCCCCCACCCGAAAACAAGAACATTTGGGTAAGAAATCGGTGTGTCGCCACAACCACCCTGGGAAGAATATGAAATTATTCTGTCCCAATGAACAAAGGTTGGTTGAACTGAACATAACTTGATCAACTGAAGTGTGTCAAATTGGCCAAACACGCTCCTTCCGAATTCTGACTTCAGGACCACGCGTGGCTCTTTCCAAACCTTCTTTCTTGTCACTTGCTGCCTGGACATCAGAGGTGACATCTCTTCGTCAGGGCCGGGTGGTCAACGTATGTCTACACAACCAAGTGTTCTTCTTGTGGGTTGACAAAATGTTCTCTGTGATTTCCAGAGTTCGCTTGGTGATATGATGAACAACTTTTCCGTAGACGACAGTTTGTACGTGACGTGGCAGGGTTTGGAGGAAGCGCTGAAGGGAATCAAGGTTCCCAGCACAACCGCACTTGTGGAAACAGCTTCTGCACCGGTGAGTCGTTTCTTCGCAGTCAGATTCTTAGCCTGTGGTCTCGTTGGTGGAATCTCTGCCTGTGGCTTGGGTTGCAATGGGTACTCACCCCTATCCAATCGAGGTGATTGAATTCCACTTGGGTGCTGCGTCAGTGTACTAATCGCGCGCTTCAGCACGTGCGAAGTATTCTTCTACGCAACGAAAGGCTCGCTATTTATTGGCGTGGTATTTGTAGACGCTTCAGCACGTGCGAAGTATTTTTCTACGCAACGAAAGGCTCGCTATTTATTGGCGTGGTATTTGTAGACGCAGACATCGCAGCAAGTGTCGTCCGAGTCGCTGCCGCGGCCGCCGTCCGTGACACGCAGCAGCTCCGCGACGCGGCGCGGGTCGCCGTCCCCCGTCACGTCGTCGCAGTCCCGGCGCACCGTGACACCCGGCCCCTCAGAAGAGCTGCAGGTAAGAGGTGCTGAGAAGAACACACTTCGACACAAAATCCCATCTTTTGATACGCTGAGAGTTGACATTTTTCAGAACATCCTTGAGAGGTTGGGCATCCTGTCAAAGAAACACGATCGATTGGAGGGTCGGGTTGACAAAATCGAGGTAAAATCTCTCTCGGATTGAGTCGAGAACGTCAGTATCATCCCTCTCGAGTTGCACATGAAGATTGCGCCATTTCAATTAGCGGTAGTAAGATTCTTTTTCACTAGAAACGTTGTTGCGGTGAGACTTCCGTACGATCGTCTTGTGAAGAAGTTGGGAGACAATATTCTGGAACTCTCACTGACATTTGATCGAAATGAACATGTAGCTTTGAATCCCACAGAAACAGCTTCAAGACAAAGCCAGCAAAGATGAGCTGAACGCGCTTCGAAAGGCCACACCAGGTTGGTGCCATTTTCATTCATTCCAACAAAACCTACCAAATTGTGAATGGACATGACACGGTGACAGAAACTTTCTTTGCGACGGAAAGCTTTACCTAAACATGGATCCATTGCAGAAAGTGATTTCCTGCTGTGTGCTTTTGTTGTTGATGGTCGCGTAGCCAGCCATCTAGGTGCCGCTGATGGCTTAAAAACCCTTAGCATTCATGTGTGCGTCTGTCCACACTTTGGAATGTAACATCCCACCCCCACCCCACCC
>JAAUXT010013229.1_pt1 | contig 16691 bp, 18 predicted proteins | sample 7278171 | NCBI WGS metagenome assembly JAAUXT01 (sample SAMN14350112, study PRJNA611818) | marine sediment metagenome | isolation source: surface marine sediment (1.8m) | place: French Polynesia: Moorea | collected 2018-08 | reverse complement strand
GTAGGGCTCGCCGTCAACGGAAAAGAAGCGTAACTTCTGGAATACCACCAGACAGTTGAAAACATCCATCATCGGAACTACCGTCCCCATAATCTTTGAGGCAACCACCCGTCCCTCGGGTTTGACCGACGGGCCCCCGATGGGCACCTTGGGATCGTCGGACAAATCGGGACCCCCGTCCATGGGCTCGCCGGTGCCGCGGAACACGCGCCCGAGGATATTGGGCGAGTAGACCGCTTCCATGGGGCGACCAAGGAAGCGGATCGACGATGATGTCGACAGGCCCTTGGTGCCCATGAACACTTGCAGCGCGACCACGTTGCGGTTGATATTGATGACCTGGGCCAGGGACTGGCGGCCGGTGACGTCTTCGACGATGGACAGATCGCCATAGGCCGTAGGTGACCGGGCGTCGGCTTCTTCCGGCACCTCAACTTTGATGATGTCGCCTACTATTTCCAGTATCTTCGAGTAGCGTACCAAATGTTGGGGCATGGACAGATACTCCTTAAAACTAGGTTTAACGTCTCTTTATGAAGCAGGTTGCGTATCTGCCAGGGCAATTTGGAGCCTTTTCCAAATTTGACCCTTCGATTTTCCCGCCTGTGCTGCTGCTAAAGCATAGTTCATACTTGTGACAATGCAAGGACAATAAAAAGGCGATACAAGCAAAAGCCTAAGAAGGACGTAATCCCGGGCTAGGGCCCACTGCCTACTGATCTTCCGGAGCCGTACGAAAAAATGGTTTTAGCATGACAACGGTGCCTGATTATTTTTTTTGTCAATCGGCGGTGATACCTTTTCGCCAACGCAAGGGGGTTGTCGAGATTTTGATGATTACCTCACGCAAAAGAAAGCGTTGGGTAATCCCCAAGGGTGTCAAAGAGCCGGATCTTAGTGCTGCTGCCTCGGCGGCCAAGGAGGCGTTGGAGGAAGCTGGAATCCGGGGTATGGTATCGACCAAACCTGTGGGTAGCTATCGGTATGAAAAATGGGGTGGTATCTGCACCGTTCAGGTGTTTGCGATGGCGGTGGACAGCGTGCTTGTCGAGTGGGAGGAAAGCTACCGCGACCGGCAGTGGATGTCCCCCGAACAAGCCCGGCAGCGCATTACCGAGAAGGAGCTCAAAGCTATCGTACGCTCGTTGCCGGAGCGCCTTGGGACGTTGGCGTTCAGGGATGTGTCGCGAGCCCTCTGATCAAGGCACTCCCTGTCAAGGCGGGTAGTGGATGGTGGCTGGGGCGAGAACCCAACCGAGCCCTCACCGTTGGGTGAACCGCTCGGTTTCTGGGATTCGAGGATGATGCTACGAGTGCTTGTAGTGGGCCTTGGGGCGGGATGTCGAGTGTGTGGGGATTCGCCGCACGGGTTTGCTGTGACGACACATCTCCTGAAATTGCTGGGCGGCCTCGAAGGATATGCGCTTGAGGGACATCAGGGCTAACCCGAGGTCTTCTTCATCTCCATGCTTGAGGGCATAGAGGCCGCGTTGGGTCTCACCCGCGATGTGCTCCAATCGAGCTTTTATGCGTTCCTGTAAGATATTCTTTTGGTTGGCATCCATCATGGTCTTTTATCCTTACTAGTAGACCGAAAGAAACTACCCTAAATCCTTGGGGTTTAGCGTATGTGCGATTGCGGATGCAAATTTTGAGCCATAGGTTTCTTGCGGAAATCCGAGCCTGCCAGCGAAGGGCTCGGGGTGGTTCGCAATCCCGGTTGCGGTTTGGCGGTGCCGTTTGCGGTGGTTGAGGGCGGATTCCAGGCACCGGGTCCCGGGTCGAAGGGTTGGGCCGAATGTCATGGCTGCGGGCGTTCAACCGGGATCAACACCTCATTACGACGTAGAAACCAGGGCATGAAAGGGGGGTCGTAGCGGGCAAAAATGGGCTCACCGACCGGTTGTAGGTTGCGCGCACGAATCCAAGTCCGCAGACGATCCTCGTTTTTCTGATAGCGTTCCTGGCTCCAAGTGCCGGAGTATTTGTAGGCGGCGATGAGTCGCTCCGGGATCTGCCGTAGCATCACCTTGGGGTCCAGGGGTTGTGGCACCGTCTCGAAGGTATATTGAGATGGCACCAGGAAGTTGATCACCCATTTGTCGTCCTGCCGCTCCTGGCTGACGGGGGCGGTCATGGCGATTTTCTCGGAGGTTGGCTCCTGGGATACGGGGGCGGTCATGGCGATGGATTCCTGCTTGCGATTCTCCCCGGAGATGTAGGCGAACAGCCGCCGGAATCCAATATTGCCCACCTCGTCAAAATCACCCTCGACGTGGGTTTCGGCAACGATCTGGGGCGCGTATTGGCGCAGTTCGAATTCCGCCTCACTGGTGACGACCGTATAGTTCGCCTTTTCCAGCGCCAAGGCGTTTTCAACGGTTGTGAGCAGGGCTGGAGGCCATATCATGGACATCAGCGTAATCAGTCTATAGGTTCTCATGAGTGTCTTAATGCTGAGCTATTTCCGACAGGGCCATTGCGCGTTGGCCGAGCGCATCACACCCTCGACGGCGAGCTCGTTACGGAACTCCGGGTGAGCACGGGCCCAAGTAACGAACACACCCATGGCCTGCTTGAGGGTTGCGCTGTCCTCGGGCGGGCAAGTGATTCTGTCACCCCTTTTCCGGCCCTTGTTCAACGCATAATCATAGTGATAGGCTGCGGTGATGTAGCCGATACAGTACGTCAACGCGCGGCCGTGGAAGGAATCGTTCTCATCCCAGGTGCAGGCCTTGAGCAGATGTTCGGTGGTTTCGACGTCAAACTGCTTTTCAGGATCATCGGTCTCCACCCCAGAGGTCAGCCCGGACCATAGCGCCAGGGTTACAAGGAATGCCCGGGTTGCGGTACGCATCAATTTCTCCTGCCGTATCCGGCACACATTCTAGCTTGACAGTTGCGAAGAGCGCTTTATACGCTAACAGAATTTACGCGAAGCGTCACATGGATTGGCGCAAATTCCCCATGCCTGCTAGACAAATTGTTACCGAGGGCAAAGTGCCCATACAGATCTTCACCGATGAGGTGGAGGCTCAGGCGTTACGGCAGCTCAAGAATATTGCCCGGTTGCCGTTCATCCACGCCCATGTGGCCGCCATGCCCGACGTTCATGCGGGTATAGGGGCTACCGTTGGTGCGGTGATTCCCACCCAGGGTGCTATCATCCCGGCGGCGGTGGGGGTTGATATCGGCTGTGGCATGAATGCCCTGCGGCTCGATCTACGGGCCGAGCGGCTACCGGATAACCTGAAATCCATCCGTAACGCCATCGAGGCGGCGGTACCCGTGGGTTTCGCCATGCACCGGGAAAGAAGGGTACCGGCGTCAGCCGTAACCGGGCTTGTCGCGGGCCTGGATCGTATCGTCGCCAAGCATCCAGCGATCGGGCGAATGCAGAAGCGCTTTCAGGATACCTGGGTGCGCCAGTTGGGTACCCTGGGGGGTGGTAATCATTTCATCGAGTTATGTCTCGATCAGAACCAGCATGTCTGGGTGATGCTGCATTCGGGAAGTCGGGGCATTGGTAATTGTATCGGCCGGTATTTCATCGCCCTGGCGAAGCAGGACATGGGGCGGCCGATCGGCCAGTTACCCGACAGGGATCTGGCCTACTTCCGGGAGGCTAGCGAGCACTTCGACGATTATGTGGAAGCCGTGCACTGGGCCCAGGACTATGCCTACACCAACCGCCGGGAGATGATGCAGCTGATCGTTGCCGCTTTGAAGCGGGAATTACCGCCATTCAAGGTTACTAAAGAAGCCGTGAATTGCCACCATAATTACGTAGCCCTCGAGGAGCACTTCGGTGAGCAGGCGTTCATTACCCGCAAGGGCGCCATTCGTGCCGGCGTTGGGGATCTGGGTATCATCCCGGGCAGTATGGGTGCTCGCTCCTACATCGTCCGCGGTAAGGGAAACCCGGATTCGTTCTGCTCCTGCGCCCATGGTGCGGGCCGTCGTATGAGCCGTACCGAGGCCAAGAAACGGTTTCGGGTGGAGGATCTGACGGCGCAGACCGCGGGTGTGGAATGTCGCAAGGACAAGGGGGTCATCGACGAGATTCCCGGAGCCTACAAGGACATTGACGAGGTCATGGAAAACCAGGCGGACCTGGTGGAAATCGTCCATACCCTGCGACAGGTCGTGTGCGTCAAGGGCTGAAGCGGCCACTGCCTGGTTTGACTGCAGCCGCATGCCATAGACAATTGCAGCTTGATAATCAGATCCAGAGCAGTGGTGGTCACTGGGGGCTGTGCTATCATGTGGCCACTCCGGTAACCGCAGAGCATAATACTAATGTCATGGCCTGCCTCGATCAATACCATCCCATGCTGCAGAGTGTAAGTCCAGGAGATCATTACGACCACGCTCCCACTGTCTGGCTTGTCATGGGCCATCGGGCAGGTGAAAACGCACAGATTTTGGCCCTTGGCGAAGCCCTGGGTTGGGCCTTTGAAATCAAGCGGTTTGTTCACCATTGGTATTACTTCATCGCCAGTTTGCCGAAGCGCATGGGCTTGGTGGGTATTGACAAGCGCAAATCCAGCCCCCTCCAACCGCCTTGGCCGGATCTGATCATCTCCGCGGGCTTTCGCAATGAGCCCGTTTGTCGCTGGATCAGGGCGCAATCCGGCGGGCGGACCCGGCTGGTGCATATCGGCCGGCCATGGGCCGGCATCAGGCACTTCGACCTGGTGGTGACGACGCCCCAGTATCGCTTGCCGGATCATCCCCGGGTGCTGCACAACCAAACCACCCTGAATCGGGTCACGCCGTCACGGCTTGCGGAGGCGGCGGCGATGTGGGAGCCCCGGGTATTCCATCTTCCCAAACCTCGCATTGCCGTCATGGTGGGAGGGAGCAGCGGACCTTACAACTTCGATCGGGTAGCCGCGGAACGGCTGGGTAGGCAGGCGAGCGCCCTGGCGGCGGGACAAGGTGGCTCGCTGTTGGTGACGACGAGTTCGCGGACACCGAAAGCGTCCCTCGACTCACTGGTAGCGGCGCTCAGCTGCCCGGCGGAATGTTATCGCTGGATGCCCGATGACCCTGAGAATCCCTATTTCGGCTATTTGGCGCTCGGTGATGCCCTCATCGTCACGGGGGACAGTATCGCCATGCTATCGGAGGCCTGCGCCACCCGAAAACCCGTCTACATATTCGATTTGGGGGGAATGCGAGCACCGGCGGGTTGTGATGACAGGCGCGGGAAGGTTGCGTTATGGCTACGGGGCTCCTGGGGTTTCTCCCATACGAAGGCCTTGAGTTACAGGTTACTGATGCGGTTGGGGCCGCAATTCTTATCCCGGGATCTGCGCCTTGTCTATGATTACCTCATATCCACGGGGCGAGCGGTCTGGCTCGGCCAGTCGTTCCCGCCGGGGCAACCACCGTCCCTTGAAGATGTGCCGCGAGCCGTGCGCCGTATTCGGGCGTTGTTGCACGCAGACCCGACGCCAATCCTGACGGACCAGGGGCTCGGCCCTGGGGCGGATCGGTCTTGAGAGCAAAGCCCCGTGCGGTCAGCGGGTGAGCGATAGCCCATGGCGAGTGTGGCAGCCACAATGGCGCGGGCCCGGAGGCAACCTGAGGTCTGGGTTCTCATGGGCCACAAGGCGGGCGATAACGCTCAGTTGCAGGCATTGGCCGATGCCCTGGGCTGGGATTATCATGTCAAACGGTTCGTTTACAGGAAAACGGAGCTGATTACCAACCGTCTGGTCGGGGTGACCCTGGCGGGGATTTACCAACGCAAATCCAGTCGCTTGGAACCGCCCTGGCCCGATCTCGTGATCTCGGCGGGACGCCGTAACGAGCCCGTGGCCCGCTGGATTCGACGACATGCGGATCGGCATGTCCATCTGGTACACTTGGGCAGACCCTGGGCGCCCCTGGATCGCTTTGATTTGCTCATTACCACCCCCCAGTACCAGTTGCCCCAACGACCTAACATCCTGCACAATCTTGCACCGCTGCATCGGGTGACCGATTCTCGGCTCATGGCGGCGGCGGCCGAATGGTCGCCCCGGTTGGCGCGGTTGCCAAGGCCCTACATTGCCGTGCTCGTGGGCGGTCACAGCGGTTCGTTTGTGTTCGATGCCCAGGCCGCGGCGCAGTTGGGTGCGGTGGCAAACACGATGGCCGCGGCGGTCGGTGGCACCCTACTGCTAACCACCAGTGTCCGCACGCCCCGGGCTTCGGTCGCAACGCTCGAGACGGCAATCTCAGCTCCGAGGCACATTTTCCGCTGGCGAGCCAACGCTGCCGACAACCCGTACTACGGCTACCTGGCCCTTGCTGATGCCTTCATCGTCACGGCCGACAGTATGTCAATGCTGACCGAAGCCTGTGGAACCCGTAAACCGGTGTATATCTTTGATCCCAACAAGGGACGGCAAGCTAAACTGTTCAGTGGGTTCAGGGGATATCCGGTGGGGCGATTTAGGTTCCAGAGTTTGGTGCAATGGCTGTCGCTGCGAATCGGGCCGAAACGTATGCGACGTGACGTCTCGGCGCTTCATCGGCGCTTGATCGCCGATAAACGGGCCGTTTGGTTGGGCGAGGACTTCCCGCGAGGACAACAGCCACCGCCCCTGAACGATATCGAGCGGGCCGTGGATCGTGTCCGTACGTTATTTCAGGCGGATGCATCCTAGTTGATACGGGAATCGGGTTACTACTGGCGGCATTGACACTATCGCATCGATACTATCCAGGAGATGGTAATGCAACACAGACGAGGGTTTGTTTTCGGCTTTATTCTGATCGTCACCGCTGTCATGGCCGTGAACCCCGCTCCAGCTCAGGTTGAGCTGCCCTCCGCCAGGTTCAGTTTTGAAGGCTTTTCCGTGGGAGTCCTGGTCGGCTTCATGAGCGGCGACGGCACGTTGGTGTTTCAGAGCAGAGAGTACCCCTTCAAAGTGAGAAGCTTCTCCTTGCTGGACATTGGTGGCTCTTCGGTAAAGGCCAATGGGGTGGTGTACAACCTGACCGATGTGGTCGATTTCGAGGGTAAATATGGTGGTGGTTTTTTCGGTACGACCACGATACAAGGTGGACAAAGCGCCATTCTCGTCAATGGTAAGGGCGTGCGTTTGCAGTTCGATACGCTGCAGAGCGGGCTGGAGCTGAACCTCGGTGGCGGTGGTTTAAGCGTCGAGTTTGAGCACAGCGTCGAGTCCGAGGCGACCGCTGGCGAGGATAGCGTTCAAGTCGATGCCGATGCGATGGGAAGCGGCGCTCAGTGATGAGATCCTGCGCTGGAAGCTGTTATAGCTCTGGAAGTTGTTTTCAAAAGACCGTCTGCCGCAGGGATGCCGCAGTCGAGCCTACAGGGATGGTTTGACGGCGTGTCTTGAAAACAACTTCCAGAGTTATATCAAGACCCGCTGCGGCAGGGATGCCGCAGTCGAGCCTACAGGGATGTATTGACGGCGTGTCTTGAAAATAGCTTCCAGATCTATGTCAGGGTTGCACCTCGATGTGGTTATCGACCCCATGGACTCCCAGAATCAGCCAGGCGTTGCACTCGGCCATGTGTTTCTGTTCCGGGCTGCGGACCAGTCCGTACAACGAGATTTTCTGATTGCGGGTGTGCACGGCGATTTGCCCGGCATCGAGCCATGGGTCCTTCTCCAGTACCATGCGCAGTACGTCGGTGATTTCATCGTCCGTACCCTGTTCGGGCGGCACGACATGGAGTCGATTCCTCACATCCACAGGTCCCATGACCCACCAGCTCAGCACGTCGGCAAGGCGCTTGTGGGAGAGGCTTTCGACGGTGCCGGTCAGGGTCACCACGGCATCCTTGACCGATATTTCGATAATGCCGTTGGTTCCATGGGCTGTTCTGGTCGCTACGCGCTTCTGGCCCTCGACGACCAGAGGGTAGTCGCTGAATACCGGCTCTCCGGCCAGCGCCTGGAATACGGCATCTTGTATGGCGCCATCGCCGCGACGCTCGGTGGGACGCACATGCAGGTGATTCAACACTTCCCGTACCCCCGCAAGCCCTGCCACGAGATGGGGAATATGGCGTTTGGCGATAATATCCTGGACTTCCCCTTCCAGGGTGATGCGGCCGTTGTCGTCGACGGCAACGACAATCGGGTATTCATGTAGATTAATAGCGGTATCGCGCTCGAGTACTGCCAAGACTTCCGCGCGAACACTGTCGGGGCTAATCATTTCGTCCTCCTGGGATTCAATTTTAAGAATGAATTATGCTAGTCTAAATCATTGCTCGCCGGGGACCGCCAGCCCGTTATCGGTCTTGCCCACTGGGACAGTTGCCCTCATCTACCGATATTGCCGCTGTTACGTCCTTGGAGAGCATTTTCGAGTGCTGTTAACCTATATTAAAAACACCAACTAAGGAACCCTGGTAAATACCGCAATGGACTGTCTCAATATTAACCGGATGGTTAATGTTTTGGGGGGGTGGACATGATATTAAGGACGATATCCTTGGCAATTTTTGTATTTACGGTCATATCGCCCGTCGGCGCCAATGATCTCAAATTCAACAAGCGTGTACCCATAGCCTCCAAAGGCACCGCTGCCTATTATATCGAAGGGCACATTGAAGGGTTCGGGACAGCGCAACTGCTGGTGGATACCGGCTCGGGATACACCACGATCGACACGGAAACGCTGGCCGTGTTGCAAAGAAATGGCCGTGCCACCTATCTGCGGCAGTTACGGGGAATCATGGCCGACGGTTCCCACAAAGTGCTGCCCGTTTACCTCATTTCAAGTATCAATCTGGGTGGCAAATGCATGATTCGGAATGTCGAGGCCGCTGTATTTCCTGCCAAGACTCGCCCGATACTGGGGTTGAAGACGCTGAGCAAGGTATCGCCTTTCATATTTTCCATGGACCCCCCGAGCCTGATGTTGAGTTGCGGTGCGGCGGCCGCCAGCCGCCATCCCACCGGCAGGGACAACACATGAACGCTGGCGGAGGTCGCATCCGGCGCCAGTGCCCGCAGGCGCGCCCCCCCCTGGCAGCTGGTGGGTTTGGCTCCGGTTAGCGTACCAGCGCGATAAGGAAAATTACGAACAAGACGACAACGCCAATGGGGAGTAAAGCCCCTTTCAAGTCTTTCTCGGCCCGTTTGCTTTCTTCCAGCGTCGCCCGAATTCCCGGTCGAAACCAGAAAACCACCAATACTGCCAGTACTCCCAGCAGGATTGCTTCCAATAATCCCATGGACTCCATAGCGGTACCAAGACCTCCGTAATGTGAGTTTAATCAATGGGCAACCCACGACCACCACCGGCGGCTATTGAGTCTGCATCAGCGTAGCCCGGGCGATACCGGCCATATAAACCGAGCCCGTAATACAGAGCAAATCATCGGGCGCCAGTATCTTGAACGCTTGGCGTACCGCGAGCCTCGGGTCCGCGATCACACGGACAACCGCATCGGCGTGACAAGCGCGAATCATGGCGGCCAGTTCATGGGCCGGTTGCGAGCGAGTGGGTTCCGCCGTCGTCGCTATCACTGACCCAAAGCCGGGCAGTAAAGACTTCGTAATCGCTTCCACCCGCTTGCCCCGCGATATCGACAGGATCAACTGAGCGGGTTGTGCCGGGAGGCGCTCGAGCACGGCCGCAAGGGCCCGGGACGAAGCCTCCGTGTGGGCAGCATCCACCACGACCCAGGGGTGGCGGCTCAGCACTTCGATGCGGCCCGGCAGCTGGATGTTGGTGTAGCCTCGCTTTAGTGCTCGCACAAGGTCACTGCCGTCAAGGGTATTGAGGAGAAATACGCAGGCGGCCGCAAGGGCCGCGTTGTGAACGGCCTGTTCCCCGAGTAGCGGTAAGGAAACCGCATCGATTGCGAGCGTCCCTAGAGCCAGGCTGAGTACAAAACCATCAACACCTCGGGCGTCGTACCGCAGCCGCAGCTCATCGTGGAGATGCACCACCGGCGCGCCCAGGGTCTTCGCCCGTTGCCGCACCTGCGATAAGGCCACGGGGGGTAAACCGCCTATGACCACCGGCACCCCGGGTTTGATGATACCGGCCTTCTCCCGGGCAATGGCCTCCAGAGAGGTCCCGAGCTTGTCCGTATGCTCGAACTCGATACTGGTAATGCACGTTACCCGGGGGATGACCACCGTAGTGGCGTCCAAGCGCCCACCCAAACCGGCCTCAACAATCGCAAATTCCACGTCGGTCCGCTGAAACAGCAAAAAGGCCACCGCAGTAGCGACATCGAAGAAGCTCGGAGGGTTCTCAGGGTGCTGTATCAGCAATGCATTGACATGGGGCCTGAGGGTTTCCACAGCCGCGGTGAACTGCTCGTCGCTGACCGGACGACCGGCTACGCGGTAGCGCTCCGGCCAGCGCTGCAGATGGGGCGATGTGAAGGTGCCGGTGCGCCGCCCCGCCGCCAGCAGGATGGACTCTGTCAGCAGGGCCGTTGAACCCTTGCCCTTGGAGCCGGCGATGTGAATGGTGGGGATAGGGGACTGAGGATTTCCCATCCGCGCCAGCAGTTCCCGTACGGCCCGTTGCGGCACTCTGGCGCGCTGGCCGGAGGTAGAGGGTTTGGTGCGGATGAGACTTTCCAGATACACCGCGGCCTGGGTGGCGTTACGAACGGGGTTGTGGTTCGTGCCCGGAGGGTTGGTTGGAGCATCCATGGGCAGCGTCTACGGGTCGGGGATACCATGGGAAACGGGGATACCCTGTTGCTTCCGGGTAGCTTTGAGGGTGTTATGAAGCAGGCAAGCGATGGTCATCGGACCAACCCCCCCGGGTACGGGTGTAATGGCGCCAGCGATGCCGAGAGCCGAATCGAAATCCACATCGCCCACCAGGCGGGTTTTGCCCGTGGCGGTGATGATCCGGTTGATGCCCACGTCGATGACGGTGGCACCGGGTTTTATCCAGTCCCCCTTCACCAGACCGGGGCGCCCGGCCGCCGCGATCAGGATATCCGCCTGGCGGCACTCATCGGCCAGGTTACGGGTTTGGGAATGGGCCAAGGTGACCGTGCAGCTTTCCCGCAGGAGAAGGGCTCCCATGGGTTTGCCGACAATGTTGGAGCGCCCCAGTACCAGTGCCTTGAGGCCCGCAAGCGCCTGCTGGCCCAGGGCGTGTCTGAGCAGCATCAGGCACCCCAGCGGCGTGCACGGTATCATGGCGTCGTCTCCGGTGGCGAGAAGACCGACGTTGAGCGGATGAAAACCATCCACGTCCTTGCTCGGATCGATCGCGTTGATGACCGAATCTGGGTTGATCTGGGCTGGCAACGGCAGTTGTACCAGGATGCCGTTGATCGCTGGATTGCGATTCAGTCGCGCCAGTAATGCCAGCAGTTCCTGCTGTGAGGCGGTAGCGGCCAAGCGGTGCTCGAAGGAGGCCATACCGGTTGCGATCGCCTGCTTGGTTTTGTTGCGCACGTAGATCTCGCTGGCCGGATCGGTGCCGACGAGCACGACGGCGAGCCCGGGTGTAATGCCGTAGTTTTCCTGCAGAAGAGCGGTTTGTCTGTGGATCTGCCCACGCAAAGCGGAGGCAAAATCGTTACCTTTAATGATAGCGGTCATGGCGTTCTCACGCGCTTTTGTTTCCCTATGCCAGGACTTGGCACGCTTGCCGTGTCCAGGGACATGTTTCAGTTGCCCTGATTCGGGGCCGTGCCCGGGGGCGAGCGGCCCGCGAGGAAGCACCGCACGGCCTGCTCGGTCGCTGCCCTGAGGTATTCGGCACCCTCCGCCTTGGCTTGCTCAAGGGTTATGGGGCCCGCGCAAAGGCTGAACACGGCATCGATGCCGATGCCATGCAGACTGCCAAGATCACTGCCGATGCTGCCGCCAATGGCAATGCAAGGTATCCGATGGGATTTGGCAAGTAGCGCCACGCCGGCCGGTGCCTTCCCGAAGGCGGTCTGGAAGTCGATCTGCCCCTCGGCGGTAAGCACCAGATCCGCACCTTGCAATTTCTCCTCCAAATCCACCAACTCCAGAACCAAATCGACACCATGCCGGAGCTGCGCATTGACAAATGCCCGCAAGCCCGCGCCCAGGCCGCCGCCAGCCCCGGCCCCCCGCAAATTGCGCACGTCCATCCCAAGGTCCGTCTCAATGATCGCCGCCAAATGAGCCAACCCGGCATCCAGTTCCTCCACCTGTTCCGGAGTGGCACCCTTGTGGGGACCATGGACCTGGGCTGCGCCCTCCGAGCCCAGCAGAGGATTGTCCACGTCACACACCGCCTCGATCCGAACGGCGGCGATACGTGGGTCCAGGCCGCTATTATCAATCTGGTGTATATCCTGCAGTGCACCGCCCACCGGTTCCACCACTTGGCCGGCGTCATCGAGAAAGCGTACCCCGAGCGCCGAGGCCATGCCGATACCGCCGTCGTTGGTGGCGCTGCCACCGATACCGACGATGATACGCGAGACGCCCAACTTCAATGCAGCGGCGATAAGTTCACCCGTGCCGTAGGTCGTTGTCAGCGTCGGGTCCTGCTGTTCCTCGGGCAACAGCGCCAGGCCGCTGGCCGAGGCCATCTCGATGGCAGCCAGGTTGAGGGTAGGGACATAACAGAAGGAGGCCTCCACCGGGTCGCCCCGCGGACCCATGACCTCCACGGTGTGGGCCTCGCCCCCAAGGGCGTCTATCAACACATCCACCACCCCATCACCGCCGTCGGCAACGGGGACCCGCACGACCTCTACGCCAGGCAGGGCCCGCTGCACACCGCGAGCCATGGCTTCGGCCGCTTGAGCTGCGGTCATACTGCCTGTGAAGGCATTGGGCGCCAGCACAACTCTCATGAGTAAACCTCCTGGGTTGGAGCAGCCTTCGGTGGCGTTTGCGGCCATCGGGAGTAACGGCTGGATACTGCACTAGCAGCGTTATGGGTATGCCTCTCGGTTGATGAATGGTTTCAAGAATTCGAAAGTTTTTTCCACATGCCTGTTCTGAACCCTGCTATGGACGGCTAACGCCACAATTCTAGCAGAAATATCCTCCGCGACCGGGCAGGTTCCTTTTTTATAACCATATGTTTTAAAGCGTGCCGTCGTTCAAGGGTTGTTATTAAATAGCCCAAGTTGCTATCTACACGGCACATGATACGCTAAACGCGGGAAAGCGAAGAGCATCGGTGTAAGCTCGAAGTTCCGGGGGTTAACCGGAGACACTAGAGCGCATGTTCATGGCGTATGAACTGCAAACGCCCGGTGCTGCTGAACTGGAGGCCCACGGTGAACTGCTGTCGGCCGGTCACGTAGATCCAGAGACTGCCGTCATTTTCCTTCCAAGTGGGGGGACCGCATTTTTTGAGAACGGTGGTTCTGTGGTCCCCGGTTTTAACTACATTGTTGCGGCAGCGGATGGAGGATGCGAGGGCGGTGGAACTTATCAGCAGCAAGGTCAGGGTCAAGAATGCGATCAGGATTGATTTCATGTTTCAGCTATGATTAACGTGCCGGTTTGAAATTGATGTTCCATTATAACCGTTCTGGCGTCGAGTTCCCGTGTCTGGGAGTAGTTGCGCAAACCGGGGATTGTTATAATGCATTTGTCGTAAAAAACACAACAAGTGTTGAACTATTCCACTCGATTGCGTCCACAAGACTAGGAATGTCCCTATCGAGAGCGGAAGAATCCGGCGTCGACAATTCGAAATTTTTCGTCACACCCACAATCTTTTCCAGGGGAAATACTATGAAAAAAACAGCAACGGCTCTGGCCACGGCGGTCGTTCTGAGCTTGGGCTCCAGCTTAACACAGGCTCAGGACAAAGGTGCCCTGTTCCATAACAGCCTGTCTGCCAACATTCTCGAAGCCCATGCCGCGCGCGCCGAGAAGTGCGACGTCTTCATCTGTGATCAGTGGGAGCGCATCGATAATCCCGACCGCGTGCTGGCCCCGAACGGTGAGGCCATGATTCTAAGGTTCGCGGCCAGGGAAGATCAGGCGGAGACAGTTTGTAAGTGGAACATCAAGCTCGTGACGCAACCGTTGAGAGGGGGGCCGCACGTCGAGTATGTTTTCCGTTTCATGGATTTCTGTAACGGCGGTGGGTTTTCGCGGGTTTCCTTCACCCAGGACGAGTACGAGACCTTTGCTACTCAGACCTTTACCGATGCCCAGGGCCAGCAACAGTCCGTCAAAGTGGTGGCTGGGAAATAATCAACGGGCCGCCTATTGCCACGACAGCCGGTGGTTTCGATGGACTTCGGCAAAAGCCCTCCTCCGTAGCGGGGGAGGGCTTTTGGTTTCATGATCTGTCCCGGGACATCGTGTCCAACATCACCAATCCGGTTTGGGAAAGAGTGGCAACTCCCGGGCCGGCGGCGGTGGATCCAGGGTCTCGGGCGCCTGTTCGGGCTCCAGCAGGTCACCCCAATCGGTGCGGTTGCGCATCTCCTCCAGGTATCTGTCGGAGACGAAGGGATTGCCCACTCGCTGCTCCCAGCCCCCGCCGAGGGCTTTATAGGTTGCCACCAGATTGGTGGCGATCGCTCCCTGGCTGGTGGCCAGCCGATTCTGCGCCGCCAGGAGTGCCCGCTGGGTGTCCAGCACCCGTTGGAAGTCCACGGCGCCGTCGCGGTATTGGATCAACGCCAGATCCACCGACCGCTGCGCGGCCTTCACCGAGCCCTTCAGGAATTCCGTTTGGTTCTGTGCCTGCAGGAAACCCACTAAGCCGTCTTCCACCTCTTGGGCGGCCTGCAACACCGTATTCTGATAGTCGACCAGCAGCTGCTGCAGCTGCGCATCCTGCAGCCTGACATTGTTCTTGAGGCGACCGTAGTTGAGGATCGCCCAGCTGAACTGTGGGCCACCGGTAAAGGTGAAGCTGTCGCCGTTGAACAAATCCCCCAGATCCTGATTGCCGGTATCCGATGATTGTAGACCGATGGTTCCGAACAGGGATAAGCGCGGGAACATATCCGTCCGGGCGACGCCAATCTCGGCGCTTGCAGCGGCGGCCTGTAGCTGTACCCGGCGCACGTCGGGCCGCCGCCGCAGCAGATCAGCGGGGATACCCACGGCAACGGTGGGTGGTGCCGATGGGATGGGTTTGATACCGAGGGTCTGGCTGAGCCCTCCGGGCGGTTGCCCCAGCAGCACGCTCAGGGCGTGCTCGGACTGGCTTAGCTGCCGCTGCAGATCCGGAATATTGGCCTCGGTATCCCGCAACAGAGTGACCGCCTGCTGCACGTCCAACTCGGTCACGGCACCGTTTTCAAACCGCACCTCGGCAATCTGTAGTGACCGTGCCTGCACCTCAACGTTACGTCGTTGTACTCTGATGAGCTCCTGCACGGTGCGGATATTCATGTAGATACGCGCCACCTCCGCCGTCAAGATGACGAGCACGTCGTCGTAGTTCGCGACCGAGGCGATAAGGGTGGCATCCGCCGATTCCACCGCCCGCCGGAACCGACCCCAGAAGTCCAGCTCCCAGGCTGCATCGAAGCCTAAGTTCGCTTCCCAGTACGTGTCCTCGATGCTCGGTCTGAAATTAGGTGAGTTCTCGCTGATCTCGTTGTAGGTGAGACCGCCAATACCCTGTTGCGTTTGGGGGTATTGGCTGCCGGTGGCGATGCCAAGGTTGGCGCGGGCCTGCAGGATTCGCATGCCGGCGCTCTGCAGGTCATAGTTCTGCGCGTAGGCCGTCTCCACCAGCGAGTTCAGGATCGGATCGTTGAAAGTTGTCCACCAGCTCCGGTAATCAGCCTGCTCGGATTTGGCCTTCGGGTCCTGGGTCTCAGCGAATTTTTCCGCCACTGGCGCGTCTGGGGTCTTGAAGTCCGGTCCCAACGTCGTACAGCCACCAGCGACGAAGGTTGCAGCGATCACGGCAGCCAGGGGGTTGGGTTTGAAAACCCTCATGGCAGTGCTCGCGGCCACGCGAGAGGCGTTGGGGTGCCAGCCGTTGTAACTGGACGAAAAGCTCGTTGTTCGCGGTTTGGATCTCATTAACTCCCCCCTTAGATGCTGCTCCCACAGGGTTGCAAATAATCGGTTATTGGTGTCGCCGCCCTACGGCGATAACGGTGTCTATTGTCACCAGCTTTCAGGGTTTCAGATTCTACTCTGAGAAGATGGTGTAATCAAAATCTTCGAGAGATTGGGGACGCTTGGGAGCATTGTCTGGGCTATTCTAGAGAGCCAGATTTTGTATGCTTTTTCTCGAATTCCATGGATACTGAATGTCGTGCGGTCCGGATCGGCTCTGATTGGAGGCTTAACCAAGAGGAATTTACGACTATACTTGGGTTGCGGCAAGGTCGTTCAAGACCTGAAACCGACGGATAGTTTTCAATTTTTAAGCGTTACCACCGGAATATCGACTATGGGAAAAAAAGATAAAGGCGTGAAGGGTGAGAAGATCAATATCGACCAATCAACGAAGCAGGGTAAGCTTAATCGGAAATACTACGAAAAGGAGCTGCTCAAGTTGCAGATCGAACTGTGCAAGCTCCAGGAATGGGTCAAGGCCAAAAAGAAACGCATCATCATCGTCTTCGAGGGCCGCGATGCTGCCGGCAAGGGTGGGATCATCAAGCGTATCACCGAGCGGGTGAGTCCCCGGGTGTTTCGGGTCGTGGCCCTGCCCGCGCCCAGTGACAGGCAAAAGACTCAGGTCTATTTGCAGCGCTACATGAGGCACTTTCCGGCCGGTGGGGAGGTCGTCATTTTCGATCGTAG
>JAAUXT010072257.1_pt1 | contig 16693 bp, 15 predicted proteins | sample 7278171 | NCBI WGS metagenome assembly JAAUXT01 (sample SAMN14350112, study PRJNA611818) | marine sediment metagenome | isolation source: surface marine sediment (1.8m) | place: French Polynesia: Moorea | collected 2018-08 | reverse complement strand
TATTGGCGCTTCCGCGGCCAAGCCCCGCACCGCCGCACAACCGATCGATCCAGCCGCGCAGCCGCCACAGGGAATCGCCGAAGTAATAGCCCCGTCGGCCGCCGATTTTATGTATCAGGTCCCAGAGCGCCTCGACCGGGGCATCGATTTTGGCGCGATAACCGCATTTGAGGATCGTTCCGCCTGCCCAGTCCGCATCACCGCAATGGGCCCATTCGGGTTCAATCAGCTCACCAGCATCTGCCCAGCAACTATCTATCTGTTGCTGTTTAACCAAATCCAACGCCAAACGAATCGCTTCCCGGCAGCTCAGAAGCTTCTGCGGGATAATCGACTGGATGCGGTTTTCACTGCATACCGCTGCGCTGGTCAAGCCTTCGGTCAGCGGCAGGGCAATCGATGCCGGCACCGGGCTGATCAGGTGAATCCAGTAGGCACTCAGGGTCGGTGTCAAAACAGGCACCGGTATAACCCAGCGTTTACGCAAATGCGCTTCCTCAGCGTAGATATCCAAAAGCTTGCGATAGGTTAAAACATCCGGACCGCCGATATCATACGTTTGTCCGGTGGTCTCATCGTGAGCGAGGCATTCCACCAGGTAATGAATCACATTGCGAATGGCAATCGGCTGGTTGAGCGAAAACACCCAACGCGGTGTGGTCATTACCGGTAGATGCTCCACCAGGTAGCGTAAGATCTCAAAGGAAGCGCTACCGGATCCTAAGATCATCGGGGCTCTCAAATCCGTGGTGGGCACCGATCCGGCTTGCAGGATGTCAGCCACCTCGATACGGGATTGTAAATGTTTGCTCAGGGCTTTGTCTTGTGCTTCGGCCAGACCTCCCAAATAAATAATTCTTGCCAAACCTTCAGAAGCGGCCGCATTGACCATGTTGCGGGCGGCCTTGCGATCCGCTTCGGCAAATTTTTCTTTTTGGGCAATCATGGAATGCACCAGATAATAGGCGGCCCAGCAGCCTTTAGCTGCTTTTTCCAGTGTGGCATATTCCAGCACATCACCCTGAACCAATTCAATCTGTTCGTGCCTCGCCCAGGGTCGGCAGGCGAGCTTATCAAGGGAACGGCCCATGGCCCTGACCCGGTATCCGGCTTCGAGCAAGGCCGGTATCAGCCGCCCGCCGACATAACCCGTCGCCCCGGTCACCAAAATAGGTTGAGAGGTCATTTCACAGTCCTCCACGATAATTGAAGGTAAAATTCAATTTAGCCGCAGTTAATAAGCAGGAGTAATGGAGTACTGGAGTATTGGAGTATTGTAAGAGGATCATGACCCTGCTGCATGCGTACCAGCTTTAACCCAGTACTCAACTACACCATTACTCCAATCTCTATTCAATCAAACTCTCCATCACTCCGAATTGAATTAAACGTAAGTATTGAGCTTACGCGCCGCCAATCGAATCGATAATTGATCCGGTTTTTTTAAAACCCATTCAGACGTGGGTTCGGAGCTTTAGCTCGACCGGATGCGGATTCAAGTATGTTTGCATTTTTAAGTACTGCTGATCGTATTTGCGCACAAAATGGTTGATGAGCGTGATCGGCACCACCAGCGGCACATACTCCTGCCGATATTGATCGAAGACCTCCAGCAGCTCCTGCTTTTCATCTTTAGACAATTGCTTTTTAAAATATCCCATTAGATGCTGCAGCACATTCATATTCTTCTTGGGTGTGGTTTTGAGCGCCAGGGCTTCCATCAGAATCGCTTCATATTGGGCATACAACTCATCCATGGGCAGCTGTTTGCCGGCGGCCACCAGTTTGCCCATCAACCGCGAATGCTTTTGGCTATGCGAGAGAATCAAAAGCTTGTTGCGGGTATGAAAATCCACCAGATTCCCCATATTTTTGCCATTGCTAATCGTCTGCCGCCAGCGCTGCAAAGCAAAAATACGTTCGATAAAATTTTCTCTGATTTTGGGATCATGCAGCCGCCCGTCGTCTTCGGCCGGAATCAGCGGGAAATGCTTCATAAATTCCCTGGCAAACATGCCCACCCCTTTTTTGACGGGCATGCCTTTCTCGGTGTAGACCTTTACCCGGATCATACCGCTGCTCGGAGAGTCACTTTTGAAAATAAAACCATGCAGATCTTCCTTCTCCAATTCTTTGACTCTCTTGCGGGCCCAGGTCAGCATCTGCTCGGTGTTATCCGTTTTGGTCTTAAAGGTAATCAACCGCGGGTTTTCCGGATCGCCCACCAGACGCATCGATTCCCGGGGAACGCCAAAACCGGCTTCGACTTCCGGACAGACTGGCATATAATCCACAAATTGACCCAGGGTGCGGGTTAGGTAACGATCCATCTTGTGACCGCTATTCCAGCGAACTGAATTACCCAGCAAACAGGAGCTGATACCCAGTCGAACGCGTTCATTCATAGTGCGCCTCCATTTATATGACTGTTTGTTAGAGCTGAAGAGGTTTTTACTTTTTTATTTATCTAAATACCATAGATATGATAGGCATGATGGTCAACATGAAAACTGATTATCAAAAAGGAATGGCACATGCTCACTGAAATGAAAGCCCTTGCCCAACAAAAAAATATGTGTGTTCTAGCCACCGTTTCCGGTCAAAAACCATATTGTTCATTGATGGCTTATGTCACAGATGACAATTGTGATGAAATCTACATGGTCACCCATAAAAACAGCACCAAGTACAAAAATTTGATGCAGAATCCAGCGGTCAGCCTGTTGATCGATACGCGCGAAAAATTCCCCCGCTCCCAGGCCAAAGCGCTGACGGTGGAAGGTGTCTTCTGCCAAATTGAAAATACGGTGAAACGAAAACTGGTGGCCGCAAAGCTTTTGCAAACCCATCCCCACCTGGACGACTTTATGCAACACCCCGAAGCCGATATTTTTTGCGTCAAGATCAGCTCTTTTCTATTGCTGGACGGACTACAGCAGGCGCATTTCGAAATGATCTGAAGTGATCCTCATATTTTTTCAGAGCCAATCGTTACAATCCCCAGATAGCCATCAACGGTGACCTCGTCGCCATTTTGGATGAGCTTGGTGGCGTCGGGAATGCCGGTTACACACGGCAAACCGTATTCTCTGGCGATGATGGCCCCATGGATCAGCATGCCCCCCCGTCGCTCCACCACACCGGCAGCCAGCGGCACCACAAAGGTCATGTTTGGATCAACAGCATCACAGATTAAAATTTCACCATATTTGAATTCGGCCAACTCGGCGTTTTGCTGTATTACCCGGGCAGGGCCTTTGGCCAAACCCGGACCGGCGGGCTGGCCGATCAACTGACGGGCTTGGATGACAAAATCGTCCTCGGGTTTTTGCTTGTAGGGCGCTTGAAATTGCGGTCGATGATCCAGGCTTTCAACCACATTAAGTAGTTCAGCGGCAATCTTTTTGTTCGACCCTCCGTAGAGGTTATCATCGATCCGTTGTCTGGCCTCTCGCACCGCCGCCAGCAACTGGGCCTCAATTCTGCCCAAATAGATATTGTCATCATCCCGCAGTTGATAGCTGCTGCGGGCAAGATCTAATAGCTCACCAGCCATTTGTTTTTGATCACCTTCAAACATACTTAGAAATTTTTGCTGCAAGGCATCCTTATTTTTTGATGCTTGCCGACCGCCTTCAGCCGGCAGATGAGCCGCCATTTCGAGTAAAATCTTATACAGTGCGTCCGGCGCCTGTTCACACTGGGTGCCACCGGTCACCGCGCAGGTCAGGTCACCAAATTTTTCAACAAACCGATCCACCGCCGATAGAAACGCTGCATCAAGGTTTTTAGTTTGACCTTCATTGAGCGCATTGGCCAGGGACGGATTCTTGCGAACCTGCTTTGCCAGGTCCGCCAGCATTTGATTTCTTTCCAGACTGGCCATTTCGGTATGGGTCAGCAGATCAATAAATTCATAAGGATCTTCCGGGTGCATGGCATCGTTGTATATCTGCCCAAACAGACGCACCCCATGGGCATAGGGAATAAACTCTTCCCAGTAAATATTGGTCCATTTCTGATTGATCTCCCAGCGGTGATTGATTTCCGCTGCCAAGTCCTCATCCGACAGCTCGGTGAGGTTCTGCTGTCCCATATCATCTGCTGCACCAATCATGGCCGGTATCAGCTCATTTTCAATTTTTTGGCGCAGTCGTTTTAGATTGTCAAAGCTGCGGTGTAAGCTCAGGTACCAGCTGCGGTCGTCCTCTTTGGATTGAGTCGATAGGGTGGTAATGGGACGGGATTGAAGCACAACCAGGTCGTTTCTGCGAAACGTCCACTCCATATCCTGGGGGGATTTAAAATAGTTTTCAGCTTCCAGCGCCAGTTCAAAGACATGATGCGTTTCTTGTGTATTCAGGGGCGGCTGGTGGGCAAGATTCTGCGGCAGATCGTCCAAACGAACACCGGAATCAGCGGCTATTGCCCAGCGCTTTCGATCAGCCGGGGTGTGCGAAATAATTGTTTTTTTCTGGCGATCAAGGATCCAGCGATCGGGTTCAACTGCGCCATCCACAAGACCCTGGTTTAAGCCATATACGGATTCTATGATACCCTGGGAACGATCGTTGGGGCTCTGTGAAAAGGCGACACCGGACTTTTCGCCGACAACAATTTCCTGAATCACAACCGCCATTGCGCTTTTTTTAACGTCCAATCCAATTTCCTGGCGATATAACAGCGCCGCGTCGGACCACAGCGAGGCCCAGACCTTGGCAATGTGTTCCAAAATTGCAGCGGTTCCCTGGATATTGACATAGGATTCATGCAAGCCGGCAAATGAGGATGCGGCATCATCTTCTTCGGGTGCCGACGATCTGACAACCACGGCCTTATCTTTGAACGCAGCGTGTATGGCTGGCTTCAGTTGACTGGATATATCATCTGGAATCGGCTTGCGTAGAAACATATTTCGAATGCGGGTGGCGCAATCCCAGATTTCTTCCCAGCGCATTTCTTTGAATGCTTTGCGATTGAGCTCCAGCAGAATGCGCTCGCGCAATCCGGTTCGGGACACATATTCTCGGTAGGTATCACTTGTCACGCAGAGCGTTTTGGGAACCCTGAAACCGCCCCTGGCCAGCAAAGCCAGCGCTTGTCCCTTTCCGCCGACTCGCGCTCCGTGTCCTTCTCCAATATTTTCAGCCGCTATGATCCAATTCATTGATCAATATGAAACTCCATTACGTTTTGAAAATTTCGAACCAGGTAGTAGGAACTAGCGCTTACCTTAACAAGCGCACAGGACGGCGATCGGGCGAAATCTTCCAGATACGGATGTTTGGAAAGGTAAAGTTTTAGAACATCGGCTCGCTCAGGATCTTTGATCTCCTCTGCTACGCCGGTGACGGTAATGGAAATGGCTTCATGAAAGTCGGATTCCTGATTTACGCTGCTGTTTACCAGAACCGCTACGCGTGAATCTGATGTTAGGTTTGAAAATTTGCGCGTCGTTTTCGGCGTAATAAAGAAAAGATGCCGCAAATCAGCAGTGGCTACAAAAGCCACAAGGCTGGCGTAAGGTTGACCGCCGGTCTGGGTGGCGACGACCGCCAATTTTTGAGATTCAAAAAGACGCCGCAGACGGTTTTGGATTTCAGCTGACGTTTCCATGAACAGCCTCTATGATCTTAGGTCAAATGAGCCAAAGAGATTATTTGCCGGCCCCAACCAGCGGCAGTTCTTTGTCCAGCTTGAAAAATACCAAAAATTTGGCTTCTTCTTTGTCGTTTGGATACTCACGACGGCGCAAAGAGTATAAAAGCTCCGAATCTTGTTCCTCTTTCACCTTGGTCATAAACAGCCGTTTGCCTTTGTACCCGGGGCCTTCTTCCATGAACAGAAATGTTGCATGGGGATTGGACTGCAGGTTGTGGTGGGAGAGACGGTCGCGCATAATAACCGCCAATGTGCCATCGTCCATGAAGTGGGGTCTGGCGTAGATCGCCGCGTCAACCTTGCCGTCGCTATCTGCCGTGGCCAGCACGCCGACACCTTTGGTGTCTTCGAAATAATCCTTGAGATCCATAATGCCCTCCTCTGGCAATCAGATATTGCCGCTATACAATTTGGTATCCTTTTGATAGATATAATGACTTTCAAGTGAATTGATTATATGAAACTATAATACATCCTTGAGAAAAGAAAAGATCATAGAGAAGAGCAAAATGAAGATCGCACAAAATTTATGGCAGGTGGGTGGCGGCGGTTTTACTGCGGCCGAGGATGCGGCCATATATCTGATCCGTTTTGAAAATCAGGCCGCTCTAATTGATGCCGGCTGCGGCCGCGCGCACAACCAACTGGTCGCCAACATTTCGGCTGTTTTGCCTGCAGAAATCCCGATTCCGTATTTGTTTCTGACCCATTGTCATTATGATCATGTCGGCGGCGCAGCGGCGATAAGAGATCAATACGGCTGCAAAATTGTGGCCCACAGGCTGGATGCACCCTATTTGGAAAAAGGAGACACGACTGTGACCGCAGCTTCCTGGTACGGCACCAAAATGGACCCGCTCAGCATCGATCACAAAATACAGGAGCAGACGGAAAGATTTAAGATCGGCAAAGGAGAGCTGATCGCCCATCATTGCCCGGGTCATTCACCCGGTTCTGTGGTCTATCGGATAAAACTTGCAGACCAGACAGTATTATTTGGCCAGGATGTGCATGGCCCCCTGGATTCTTCATTCTTGTCCAATCGCCAGGATTATATCAATAGCTTAAAATTTATGATGACTTTAAAGGCGGATATCCTTTGCGAAGGGCACTTCGGTGTTTTTGAAGGAAAGGAGAAGGTCGAAAAATTTATCCGCTCTTACCTTGGCTGAGTGTGCAAATCGCTACAAACGCGAAGATAAGGCTTACGGCCGATTCGTCAGATACACCCCGGTCGTTACCAGTAGTGCGCCGACTAGCAATGAAAAGGTTAGTGGTTCATCTAGAAAAAAGAAAGCCATTAGAATCGCACTGATGGGAACAAAATTGATGAACAAGCCGGCTTTGGTGGGCCCGATCTTTTTGATGCCCTCATAGAACCACACAAATCCCAGCACCGTACCGAAAAAACCCAAATAAAAAATATTCCACCAATCTAAGATCGAATAATGGATGAAATTGGCAAGACCTTCGCTGTAGGCAGGGATGAACAGCAGAAGAGTGCCGGTTAGAGAACTGTAGGTAACCGACGCCAATGGAGAAAGACCTGACATCACTGTTTTGCCGAGCAAAGAAAACGTCACCCAGCTGGCCACACACAGAAAAATATACAATTCACCCCATCCCAGATTACCGTGCAATATGATGCGCAGGTCACCTTTTGATATGGCCAAGATGGCACCGACAACAGAAATGACAATACCCGTGATTTTGGTGCCATTGAGCTTTTCTTTAAATATAGCCGCTGACAAAAGGGCTATCATTATTGGATTATTGGCGATAATGATCGCTGCCCGGCCAGCCTCGATCAGTTTGAGTCCTTTAAAAAAAAATACGTTATAGAAAAAAACACCGGTCAATCCAAGCAGAAACACGGGCAGCAGTTGTCCCTTTCTTAAAAAAGCCAGTTTACCTTCCACTTTCCAGGTGATGAAAACCAGCAATACGGTCGCCACTGCAAATCGGAAAAATGCTGCCGAGAAGGGACCCACATGCTGGACCAGGCTGCGCCCGGCAACAAAGGTCCCTCCCCAAAAAATTGCAGTTAACAGCAATTTAATATACGTACCCATAGCATAGCGTCTTTTAACCCAGACAGCCAGGTTTTTGCCGTCTGCTGTAACATGGAAACATCTGTTGGAAGGAAGGTATCAATTTGAGCTATTTCCTGACAGCCGGAATAAAGTGATTTAAACATGCGCTTGGGGGATTCATATGGAACCGTATCGAAACCGGAGAACTTACAGCGACCTGTCTCAAAATCGAATGCCTAACTTTCATTTTCTTCGTTCGCCAGCAGCTGCTCAATAATCTGAGAAATGATTTTGTCGGCCTGTGACGCCAAAACTCGAGCCGAGCCTGCGCCCCGGTGACCTCCGCCACCAAATTGCGCTAGCATCAGACCGACGTTGACGTTACAGCCGGTATTAAAAATGCTGTGTCCCAAGTTAATAACAACCCGGTCTTTCTTTTGATCCTCATAGCGAATTCTGACGTTAACCGACGTCTCAGGAAACAGGGAATAAACAAGGAAACGATTACCAAAAGGGGGATTGTCAAATGACCGAAAGTCAGTTAGGGCCACATGCTGATTTATCGCAGTGTGTTGTTTTAGAAAGTCCAAATAACGGTCATTCTGGTGAATCACTCCCTGGCAGTTTTGCTTGACCTCAGCATTTTTCAATACCTGTTCGATATTGTGCTCTCTAAGAAGAGCGACCAGCTTATTCCAGTAAGGCTCATTGGGTTGCGCCTCGTTTGACACCGTCAGAGACACAAGTACGTAAGGATATTTTTCTGGATGAAGAACTTCATCCAGAGTTAAATTGGCAGCATCGATTTTATCCGCCGCTTGCACCAGTTCACTGTAATCTCTCTGGAACTGATTCTGGTAATACTTAAAGATGATCCCTGCAGCGGACGGCGCAATATCAAAGTCGCCGCTAAAGGCAGAGTCGATCTGATTGGTAAAATGATGATCAAACCACAGCGCACAACGCTTATCATATGGCAGGTTGGCAATAATGTCGTGTTCTCGAATTTCGATTAGCCCTTTCTGCACGGCATTGGGCTCCACCCATAAGGTCGGCTCTGTGATATCTAATGCTTCGCACAGCAGGACCGCACATACGATGCCGTCAAAATCCGGTCGCGTTACAATACGCATTCACATACCCCACAACATTATCGATTAGCCTTCTGAAAAGTCAGGAGAATTTTATTGATGTTTAATGGCACTTAAATTAAAACTATAGCCACAATCTTTTTAAAATACAAGGAGGATCAGCGCCATGGCTCTTTATCTTGTTCAACATGGGAAAAGCCTGCCAAAGGACAAGGACCCCGATCAAGGCCTCTCTGAAGAAGGCAAAGCCGAAACAGAATTGATCGCTAAAACAGCCAAAGATAAGGGTGTTAGCGTATCCCAGATCAGACACAGCGTCAAAACACGCGCCCGTCAGACAGCAGACATATTTGCGCAGGTCTTAAGCCCCGAACTGGGTATCCAGGAAATCAGCGGTATAAAACCGATGGACGACGTTGCTCAAGCAGCTGCTAATTTGGATTCGGCTGAAAATACGATGCTGGTCGGCCATCTGCCGTTCATGGAACGCATGACCGCGTTTTTGATTACAGGTTCATTTGACAAACCGGTTATTAAATTCCAAAACAGCGGCATCGTGTGTCTTGACAAAGACCCCGATACCCAATCTTGGATTATCCTTTGGACCCTGTTACCCGCCATTGGGTAGTATAGGAGAAAGATATGAATTTCGAATGCATCTTATATGAAAAAGATCACGGTGTCGCTACGATTAAATTGAATCGTCCTGAGGTTTTAAACGCCATGAACAAGCAGCTCTGGCTAGATTTGCAGGCGGCCCTGGAAGATGCCCGACAAGATCCCGAGGTAAAAGCATTGATCATTTCCGGTGAGGGTCGGGCCTTTTCGACCGGTGCCGATCTGAAAGAATCCAAAACCAGAAGTTTAGAAGACTATCGTGACTACCTGGTGGAACTTCAAGAGGCCTCACGTAAAATTATTCGTTTTGAAAAACCAACCATCGCTGCAATTAACGGGTATGCGCTGGGCTCCGGCTATGAGTTGGCATTGGCATGTGATATCCGCATCGCAGCTGAGGAAGCCCAAATCGGGTCTCCTGAAGCAATGGTCACCTCATCGGTAACCGGGGGAGCTTTTCGGCTGATACAGAACTTAATCGGTCCAGGAAAAGCCAAAGAGCTACTTTTTACCGGACAGTATATCGACGGCAAAGAAGCCGAACGCATCGGTTTGGTCAACAGGTCCGTACCCCTCAAACAACTTGAATCCGCTGCCCGGGAAATGGCCGAAAAAATTGTGGCCAATTCAGCCATCTCCATTAAGATGATCAAAAAAGGGTTGCAGATGGCCCTGAGCGGGATTAGTCTGGACGCCCTGATGGATTTTGAAATTGAAGCCTGTCTGACCTGTGTTTCCACCAAGGAACGCCAAGAATCACTTAAAGAGTTCGCGGAGCGGAAAAAGAAGTAGGTTCAGGGTTCAAAGGTTCATGGTTTATGTCCTCTGACCTCTGTTTGCCGCGACTAAGCTTGCTAAAGCGAAGCCGGGTCATCTGACTTCTGTTTTCAACCTTTGAACCTCTGAACGTTGAACCTTGAACCAGACGAAGGAGTGAGAATGTCCCTAGAGCGCATCTTTAATGCCGAATCGGTGGCCATCATCGGGGCCTCAAAAAATGAGACCAAACGCGGCTATCAGGCCATCCGAACCCTTTTGGATGAAAAATATGAGGGCCGAATTTATCCGGTTAACCCCAAAGAAAAAAGCATTTTGGGGTTTAAATGCTATCGAAATGTAACCGATATAACTGAATCCATTGATGTGGCATTGGTGGCAACTCCGGCAAAGACACTGCCGTCAGTGTTGGCTGATTGCGGGAAAAAAGGCGTAAAAGGCGCGGTGGTCCTGGCCGGTGGATTCGGTGAAATCGGATCCGAGGGCCGCAAGCTGGAGGATGATATGGTAGCGGCAGCCAAAAAATACAACATCCGCCTGATCGGCCCCAACACCTCCGGCATGCTCAACCTTAAAGATAACTTAAATCTGGTGGGATTAAAAGACGCCCCCAGGGGAGATATTGCCCTGCTGACCCAGAGTGGCAACATGGCGCTGACATTGATCACCGAAGCCAAAATTAAAAGCCGCAAGGGATTTTCCTATTACGTTGGTGTCGGCAATGAAGCCGACATCAAGTTTCACGAATATTTGGAATTTTTTCGGCAGGATCCGGACACGCGGGCCATTTTGATGTATGTGGAAGGTATGCGCAATGGCCGTGAATTTTTGCAGCAGGCCCAAAAAACAACCCTGGAAAAACCGATCATCTTGCTCAAAAGCGGTCGTTCGGTCACCGGCAAACGGTCCGCCGGTTCTCACACCGGCGCCCTGGCCGGCATGTCTGAAGTTGCCAAAGGGGCTTTTCAGCGCGCCGGCATTGTGGTGATTGAAAAATCCGATGAGCTATTCCCGGCCGCCGAATCACTTTCAAGCCTGCCGCCCATTAAAAATAATAAAGTGGCCATCCTGGCAGACGGCGGCGGCCATGCCACCATTGCGGCCGATATTTTAACCGACCTGGGTATCGAGCTGCCTGAGCTGAGCGAAAAAACCCAGACCCGGCTCAAAGAGATCCTGCCGGCGGCAGCCTCAGTTCCAAACCCGGTTGATGTGGCCGGCGGTACGGATGCAGATCCGTCAGTGTTTGCCGATTGTGCCGAGATCATCCTCAAAGATTCAAATGTCGGTGGTCTTTTGATCGTCGGTCTTTTCGGCGGTTACGGCATTCGCTTTGCCGAGAGCCTGGCGTTGATGGAAGAAGACGGCGCCCATCGCATGGGCAAACTCGTCAAAAGACGCAATAAGCCCATTGTACTACACAGCCTGTATAATCATGAAAAACCGCATGCACTTGATCTGCTGCGATATTACAAAATTCCGGTCTATGATTCTTTGGATATCTCTGCAAAATGTATTGCAGTTTTAGCGGAATACGGCAGGTATCTGGCCAGTTATCACACCAAGATATCCTTCAAGCTAAATTGGAAGGCCAAAGCCAAGCCTGAAGGCAACAAAATCATTAAAAAGGCGATTCAGGAGGGACGATTTTCATTGCTCGAACATGAAGGTAAAAAACTGTTTGAAATACACGGAGCATCAGTGCCGAAAGATTGCCTGGTGACAAGCGCAGATGAAGCCGTTCAATGCGCAATAGACCTGGGAACTGACGTGGCCCTCAAAATTGTTTCCCCTGATATTTTGCATAAAAGCGATGCCGGCGGCGTGCGCATTAAACTCAATACAGAAAAGGAAATCCGGTCCGCTTATCGCCAAATCCTAAAAAACTGTAAAAAGTATGCCCCCAAGGCAGATATCAGAGGTGTGCTGGTTTCCCCGATGGCCGATGAAGGCGTGGAGGTGATTATCGGAACCAAAATCGATGATCAATTCGGACCCGTAATCATGTATGGCCTTGGCGGCATAATGGTTGAAATTATACAAGATTTGGCCTTCCGGGTGTTGCCGATCTCGCCAACAGGCGCCCGCAAAATGGTTGCTGAAACCAAGTCTTATCCGATTTTGGACGGGGCGCGCGGAACAGCACCGCTGGACAAAAAGGCCCTCCAGCGCCTACTGGTCCTGTGCTCGGATATTGTCGAATCCTATCCGCAAATCCAGGAGATGGATCTGAACCCGGTGATTGTTCATGAAAAAGGGGTTAGTGTCGTCGATGTGCGCATCATATTAAAATCAGATGACAGAGGTCAGAGGTCAGAAAACAGAAGTCAGAAAAAGAGGATAGAAGAATGAAGATATACTAGACGTTGTTGGTTATTGATATCCGAATAATCCGCAATCTGAAATCCGCAATTACCAATACTCCAGTACTTCAGCACTCCAACCCAAAGCATAGGAGAACAATGCGATGAATAAAAAAATTGAGACCCCAAATGCCCCGCAGGCCATCGGTCCCTATTCCCAGGCCATTCAAGCCGGCAATTTTTTATTTGTCTCCGGTCAGGTCGCCATTGATCCGGCAACCGGAGATATTGTTGCCGGCGGCATTGAGGCCCAGACTGACCGCGTGCTAAAGAATGTTACGGCCATTATCGAAGCGGCCGGTATGTCTTTGCAGGATGTGGTCAAGTGCTCCTGCTTTTTAAAAGACATGAACGATTTTGCAGCTTTTAATGCTGTTTATGAGAACACCTTTGGCCAGATATTGCCGGCCCGCGAAACCGTTGAGGTTGCAAGACTCCCGAAAGATGTGCTCGTGGAAGTGTCTGCGATTTGCTGCCAATAGCACATTTCCCAGGAAAGGTTGCACAAACCAGGAACGGTATTACCATTTATGTTATACGGACACAGAAAGTGCTGTTTGCTACCAAACATGGGGTAGATATCAGTGAATGGTAACCAATGAACACAAGCGGTAAAAAGTTAAAACTGCTGGTCACCGGCGCCAGTGGATTTATCGGCCAGGAGGTGGCCAACCAGTTGGCGTTTGGTGGGTACAATCCCAAGCTGATGATTCGCAAGGCCGGTGATGACTGCGAGATTTGCCATCTGCCCGCGGACTTCGTAATGGCTGACCTGCGAAACCGCGAAAGTCTGAAACTGGCGGTCAAAGGCGTTGACGCGGTCATTCATCTCGCGGCCCGAGCCACCTTTGAATCCTATGATACCTTAAAACCCTCTATTTTCGATGGTTCGGTAGCCTTGATGGAAGCCGCCATTAGCGCCGGTGTGAGCCGGTTTGTCTATAGTTCGAGCCTACTCGTCTACGATGGAAATTCTCTCAGTGTGAATGCCGATACACCGGCAAATCCAGTTCTTGATTACGGCCGTATTAAAATAGACACCGAAAGAAAACTTTCAGAAATGGCCGCTACTGCCGGTATGTCTTTTGCTGCTTTGCGTTTACCGCATGTATATGGTGCCAAAGATCTAATGTTTCGCCAGCTGCGGGACGGACGCCTGATATTACCGGGCCTTGGGAAAAACACTTACACCCATTTGCATGTGGCCGATGCGGCTGCAGCCATTATCGCCTGTGCCGAACAGGCATATTCAGGCATTCTACCCTTTGGTGACCGCCTGCCGGCGACCTGGACGGATTTTCTTAAAGTGGCCAAAGAGTATTACACTAAAGCCCGCGTTTTCTTGATTCCCCAGTGGCTGGCATTGCTGGCGACCGCATTGCTGACCCCATTTCGGCATCTGCGTCCCTACCCTGGATTGGAGACACCGGGGGCTGTTCGCACATATAATTTCAGTATAGCTGTCGACCCGCAACTTTTATGGAAGGATTTAGGATTGGAGCCCGCTTACCCTACAATTTACGAGGGGATCCCGGCGGTCGTCAAGGAGAACAAAAATCTGCAAAGGATCATCGTTCGATAGGACTGGGAAACGGCGTTCAAATGGAAATCAATCAAACGACCCAATCTTGCGGGCACCCAAAATGCCGGGCAATTCATCAGGCATTAATATAAGATCTTAGTTGTTTTCATCCACCACCTTATGATCCGGGCGTGTATCTTCAGCGGGCTCGGGGGTTAGCGCTTCTACTGAACCGAGCAAAATGGCAATAGGCCGGGTTTGAGGGCTGATATCCAGGATATTGATAAGGGCCTTGGTCAGCGGCACCGCCAAAAAAAATCCCACCGTCCCCAATACCCACCCCCAGAATAGCAGTGATAAAAAAACTACCAAAGTCGACATGCCAAGCCCGCGACCCAAGACCCTAGGCTCCAGAATGCTGCCAATAAGCGTATTGACGGCAAAATAGCCCAGCGCAACCAGCAGCGATGTCTGCACATCCGTCTGTATGAGCGCAAACAGGACAGCTGGAATCGTCATCAGAAAGGCGCCTAAGAAGGGGATATAATTTAATAAAAATGCCAAGATGGCCCACAGGATGGCAAAGTCGATACCCAAAATCCACAGCCAGAGCCAGATACACAATGCGGTCGCCATGCTGGCAAGACTTTTGATGATCATGTATCGACTGATGGCGCTCAAAACTCCCCGCAGTCGTTCCTCTGCGGTCTCCGTTAGATGGAATGCTATCCTGAGCCTGTTCAAAAGTCTGGGCGCCTCCAGCAGCATAAAAACAACGACCAACAGAACCAGCAAACCAGTCCCAAAGGTGCCGCTTATGCTGGTTAAAGCGATACGCACCAGGCCGAAGGCTGCGGCCGGGTCTAAAATGTCTTTGACCGCTTCGCGGGCTCTGGCCACACCGATTTCCTCCAGCCAGGACCCGACCTGGTCACTGAGCAGCAGCAATCGCTCCTGATAACCGGGCAAACCATCTCTGAAACCTTCCAATTGTCCGGCAAATAATAATGCCAGAACACTTATAAACTCAAGCAACAAGAACACGACAATTGCCAGTGAAAGCCATTTGGGCACCCGTTTGCGTTGCAACCAACGCAATAACGGTGTGGTGATCGTTGCAATAAATGCCGCCAGCAGGACGGGCGCAATAACAGACGCGGCTGACTGCATAAACATCACCGCAATGGCAATGGCTGCCATCACAATCAATGCTCGTGATAGGGGTGAAAAACTGGAGGGCGCGCTCATTGTTTAATCTCCGTTCTTGCATGCCGTGGTATGGATTGTATCAACAATGCAAAGCCCGTTGGATCTGATGCGCTTCTACAGGGAATAAGCGCTTGTTATTATATAGCTGACGAATATAACGAGCCTATAGTTAGGTGTCAATGTTCCTATGTAAGCATGCTGTTAGGAGTAAAAATCATATGAGAAGACAAATGCGTTCAGACGATGCAGGGCAAAACATATTTTTTAATAGTTTGGAGTGGATCTCAGTCAACGTCTATTTGTTGCGTGGGTTTGGAAAATCGAGGTTTCTCTTCAGGGAGCTGGAACCTCGCCATTACAACATTTCTCACATCCCTAATGATCAGATAGAGCGCGGGCACATACAACAGAGTCAACACAGTGGCAGCCAGCAGTCCAAAACAGATGCTGATGGCCATGGGGATTAAAAACTGGGCCTGAAAACTGCGTTCCAGCAATATGGGTAACAGCCCGGCAATAGTAGTGATGGATGTCAGCAGCACCGGTCTGAACCTGGCCTTACCGGATTCCACCACTGCGGTTTCAACATCCAGACCCCAGCGTACTGATCGGTTGATAAAATCGATTAAAATCAATGAGTCGTTGACCACAATGCCGGAAAGCGCCACTATGCCAAAAAGACTGATAATGGTAAACTCCTTGCCCATAATCAAATGACCAAAGATGGCCCCGATGAGGCCGAAGGGAATGGCCATCATGATGATCACCGGCTGGATGTATGATCGAAACTGGCTGGCCAGCAACAGAAAAATGCCCATCATGGCCAGCAAATACCCGGACTTCATGCTGTCAATTGACTCACCGGTACGTTTGGCCTGCCCTCCCAGATCATAATTTACACCCGGATAACGCTCTAACAGACCGGGTAAAAAATTATTTTTCAGGTCAGTCACAATCTGCCTGGCATTGGCGGTGGTTTCATCAATGTCAGATATGACCGTTACAGTTCTTTTGCGATCCACCCGGTTAACAATCGAATAAGCCCTTCCATTCACAACATCGGCCACCTCTTCGATGGGAATTTCCCGGCCGTCATCGGTCCGGATCCGCATTTCGTCAAACCCGGAAAGGCTGCTGCGCTGCTGATCCGCATATCGCACCATGACTTTGACATCATCCCGTCCCCGCTGAATGCGCAGGGCCTCTTCCCCGTAAAAGGCCTGGCGGACCTGTTGGGCAAGCCCGCGCATGGTTACCCCAATTGAACGGGCACCCGGCTTAACCCGCAGCTTTTTCTCCTGCTTGCCGGGTGCTCGTTCAATTGGGGTAACCATGCGCGGGCTTGCCCAACAGGTCCGCCAGGCCTTTTACGGGGAAGAGGCCCTGCGCATTCAGCGGGGACGGGATGATGTCAAAGTC
>JAAUXT010138979.1_pt1 | contig 16697 bp, 6 predicted proteins | sample 7278171 | NCBI WGS metagenome assembly JAAUXT01 (sample SAMN14350112, study PRJNA611818) | marine sediment metagenome | isolation source: surface marine sediment (1.8m) | place: French Polynesia: Moorea | collected 2018-08 | reverse complement strand
TGTGTTCATGGGGTTGACCCACCACTGTCTCCTCTTGGGGGGATGATACTCACTCTCCTCTGATGAGAGGATAAGGATAATTAAAAGAGAAACAAGTCTTGCTTTTTTGCATGCCCGCACACTGAAAGATGACCTGTCCCGGTCAAAACGACGAAAAAAAGCTCGATTTTTCTGAGGCAACATCACCATGCCAGAAATGAACATGTGAAATGAATGAACTTCCTGTATTTGAGAAAAAGGTACAAAACCGGACGCGGCATCCCAAAACCGGTACAACGCGATGTGAAAACGGAATAAATATCGTGCAGAGAACGATGTGTTCCGTCGCGATGTTCTGTCACGGAACCTGTGTGGCGCAAAATGTTCCGTAGTGCACAAAACGCCGTGATGCGAAGTTTGTGTTCCGTGACGGAACATCGCGACGGAACATCGTACGGAACCTGTGTGGACAACCCGTTACGTGTGGGGCGCGAATATGGTGGCTGACTTTTCGCAAAAACGCAGTAAATGGACGCCCTTGTGCGTGTGTTCAGTGACGTGCTTCCACATGGACGCAAGGAATTGAGTAGTGAATGGACTCGTCCGTAAAACAGGCCTGACGGTCACCCGAGGCCGAACCCACCCAAGAAAAAGTCCCACCTCCACCCCGACCCCCAAGTAAAGATCTGCCACATCAACTGGTGGGATGCACTCCGAGTATCTGATGCTCTGTTTTGGGGTGTAGTTGCGTCTTGTACACGGGTGGATATGGTAAATGTGTTCAAACAGTGATTCCTCGGACGTTTTCTCGTGTGTTTTGACACAGGTGAGTGTAGTTCACAGTGTCATCACAGTGATCCCGTCGTCATCTGCGAGACTTGTGTGACCCAGGAATCTCCCGCCCCAGAGATCACATCAGAACAGGAGCGGCAGCAGACAGATGGATAAGAAACCACCCAGTGAACCCCCATCTGTCAAGCGTGTTGCTTCCTTGTATTGGAACCGCGGTTCAGATCCCCATTTTGCCTCATCAGCCACACGGAATGAGAGAGCGGGTCTTCGCAGAGCTGTTTGACTGTGTGTGAGGCATCGGTCCCCAGGGTCCGCAGATCGCAGCGATGTGAGTGAGCTTTATTACCCCGCGCTTCGTGGAAGCGATCCACAATCCGAGGAGACTCCGTCAGACCTGGGACTCGATACCCAACTCTCAGATGCGGGCGATAAGGCCGGGTCCGGCTGAAGTACTGGAACCGTGGAAGTTGTGTGGAGTTGGTCAATAAATAACCCATGAAAGGAGAGAAGAACGGAAGACTTGGATAGAAACTTGGGGTGATTCTGGAGACGCTCACCTGAGGTCAGTCGAGCTTCAGCGCTGACGACGAACGAGTCGTAAAAGGACGCAGCGGAGGACGCTGATCCACGTCATTTCCGCCCGGACTGGGACTGAGTTATTCTCAGAGTCAGTAATTGGCGTGTTTGTATGCCGTGAGATATTTCTGGTTTTATTTGCCAAGAAACCGCGAGTTATTTCAGGAGACCGGAAGGTACGTCGCTTTGCAACAGATACTCGAATGGTCGGATTGCCTGGTCGCGTCGGACGGACCTGACTTGCGACACTCACGGCATAATTAATTGAAGCGTGATGGCGCCAGATAGTCTGAAGAGAGCAGCAGCTGCGCAGGATTAAAAACACTCGTAAATTCTCCACTTTTTGCACGTGAGATTAGAATTGATCCCGACCGCCGGGCGGCGACGAGACCCGACCAGGTGTGTCTCAGCTGTGCGGCGTGTCCTTGACGCCGGGAGAAGTCTCGCTGTCGCGCGGTCTTGAGCGTCCGTGATGGACAGAGAAACGGACGACGCCCACGGGGAACGGACGGACACCTGAACGGTCCCTCGGGAAGAAAGAAGAGAGGCCGGTGATGGTTTGTTGCTGGAGGTGAGACCGCAGTGACCACAGGCAAGAGCTCGCCCAGGCAGTCTGGGATGAGCTTCATCAGGCGACACCTGACGTCTGCAAGAGTTTTTGGTGCACATTGGTACATCTTCAAGGAATTTGAGAGTCAAGTTCTTGGGGTCAATTTCCTGCAACCAAAGCCTGTCCACTGAGCATTTCCGGTTTTGTTGTCAGCACGAAAACAGATCCCAACGATCAGATCTGAGAGGCAGGAAGTTCCATTCCGTTGGTGGTGGATCGAAGCCATGTTTATTTGCATTGCTATTTTGGTAAATCATTACATAATCGTTGCAGTATGACAACATTATGTGGGCTGTGCGCTTCCTCCATGACAACTGGAATTGAAATGTGGAGAGTGTGGAAACAGGAAATGCAACCGGATCCACACTGATGAAAACTTTTGCGTGGATGCGAGTTCATTTATCGTGTCGTATCGTCTGAATGTTTGAAAAACACATTGTGGAGAACAAGAAAAGCTGCTCCACAAATCGCTGCGTTTGTGGCCTTGTGCGGACAGTCGTTTTGATTCCAGTGTGATGCTGTGTAGTTGAATCTGGCGTGAGACAACTTTCTGCAGCCCAAAACAGAAGAGGACAGACTCGTACGTGGCCGTCTGGGTCAGGATGTTGGCCATGTTTCTGAAGCCAGCTCTCAACGGGAAGATCGACCCAAAGCACACACACACACACACACACACACACACACACACACACGCACGTACGTATGCACACACGCACGCGCACACACACACACACACACACACACACGTAATCTGCAGGCTGAGTCTCGGCAACATAGTTGCTGTCGTAGTTGCTGAAGTTCAAACGACACTTTCACAGTGATCAAACCAGCTAGCACAGCAGATTCAGCCACGGATGTCATTCCCTCGACACAACGTCAAATGTCAGCCACATGTGCGGTGTAGGAGCTGGAGACCCGTGCGGTCTTGTGCAACAATATCGATTGTCACCACGCAGCCCCAACACACTCCCTTGAACTCACACGGAGTACAGACATGAGGCAGTGGTACTGAGTACGAAGATTTGCTTTGTGAGTTGCGGGTGTGAGCCAGTGTGTGGAACATGTTCCTTTTCATGATTTCACCGACGAAACTGGGTGGACACACACCAGAGGGGGCAATTTGCCAAAAAAAACTGTGTCCACCGTGGCGACTGAAATTTAAATCAACGTGATTCGTTTCACTTCTGAGGCATTCCTCGAGAGATTCAGCAGCAGATTCGTCCGACTCACAGACGTGGGCTTCTGGTGGTCAGCAAATGGAGAGCGGTGCCTATTGGAGACCATGAGACGTCACGGGGCAAGACCCGAAGTTCTGTGGAGAATCTGTCTTCACAGCAGCTCGGGTCCTGAACTTTATTACAGTGAAGAACCTGTTTGGAAGGGAACGCATGTTGAGCAGAAATGAGCTGTGAGCTGTGCCAAACTTGACGTATCTGTGACAATCCAATCTCAGACGAGTCGCATTTCCAGTTGAAGACAGCTTGATTCCAACCTTTTGAAGCTCTACGTGTCTCGACGAATATTCAACTGATTGATTCTTCCCAAAGACGAAGAGTTTGAACCTCACGTGAACACCGATGCTCCACCATTGAAGAAACAAAACTGAAGGGCGGGGACGAAGCTGTTGCTCGCTGTGGGATAATGGATGGGGTCTGTGACAGTCGCCCGACTCCGCGGTTTGCTGGGCGCGCAGCCAGATCAAAGAAACGCTCGAGCCGAACAGCGTAATTAGCGGATGGAGCCATCAATATTGAAGAGGTTCAACTGGCGGGGCAGCCGTGGTACCGCAGGACCTCATCCTTCAACAGAGACTCAGAGCCCGAGCGTCTCTGTGGGTGTGTCCTGGTACTGGGCGTACGGATAGGTTTTAGACGCAGCGTCGTGTTTGTGTCGCTGCGTCTGGCAGGAACAAAAAAAACTTCCTTTCCTGCCAAAGCCAAACGACTAATTGCCAAATGGCAAAAAATAAATGAAACACGAAGGGAAATGAAGTGGCAGCAACGAGACAAGTACCGTATTCACCCAGACGTATTCACCCTGAGCACAGTGCGAAGGACACACCCCAACTTTTGAAAGAAACTCCACTGCCGTCTACGCCCAAATGAAAACGTGTACCTAATGTGCAAGACACGCGTCTTTGTTTCAAGGCTCACTTAAGGGCAACAGGTGGGTCGCAAACACGGATGAATACGGCAAGACAACAGAGCCTCATTTCCGCGTTTTACAGGCAATCCATGCTACATGCTCTCGGGTTTCTGTGTGTCTTGGCACCTCCAAAATCAGGTTCTTGCCAAGAAACAATTTCTCACGGAGAACGATGGGATGCGCATTTCCTCAGCCTTCGTGTTTGTCGTCATTTGGCAGGTGCAGAACAAATGAAAATTCCGCTTTGACAAACACGGTGTTTGATGTTGGTTTTGTACGGTGTTCGAAAAATCAACTTGCCCGCTGGAGCCAGGCGTACGTATGATCGACGTGTGTTTGGGTTTGAATTGCCTCGCGGGATTCGATTCGTTGGGCGCGAACACTGTCAGAATCTTCAACAACCAAGTTTGAAAACACGCGAACGAGAGAGCTGGGCGGACACCCACTCGGCGGATCTCTTGTGGAGCGGTTGCTGTGCGTATTGCACTTTTGCACGCAGCGCACCTGAGCAAACCCGACCCACAGTCGACTCGAGTCTCAGTGAAGAAAAGAGACAAGACACGACCTTACAAACTTGCAACGTGGCCGTTTTCACCTGTTTCAAGCCTGTCTGGAAATGGCATGAGTTCGACAGCGTGAGGTCTAAATTTGGGGCAGACCTTCGGTGTGTGGCTGGAGGCCAGAGAGGTTTTCCGTACCCGAGGCCCTGACGAGAATGCATACATTTGTTTCTATGTCTCGCGCCGTGTAAAACAGGCCCACTGTTGACATTTCAAAGTACACACGCTTTGTTGGGTGAGACTCTGTGTTACTCCGGGTCACTCACTCACTGGTCAACGTTGGCAACGTCCACTCGGAGTCGAGACACTGATGGACTGGGCCTCGTTTTGGTCTCGAGGCGGTGTGTCCCACCTCGGGCCGTGTTGAACCTGCTCCAGTTGACCTGTTTTGATCAATACCCCTCTATCACTCCACTTCCATCACAATTGCTCGAGGCCAATTAACCTCGTTCGGGTTCCACCTGCGTGGCCCTGTGGCACCTCGGCCCCTGGAGGAGTGAGCGAGGGTCACCGAGCGCCTGGGTTCGCCTCGCAAGGGTGTGTGAGTGCGATTGAGGCAATGTTGTTGGAGGTTCGTGCGTTGGTCAAAAGTGTTTTGGTGCTGCAAACATGGCCACGCTAAAAGATTGGGCGTATTGGTTTTTTGGTGTTTTTCCCATTTTGAGGACGCACTTCAAATCTCGCTGTTTAAACGCAGAAACAGTTGACAAGGCCACTCGAAACAGAAAAATCTCCATCAAATGTGACCTTCAAGTTCAAGAACAGCTTCTATCAGTTTTGGCGCATCCGACAACTTGTCGTGGCAAGGAAGAATGTGAGAGGAAGTGTCGTGTGTCTTTTCCGACTTTCAGCAACTCAACATTGGATGACATTTTCGAAAAACAATGCGGTTTGAAGCTGACATTATCCAGCGTGCTTTTATCCAATTAAAGGCAGACACGCCGTGACGGAATGGATCTGATTTCATTGTTTCAGACGAGAAGAGCATGAAACACGTGACTGCAGCGCTGCACTGCGAGGTGCTCGTGAACCCGCGCGTCGCGACGCTGACGGCGCGTCTCAAGACAGTCGCGCTCGCCTCGTCCGCGCATGCGCACATCGTGTTCGCCGGACACGTCTTCCAGGTCAGTGCTGCAGCGACGCAGAAGTGCTGTGGCAGGTGTGGTGTGTGTGTGTGTGTATGTGTGTGTGTCTGTCTGTCTGTCTGTCTGTGCGGTGTGGCAAGTGTGTATGTGTCACCAGAAAATTGTGTGTGTGTGTGTGTGTGTAGTACAATTGTGGATGAAACTAACTGAAATTTGCGAATGAGGATCGTCCCTTCTGGATCAAACACGAGGACTCTGGGGTCGGTGCACCACAAACCACTCAAACAACCCGCCCATGTCCCCCAGCACCGCACGCAATCATCCACTTGTTGATTGATTTTGATTTTGAGCCAAATGAGTCCATCAGATTTGTTGTCTGTTTGAGCCACCACAGGCCCAAGAAATTCGCAACGATTCTTGACTGGTTATTTGCGTGTTGCGAATCACAAGCAAAGTAGCGCGTGATGCAGGTCGGTTGGTGTGGGTGCCAAGTTAAACTCACGCGGAGATAGAGAGTGGACGATCCATCAGAAGTCGACACTAATTCCCACCCGAGACGTCGCCTGACAGCTCGTAACCCCGCCCGCCATGTCAGAACAAAAGCATTGCACCCACGAGAATGTACCGTGCGTGAAAGTGTCAAAAACACCCCACATCACCAACAGTTTTACAAATGGTACGCAAAATTGCCACATATCTTTTTTGTCCAAAAATAGAGTTCACTGCGTGGATCTCTTTGCAACTTGTAGTTTTTCTCTCATTTCTGCCCCACTTGCTATTTCTGACCACACCGTGAATTTTTGACCTGAACCTGATATTCTCTGCGTCTCCGCCATGTTTCATCGTGTCGCTACTGCTGCTGCAGGGATCGGGAGACTGGATCCTGCAGGACGACTGCCTGACGCTCGCGAAACTCGCAGCCGTGTTCCGCGAACCGGACATCGAGAACCACGTGAAGCAGCGCGACGGCGGCGCGACGCTCACCATCGCGACCCCTGGTGGCGGAGACTGGAGCGACGCCAGCGTCGCCAAAACAAGCGTCGGGAAACTCTACAAGGTGCGCGGCTCCTGAGTTTGGGTCTGAAGTTTAAAAACAAGTTTTGAAGCAATTCGGTCAGGCGCTGTGTGGCTCTGAAGTTTGTTTGAGAATAAGTTTGAAGCAAATTCTACAATTCTGCCTGTATCGGCCACATCAAAATTCGAACACTCTGGCTGACGGGTTTCCCTCATCGCTGCCTGGGCAAGCCGTTCGTCACCCTTGGAAGGATCACGCCTGTGTTCATGCGTAGCATTCTTGTCGTCGTGTCCTTTGCGCGAAAGTCTTCTGTCCTCCACAATGGCCGGTGTTGCAGAAGGCCCAGTGTTGGCAATGTTCAGTGCGTTGCTTCGTACATTCTTGCCGTCGTGTCCTTTGCGCGAAAGTAAACCAGATCTATCTTCCGCAATTGTCTGTGTTTGGCAATCTTCAGTGCACTGCTTCGCGTGTCGCGCAGATGAAGGTGAACCCTGAAGGTGGCGCTGCTGGAGACGAGTCTGGCGTGGCGCAGTTCACGCAGCACGTGGCGGGGCTCGTGCGGCCGCGCTCCGTCAAGGAGCTGCTGCAGAGCTCGGACGTCGTCGGCAACATCCGCTTCTCGCGCCCGACGCTCTACATCTTCCCCGGCGCGCACGGCGACTCGGCGCTCTTCGGCATCTCCGGCTTCAACCTGCTCGTCAACGGCGGCTACTCGCGCAAGGCGTGCTTCTGGGACTTCACGCGTCACCTGGACCGCATCGACGCCATGCTGTACACGCATCTCAGCGCCGACAACCTCTTCGGGCTGGACACGGTGCTGCAGCGCAAGGCGCACGAGAATGTGCATCCAGAGATCGGCTACATCTACATGAACGCCGTCGACAAGCCCAAGCCCGCGACCAATGGAGACGTGGACGCCAAGCCGGCGTCACTGCACGTGAACCTGGTGGGAGAGGGAGAGCGCATGGTGGAGAACCTACACCGCCTGGGCCAGGTCCCTCACCCGTGCGTCGGAAGCCTCGCCGGACAAACCATCTCCCCAATCAACCTCTATCACAAAGTCGGCCACGGCACCCTCGATATGTACGTCCTCAACCCCCTCACAGATAGCAAAGATCTCAAAGAATTCTTTAGTCAGTGGAGCAAGCAGGTGAACACGTTCAGCTCCAAGGGAGGCATCCCCGTCCCTCACGCGTCCTCCGTCTGCGCGCTGCTCGTCTGGCGCCCGGCGTCACCCGCAGAGAAAATCACGCGCATCCTGTTCCCAGGCAACACGCCGCAGCCCCAGGTCTTCGCAGGCCTCGACAAGCTAAAGTCCCTGGACATTTTCCAACACGCTCTGTGCAGCGAGAAATCGCTGTCTGCCCCGAAAGCTGGAGCTAAGAGGGCTGGAGGAGCAAAAGCGCCTGCTGCGAAGGCGGCGCCTGCGGCGAAGGCGGCGCCTATGAAGAAAACAGCCGCTCCCGTGACGAAATCGGCTCCGCCCTCAGCCAGGGCAGCGCCCAAGGGAGCTAAGGACGCGACCAACATGAAGGCCGCAGCCGCGAAAGCGTCACCCGTCAGTTCCAAGGCGTCTTCAAAAACGGGCTCAAAGGCATCCACTCCAAAAAGCACCACACCCGCGGAGACGCCCAAGGACATCGCGTCGCCGATAGAGCCGGTGGCGCCGGTCAACGGCGTTCCCGAGCAGAAGACGCCCGAGCCGGCGGCGGTGGAGGCCCCGGGATTGCCGGCTGCTCCGAAGGAGGATTCACTGGTCGACGTCAGCAGCGCCGCAGCGAACGCGGCGACGACACCGGAACTTCCGCCGGGCGACCCGATGACGACGTCCTTCATCGACATGGACACGATGGGCGAGCACCCGACGGATCTGTCGGCGGCACCCGAGGGGCAAGAGCCGCTCGACGCGCTGCTCGGGGGCCCCGTGTCGTCCGCGCCCGAACCTGACCTCATCCAGCCGGCGGCGCCGGTCGACGAGACGGCGTCGATGCCCGAGGCGGACCAGGTGGCGCCACCGGTCGACGTGATCCCGCAGCAGACGGAACCGGAAGCGCTGCCCGAGCCGCAGCCCGACTCGTTCTCGGAGGGACCGAGCGACGATGCGCCGACGATGAACGCCAAGGCGCTGGAGGATGAGGGTGTTCTGGACGACTCCAGTTCTCTGCCTGAAGCGTCGATGGTCAGCGAGCCCGAAGCACCGGAGCAGTCTGGAAGCGTGTCGTCCGCTCCAGAAGAACCCATTCCAGACGTCGTTCCAGATACAGAAGCCGCGGATCAGAAGAAACAGATGGAGGATCTGGGCATCTTTGACGACGAACCTGCTGAAGTCTCCAAGGTCAGTGATGCTGATCAGACTCTTCCTGATCAGCCCTCAGTTCCCGACGCCGAGGAGCCTGCGACTCCACCAGCACCAGAAGCGAACGTGCAAGCAGAAAGTCCAGCGGCGCCCGAACCCATGTCGCTCCCGGAACCAGCCGAGCCGGAGGGGTTCGCTGTGGAGGAGGTGAAGACCCCGCGCACCCCGGACCACCACGAGCTCTCGCCCGACGCCGACCAGGTCCCGTTCAACGGGGAGCCGCCGCAGAGCCTCCCGGAGCCCGACGAGCCCGAGCCGGCCATGCTCGACAGCGACCTCCCGCAGGTGCACGTCGCCCTGCAGAGAAAGTCTCCAGAGGTGGATCTGCTGCCGGAAACCCCAACCAAGCGCGAGGAACCTGAGGCGAAGCTGGAGGAGACGAGAGAGGAGCTAGAACAACAGGACGAGCCAGCGGAAGAAAAGCCCAAGGATCGGGTCAGCCTGGAGCCCGAGGAACTAGAGGAGATCCTGCCGACAGAAGAACTTGAAAAACCAGTGAAAATAGGAAATGACACGGAACAAGAACCCAGCGAAGAAGAGAAGAAGCCTGAAGTTCAGGAAGAAACGAGTTCCGAATCTCGCGCAGATGACGACGACGACCACGGCAGCATTCCAGCATTTCCTGAAGCTAGTCACATCCCAACCACCCCAGAGGAGCAGCCCGATGTCCCAGCAGATCAGTCGGAGGAGCGAGCGGAGAGCAAAGAGCCAGAGGCGCCGCGGGAGGAACCGAAGACGCCCGAGCCTGAAGAGGACAGCAGCAACGCGGACGGCGTGAGCGGAGGCCTGACGGCCGACGACCTCGCGCAGTGTCCGGAGCCCGAGGTGCCGATGGAGCTGCCACCTGGACTCGAGGACCTCAACCACTTCCCCTCGGACGGATTCGACCCGCTCGGGGCCCCGGGAGGAGCGCACGGGTTCCCGGGAGGGTTCCCGCTGCAGCCGCCGCCACAGCTCGTGGACGGGTCCCAGGATCCCCTCATCCCGCCTCACAGCACCAACCCGTTCAAGGGCCTCGACGACCCGACCCCGACCGACATTCCGTCTGACAGCATGGAGCGCGATTCCATAGAGCGAGACCTGATGGAGCGAGACTCGATCGAGCGCGACGAGCACGACGTGAGCAGCGATTCCATGGAGAAGGACGACCCGAGCCTCGGCTTCGACCCGCTGAAGTCGTGGGGGGAGCCGATGAACCTGCCGCCACCCACCCCGAGGCGAAGCACCGCACCGACGGCAGCGTCCGCGAGCAAGACGACGAGGAAAGCGGCCACGCCCAAGAAGGATCCGGTGGCGAACTGGGAGGCGCAGGGGCTTCCGGCGCCGCCGCCTCCAGCAGAGGGAGACAAGAAGGGGCCCGCGAAGAAGGAACCGGCGTCAGCTCGGAAATCCATGGGACCAGGAGCGAGGAAAGCGCCCGGGGCGGACGCGAAGAAAGCGGATCTGAATAAATCCACCACCGCAGCAGCATCCAAGACAGCGACGGCCAGGAAAGTCACGACGACGAGTGTGACGGTCAAGAAGACGACGGTCACCAAGACAGAGCCCAAGAAAGACGTTAAGGCCGCGACAAAGAACGGACCGAGTGAAGGTGTAGCGAGGAAAGGGCTGGCAACGAAGAAGCCGGCCACGGCCAGACCTGCGACTTCCGCCGATAAGACCACGACGAAGCCGTCGTCCGCGGCCGCGGCGAAGAGACCAGCGACGACCGCGGGCACGCGCACGCCGGCGCAGGCCAAGCCGGCGGCGCCGAGCCCGGTGACGCCGTTCTACGTGGACCTGACGTACGTGCCGTGCCACGGAGATTCACAGTACATGGACTGGGACTTTTTCCGGCGCGTGCGCGCGCGGTACTACGTGGTGAGCGCGCTGAGCCCGAGCCCCGCCGTGCTGACGGCGCTGCTGGAAGCCAAGGCCACGTGGGACAACCCCGACCTCGAGGCGACCATCATCCCCACGTACGACAACGACGCCATCCGCCACTGGATGGCGCTGAACCGCGACGAGCTGGCGCGACTCAAGGTGGACGTGGCGCCCTCTGCGTCGCGCTGCACCATCCAGCTGCAGGACCACGAGACGAGCTGCGCCGCCTTCAGACTCGAGTTCTGAGCGCCGCCACTGGTGGCGCTACCGGCGCGACGCGTGAGGAGTGCGAGTTCCGGGACATTTCTGAATGTGACGTGTGAAACACTGAATGGATGGACATCTGAAGGTGTAAATAGTGTGAAACAAAACTGGACGAACGTGAAAGCGTGGGTGGAAATGTATTCAGTGATGAGCAGTGGAGCAAGAAGAGAACAAACGTGGAGAGAAAAACGTTTCGTGTTGTGGATGAAATGTATCGTGCTGTGCATTGATGCGACGTCAGGTTTGAATCGCAAGTCACCAGTTCGACAAAGAGCGAGCAGATTGACGCACAGTCCCAGTGACTTGCAGCCCAGCGCAGCACTTTTTGATTACCTCCCTGTTTTAGCGACACAGCTGCCTTCCAAACTGTTTTCCCGCTTCTCAGCTGAACCACGGGATACTCCGAAGACAAAGATTTTTTGTTCAAAGGCCCGATGTCGTGGTTTTGACGGGAAAAATGTTTGCAATGGAAGACGGAGAGCTAGCCTCACAACACTCCGATAGATGAAGCAAGACGGCGACGTCCTGCCCCGTGAAAAGCAGAAGAGAAGCGATGTTCAATACTGATTTTGAAATGTAGGAAATTTTGTAAATAGATGTCAATCTTTCAGCTGTCTTGCAAGGTGTATGATAAAAAGATCAACTGCCTCACACACAGCGATGAAGCCCAAAGACCAGCAACAGCGTTTTCTCCCTTATCACACAACAAGTAAAACATTCACACGAGCTGAACCTAGTCCATAGTGTACAGATTGAATTTTATAATCAAGAATGACGGTGAAAATGTTGCTTGTTTTGCGCATCTTGAAAATCCGGAAATGGAGGAATCATGGGCGGAAGTGATGAGCAGCCTCGGTTTGGGGTTGAGTGTGATTCGGTGTCAGGAAGAATCGTTACCCGCACGAATAGATGTACTGCTTCTGACGTTCTGTAAAGAAACTAGGGACGCGTGTTCTTCGTCCCGAAATCGCCGACAGGTGGAGGGCACGTCGTTCGATGAGACGAGGTGACAGACTCGAGCTGAGTACTCTGCTGATGGAAGAGAGAAAGACGCAACGACTTGAACTGATCAAACTTTCTTCGTTTTTGTGCCAGCTTTGCGTACATTGGTGACGGGTCATCTGGGTGGGATGCGTGTCGGGCTAAGAATGGGCGCTTTTGCTGCGAACGATTTTTGTGTTGCGGTTTTTCGAGCTGAAAGTGTGAGTCGCATCGGCCACTGGCGCAAACCTTGGTTGTTCTCGCTGTTGCGACGTCACCGTGATTTAGTCTGGGTTCCCACTCGGTTTTTAGAAAAGAATTTAAGAATACCATTTTCAGGGCAAAGTCAGATCAAGGGGGAAATGAGAGCAAAATTATGGAACAGTCACGAAAAATGAATTCTTTTGGAATGGTCAGGGAATATTTTTTTAATTTGCGGCAGAGAAAAAAATAGCTGAACAAACTGTTTGAGACCACCTGGAGTCTTCGAGAAAAGTCAGGACAAAGTGGGAACCCTGTTTATTTTGTCACAAAATGGAGAGGAACAACTTCCAGGGTCTTTTCGGGGATGGCTTCTTGGGCCCGATTGGTATTTTGTGTGGTGCTTCCCAGCCAGCTTTGCATAATAATTGTAGCGAATCAGTTTTGAGAAATGTCTGTAAGGTTTGAATCATTGAACTGGAAACCAGGTCTTTTCTCTTGGAACGGTGAGGATTTCAGTTTTGAATTCGTTTGTTTCGAATGAACTTTTTCCTGAACTACAGAATGAAGATTTCAACGTGTGCAGGAAGAAAGTACTTGTTGGTGGAAGATCTGTGTGAATTGCCAAAAATTTGTAAAACAGTGGCCATGTATCTGATCTTTGTTCCGCGAAAGTTCTGTTTCACTAATTTCGCCACATCTAGTCATTGGCAGTGTCGTAGTAACATTGCATTTCGTGTACAAAATTGCCATGGGAACCCCGAGTATTAAATGAATGAGGTAGGACCACTTATCTAGTGTATCATCGAAGGATTAGTTCCGCGTATCTTCGTAACATTTTTGCTTGAATGGCCAAAAAACAAACTGTCTTTCACTTTTGAGAATTGCTTTATATTTACACGCAAGTACTATTTCTTGGAATTTAATTATAAATTTCTTATCAGTCTTACTTTGAAACTATTTAACATGTTGTAAAGACAACAACCTAAAGGAAGCACGGTGAACTTGAAGGAAGCGACATTGTGTTCTCAAAGAGAAGGTCGGCCTCATATTGCCTCCTCCACCGTAGAGCAGTGATGTGTCCTCAACTTACGTGTCACTTGCACATCTTCAGCACCATGACACCGTGTTTAGCAGCTTGAATGGGTCCCATCCACTCTCACCGAATTCTGATGAATTGTCTTGTGTTCCTTGATCGCTTTTTGAGCGGAAAGTCTTGGAGATTGACACAGCGGTGGACGGCACTGTCAATTCACCCAGAGCACTTTCTGTCGCAGAGATGAGACACAAGAGAGCAAGAGGCATCTTTGTACATTTGTGTGAGAACAAGAACGTGATGTCGTTTTATCCCCAAGTGCTGACAAGTAGATCTAGACTCGCAATGTGGCGTCAGTTGAAACGCGCTTTTTCTGTTTCCGTTGATTTCGTGGAAGTTTATACTTGTGTGGCAGTGGACAACAAGCACCAAGATCTCCTCACAGCTGATGTCAACATAAATCCACGAAGCTTGTTGATGTGAACGGGGTCGGGGTGAGTTGTCCCACGTGTTGCTGCTTGAAACGCTGTGATTGGATGTCCGCTGCGCAACGCTTGATGTGGATGTTGTAACCATGGCAACGTGCGTCCCTGTTCGTCGTCATCGTTGTTGTCCTGAGCCACATTGTGATGACGTGTGATATTCATATGGTGCCTCTTCGTTTCCCTCGCAACCCAAATCAGCTGTTGATCTTTTCCTTCTCTTCTGCTCTATCAGCCTGATAAGTTTGGAGTTGTGCCGGATTGAATGAGGTCGCTTCACCAAACGACTTTTACAACATGTCAGTGGTCACTGGAATGTGTGCAACAGTCATTTGACTTACTGCTGAGTTGCAAAGGGGAGGATGTCAACGGTTTGATTTGTTATATTCCGATAGTTTGGTAAAATGTTTCCCTGGTGCGGTGGTGAGTGTGGAGATGTCCGAACTCGAAGTGATGTGTGAAAGCACCCAAGTTTGAACCAAGCGATGCCATGTTGCACTTTCCTTTGGAGTTCGACTTGCTTTTTGACTTCGTCACGGTGCGAGTGGGGGTGCGTACATTCGGTTTTTTTATACAGTTTCAAAGTGCACACACATTTCGATTGAAATACTTGCAGTCAGAACGAAGTTTGCGTTGGTAGAAGTGCTGAAATGTTTTCGATAGGCTGGCCATGTCATCCTGTAGGTTTTCTTCCTGCATTCATATTTTCGTGAAAAGGTGATCTTGTGTTCTTCCAATACAGTCAGTGCTTTAAATGAGAATCTGGTGATGACGATGATGTCGCTTTGCTTCAGTATTGTGACCCTCATCACGTGACAAAGCTGCATCAGTTCGGGAAGGTCACGATCGCGTTTTGTTTCACTTACTTGCGCTGTAATTATTTTGTCATTGATCACATCTATATGAAACTGAACTTTCAGGGTTCCCTCTCGGTCTAGAAAACCTGCAAATTTTGCGACAGCTTTTCCAGTCAGGAAAGTCACGAAAAAATTTATACTTTGGGAAAAACTAACAAAAGTACACAAAGCCAACACAACTCGGAATAACGTGTGGGGTGGTGCTCTGGATTTCGGGGGGAAAATCTCTGGATATATTATGGAAAAATTCCAGACGAAGGTGGGAACCCTGAACTCCACTTCATCTGTCCAGCAAAAGGTTGTTTTCGCCAGGAGTTCTCTCGTCTCAATTCATTCGGTGGAACAAGTTTGGTTGAATGCACTTTTCAAGTAAACGACCTTTTGTTCGTTTTTCTGTCGCCAGAAGATGTAAATATCGTTTTCATTTGCCAAACGGGTGACATTGTGTCCACCAGGCTGCTTCTTTTGCAGGACAAAAAATACAGAAACTATCTAAAATTCGCCTGAGCAGCTTTTTGTACGATTTTCGTTTCATTTCGGTGTTTCGTGCATGTTTGTCATGTTTGCTTGAATTCAATAGATTTTGAAATGGTACACAAATAAAGATCAATGGTGTATAATTTGTGTGCTGCCTGCTTGTGCTTGCTCGCGTCTTTTAATATTTTCCTTCTTTTTTTTCGGCTGGAAAGTTTTGTGAGAAAGGAAGGGGCACATCGTGTGGAGGAGGAGAGACGGAGGGGCAGGGACTGCGAACTGCACAAACCAAGCGATTTTGCTGTCATGTGTGCTGAAAAAAGGGAATTAAATTGGTAAAGTGATTCATGGTAGAGTCTACGTTTGATTTGTGTTGACGATATTTGGTCGACAACAATAAATTTCTGACGGGAAGAACACATCTTTTTGGGACTGAAGAAACGCAAACAAACGCCAAGAGCCAGAAAAGTGCACAGCAAAACGAATACAGCTGTGTGCGTGAACCTTTTGAACCAATTCCTCGTTCCCTTTTCTGAAACTACGACAAAATGTCCCACCACCACCCCTACCTCCGCCTGCGAAGAACAATTTCAAAGGCTTTCGAGCTGGAAGCACTGCATCGTGTGCACGGGTTTTGCTTGGATTTCACGTATGATTACAAGAATACATTTTCATCGACGATCAAGTCGTGTCGCGGTGACAAGTTTCAAATCTGCGACATGGATTTTCCCGCCACCCTTCGCGATTGAACCGTAACCGGAAATGAACATTTGCCTGATGAAACAGATGTTTTACCGTTTACTGGTGACAACTTTCACAACTTTTCCACAATTTTGGAATTTTTCACTGTTCTTGACAAATTGCCGACAAATTAGATCCTCGTGATGAGATTAGGTGTCACAGACTTGAAGAGTGACCACAATAGAAAGCATACAGGAGAAAATTGTGGATGTCGTTTCCGGAAAAGCTTCAGTAGCTGAGCGATATTAGGTGAGAACTCCGTATTTCTTCTGGTGTCGACACCCTGTCACGGATGTCTTGTGTGCACCACAGTTTGATCAGCTGCAGTATTCGAATGAGATGAAGTTGAAGTAAATTGTCTTTTCATTCCACGAATTTGAAACGACGTGAGTGTGTTTGTCCGCCATGTTTATTCTGCCCTTTACTACAGATGTCGCTTTACGAAATGTGCGATTTTCGGATATGCACAGTTTTGCACGGTTTCTGCAATGCACGGTTTTGCATGACCTTCGAACATCTCTCTTTGAAAGCTTTGAACCTACATAAAACGAGATAAAACGAAGCAAAATGGGGCAAGACGAGGCACTTTGAGTTACTTTTAAAATTTAAAAAATTTTCTAAAGTTCACAGTTTTGTTCATCTCTCTTCATGAGGCTTCTTTTCACGAAAGTTGGTAGTCT
>JAAUXT010037059.1_pt1 | contig 16700 bp, 18 predicted proteins | sample 7278171 | NCBI WGS metagenome assembly JAAUXT01 (sample SAMN14350112, study PRJNA611818) | marine sediment metagenome | isolation source: surface marine sediment (1.8m) | place: French Polynesia: Moorea | collected 2018-08 | reverse complement strand
TATTCTGAGACTCAGCATGTTCATGCGTCTCCGCGAAGGACAATGGACTCTGCTAGTCAGCTCTTGTCTCAGGTCAACCAACTGTGTCAATTTGCGCGCCCGTGAACATGCTGATTCTCAAAATATTTGGATACAACCTCGTAAAGAAAACTGAATAAAAGTTTGAAGACCTGTATAAGACGACTACACACCAATGCAGGCAGTCGAAAAAGACTTTCTTACGTATCGCCAGAGCTATAGACTCCACAAACACAACGACCCTTTTCAACATTCTTGTTCTCGGCAAAAAAAATTATTTGTTCGAAAATTGCATTCAAGGAACATTTTGAATGCCGAGGAACACCCTTTGTTTCACGCAAGGCACGGTCTTCATCAGGCATGTCTATTGAATCTTGTCACAAACGGAACCTATCACTCACACCTTGTGCATGCTTCTGACCCCACTTTGTTGTCATAAAAGTGATTTTAGTGATTGTTTGGCACAATTACCCTTTCTCCATCACATTCTCGTCTAAATCAATTCGGTCGGAGCGCGGGCCCACACAGCCCGGGAGGAGCTGACGTTGACAAATGGCTTCATCTGAACCCGAGGTGACAGAGCGACCGCGCGGATCCAGGGCCCGTTTTGCAGCATCAAGCGCCACTGGAAAGTTCTTCCATTCATAGCGTGATCCAGCTTGACAGAAGAAGACAAGTTTTGACGCAATTGATCGTGGGCCTTGGTCCTGCTGCGAAGAACAGCACGCAGACCTGGTCTTCCTTGAAGATGGACTTATGTTTCTGTTCTTTTCACTGAGGCTTGTTCTGCAGGAACATGACACCTTTTTGGAGACCGTTTGTGTGTTGAAAGAAAAGCTCTTGACGTTTCAAAACGGAGCTGAATGGGATTGAGATCACATCCCAAACATGCATCTCCTGGAACTGTTCTCGTCGCCGCAGAGCAAAGCCCCATCCACAGGAAAAACAAGTCAAGCTCGAGCACAGCACGGAACTCTGCCGATGTGTTGTGATTTCAAAGAGCAACTTGCCCCTGCAGTGAGAACCAAGACCTGACGAACCAACTTCTCTCTCCAATGCACTGCAAAAGGTAGAGCGAGTTTACCGTGTGGATCGGCAACAAAATTGTTGACCAAATGACCAAAACAGAATTCTGTTTCGCTCAGAAATGAAACTATATCTTTCTTCATGTTCGGTTGTGTTGTTGTTCGTCAAACCCGAAGACTGGAGACTGGACACATGCAGGTCATTTGCTTGGCACATCAGGTCAAGAGTTGCAACCCACCATTGCCATGGTGAACACGAGTGTGGAGCCTTTGTCTGGAGTTGACCGGAAGTGAAGACCATTTGTCTTCGGCGAGAGTCTGGCCCCCTGAATGCGCCCACACATGATGTCGGAGTCTCCTGCACAGTCCAACAACAATTGGAAACGGCATCAAGGAGACGAGAAGTGGTTCCCAGTGAGATACCAATCAGCGAAATAGGCTAATGAGTTGTACGAAAGAGTTTATCATTTGTATAATTTGTTTTCAGTAAAGTCAGTCAAACATCAGTGCTTTATGAATGCAAATCGCTGGGCCTGTAGAAAGCCTTGATGCAAGACCCACCAGCGAAGAGCAATGCACAAGTGTTTGGAGTTAACCAATTGCAAGTCTCTCGTGTCCAACATGAACATCAGTTGGTTGGTGTCACACTTGGTTGTCGGCAAATGTGGGACTGTCTTTCCACTGCATTTCGGGCCATTTGGAAGACCAAACGAACAACCACAGTACGTTTGATGTGGCTGCTCGTTTTGAGAGGTACCTTTTCAATTTGGTTTGCTCTCTTGAGGTGGCGAAGAAAGGGACGCTCTGTGGAGTCGTGACGTAGCAGATTTATGACCAATCCCAGTGTGGCCTCCGTGAAAACGGAATCTGTTTGCAGTTCAGCTAAACTCTTCTGTCTTTGGGACCATTCGCATTGGGCTTCATGGATTAAACTCATGCTTGGAGGCAAGAAAATGACAATAACGATTGCTGCAGGTGATACGATTTTTAGTGTTGGACAGGAGAGGAGAGACAAGTTTCCTGTGTGTCTGGGTCTGGATGCCGAAAGTTCCAAATGTCCAATTTGGCTGTGGTCATCCTGAACAGTGTTCGGGGGCTTTCAAAAGAGTCGGACGGCTTGAGTTGTGTTGAGTCCCATCTCCTACCTACGTGCATTACCAACGTTAATATCGCATGTTAGACACTGGTAATTACCCTTCCTTACAATTTACCCTTGAATTTACCCCCTTTTCACGGGCAATAGAGAAAATGAGGGAAAATCTTCCAAGTGTGGAAAGACTGAAATTGATTCCTTTGTAGCTCGTCTTTACTGTGCCATAAAGGTTTGTTGCAGTGAGATGCCAAAATCTACCAGCCAGGTTTGTCAGTGTCATAAAAGCAAAAGGGTTTACCAAAAGGACAAGTTGGACTCTTTCGTGGAATACAAACGCACTGTTTCGCAAGAGGCTTGAACAGAACACAAGTTTTTTTGATGTGATTGCAGAATCATACTACAACATTCCAATCGAGCAATTTTGGAGACTGAAATTTCCTTCAAACAAGGGACAAACACAAGTCGGAGTCCGAACGATGTTTCAAATGGACACAGAGAGCGGGCAGGATAACGACAAGATGGACTGGGACTGTTTGAAACACTGCGCAAAACACTCTTCAGGTGAGGCTTCCACATTTGATTCAAAATGAAAAAAAATCAAATCAAAAAGTTGTTTTTCGGATTGCTACTTCCCTTGGAGAGTGAAAACGATCGGAAAAAATCGAGCCGTTCAGAACAGGAAATTTCAATTACCGTTGGAAACAGGACAACTGTGGTCGGTGTCTTTCAGTGAAATCACCCACAAACATCACACAGCCCAAACACCATCAGAGGGTCATAAACACAGAAGCACAAATGATTCGACACCTTCCACACGAAGCGAGGGGATCCTGGAATGAAGAAGTCACTTTGTGTGGGCTTTTCGACCTGACGGTGTGGGAGAAATTTAACGGGAACTGGGCAACCAAAGGGTTGGATTTTCACGGCCTTGCGAAAGTTTCAATCGCCAGTAAAAGATTATAAATTTGATCATTTTTCTCTGAGGCGCAAATTGATTTCTGACCACCCAGAAAATCTTTGACTCTGACAATGACTACGTCTCACGACCTCCTGTGAGAACGGAAGCATCCTAGATTTGATTCTCATTCGATTCGTGAAGAGACACCAAAGGCAATCGGAATGCAAAAGGGATCTGTCTCAAACTGGGAACACAGGGACGGGACTCAGGTAAATCTGCCACACATTTCGAAAAATATGATAATTTTTCTCTGATATACGTTGTCGAGTCTTCCTGTGTAGTGATCGTGCGATGATCGCAGCAGAAAACGCAGCAAAAAAGTTTGTCCATCAGATTGGCTGGTGTCTGTGATCAACAAATGTCTAGACTGCACGGATTTGTTCCAGAGTTTGACACGTTTCGGTTTTGGTTGCTGTCTCAAGAATCCGATTTTGGAGGAAATCGATCACGTCGCTGAGATGTTCACGGGATTCTGTTGTTGCACTGATCCCGTGGTCATTTTGTCTAAATTGTTTTTTGATCTCGTATCACCCCGTGTTCAATACCAACAACGAGTACCAGCAAGAGCCAAACAAATGACATGTTGTCTTCCTTTCAGTGCGAGTTTTCTGGCAGATTGTTTGTGTCGAAAGACTCAACCCTGAATGAGCGATGGACAGGGTTTCAAAATGGACTCGCAGTTCAGAACAATTTACTTTTTCAGATTCAGCAAAGTGACGAAAATGCAGCGAGCAAAGCTGAGAATGAGGCCTGCAAAACACGGGAGTGGATCCAGCTGACACGTCACCGAAACAATGTGACCACCCAACTCCAAAACTGGATGCACACTGGCGGAACTGTTCACAAGGAGCACACAACGTCCAAAAGGATTGATGCACATTTCCATGACATGGATAAAATGTTCACACTGAGTAGCTCTTCACTGCATTGGTGTTTTCTAGTCACATTTACACTGACTTGTGCGCTCGGCGTCGTTGTGGACGCTGCCGGGTCCGCGGCGCGCAACACGACCACGGCGTCAGGCGTCGAAATCTCCCGCTTCACCGAGGTTTCCACGCACCCGCTGGACTCGAGCGGAATCGTGATGAACTCGCGCAACAAGCTGCAGATGGATAACGGCATCGACCGCAAGAAGAAAAGGAGGAACAGGACGCGCGGCACCAAGTGGTGGTGAGTTGTGTTTTCCCTCAAAAATGGCCAGGAAGGGTGTGAAGTCTTTCGTGCAACCCTGATGGCATTCTCCAAGTTGCGGACTCTTTTGGTGTCCTAGAGTCCTCTTGCGGAGCGAAGCATCAATGACTTCCGCAGAGTTTCTCAACTCAACGATGGTGATACGGGTACAGAGTTGGTCACAACAAATTAAAATCAGAAAGAAGGTTCAGCACAGGTTTCAAACAACCAGAACGTGCTGGGTTTTCTGGCATATTGTGTTGAAAACTACAGAGAGCACAGGGGACACAAACTCGCCTTTTCCAGGTCAGTCGGAGAGAAACTCTTTTCGCAATCACTGATGTCGCAGGACACAAATACACCCTACCCACCCTCTTTTCCTTTCCTCTGACTCCCAGCTGCTCTGAGCCTGTGTTAGTGTGTGTCTGTGTGAACGTGTTTGCGTGTGTCTTCGTGTGATTGTTGGTGTGTGTGTGCCATTATCTGCCCAATACATGTTGTGTTGGGGTAACTGGGCGATGTGCGACACAATGCCTTCTTTCTTGACCAAATGTACTGCTGGTTGTGCCAGTCTGGTTGCATTAGTTCAGTTGTGTGCGTCTGGTTGTGCTGGTCGACTTTCAAGCACTCCCAGACTGGTGGAACCAGACCAAGACCTGCAGAACCAGACCAGCGGTACAAAACTGAGTAGAATCTGACCAGCAGAACCAGCAGACTAACAGAACCAACAACTGCTCTGGTTGTACCAGCTTGGTGTTCCAGCTGCATGGTTGTACTAGTCTGCTTGCTCAAGTCCAGTTGTGTTGGTTCAGTTGTTCTGATCTGGTTGTGTTGGTCTGGTTCCACCAGACCAGTGCAACTGGACCAGCACAACCAGACATGTCCAACCAGTCCAGCACAACCAAACCAGCTGATCATGTTCCACTGGTTCAGTGCCATCAGTCCAGTTCTGTTGGTTTTGGTCTGCTGGTTTGGTTCCACAGATCTCATTCTGTTGGTGCTGTTCTGTGAGTGTAGTTCCACAGGTCTGGGTTTGGTTCCGTGGGTGCAGTTTCATGAGTCAATATCCAGTTCCACAGTGTCCGGGTCTGGTTCTGCTGATCTGGTTCCGGTTTTGTGTGTTACGCGCGTTGCTGTGATGAACCCCTTTGCTTCGCGTTGTCACGTCCGCATGACACGTGGATCTGGTTTTTGATCTGGTTGACAAGCCTTCGCTACAGAAACAAACAGGATCGCAGACGGGTGAAGATTTGGCCTTCTCCAGAGGAAAATTTGCAGACTGACTCCGGGATGTTCTGAAGTTCCTTTCAGAGTTCAAAAACAATGTAACAATGTAACGTGAAGATTGCAGGAGTTGAAAATGCCAAGTGAATGGTAATTTCAGGCGACAGAAGGCTCACAGGGGGAATGTAGACCCATCGTACTTTCTTGGACTGGTTTCTGGGTAAAACCGCCGCGCATTGTGGCACTTACTTCATGACATCAACTCAGAAAACCCAGGATTCAAAATCTCCTTTCTCCGTCACCATTTGTTGCAAATCCACAGATGGGGGTCCAATAAACACTTCTGCTTTGTTGTGCTGAACAGATGTCAGAGTGCAACACTTTGTGTTGGACAATGACTATGGAAACAAATGTTTCAAGCAACATTTGCAGAGGTTTCCACCAAAGGGAGAAGCTCCATTTGTTGAAAACAGATAAAAGAGGTACTCACCCCTTGAAGTGAAACCCCTTTGAAAGAAACTTACGGTTCATGTTGTTGTCTTTTTTTCAAAATCCTTGGGTACTGCAGCACAGGCATTCCGTCGAGCCACAGGCCAAGTGCAATCGCAATGGTGTTCTGTGTGTTTGTTTGTCTGTGGACCTTCGGTTGATCAAGGGGCGCAAACCAACCATTTGTTGCTCTTTTGCAAGATCAATGCTGCTGTTCACCAAACTTCCCCTTGTTTTACCCCTTCCTCTGGACAAACCAACAGTCAATTTTCTCACCTTGGAAGTAAAGGAACAGTTTGTTTCATTGTTGTAGGCCAACCCAATGAAAAAAGCACTGTTTACCCTCCCTCTTCCTTACAAAACCAAAGGTTGGTGTGGGTAAAGCAACAGTTTCTGGCAGATAGGCAGCCTGTTTGCTGGAGCAATTCGCGTTGTGAGCGAGCGCAATGGCTGCTATACGGTGCCGAATGTCTGTTTCAGAACACAAAAATTTCCCCAAACTCTCAGTCACAAACTTTTACATGTTTTCTCCGTCACACGAAATTTGTTGAAAATCTGAAGATTTCAAGAACCTGTGTCCATCTTCCCACATCTCGAGTTTCCTCATTCCCTCAATTTCAGCAGGTAAACGCTGTAAGTGATATTTCCTGATGTGAGTGCAATGTGATGGAAGGGTCCAAGCAAACGTATAATTTCAATCTTATTTATGTACTCGTGTGTGCAAAATTGCTGTTCTGCCGAGTGTTCTGGTTGGTCTTGATTTTCTGGTTTCAGGAGCCAAAATGTTGTGAAACGACATGTCAGGGACTTGGCAAAGTTTAACAGTGATTCGTATGTTGCCTTCTACAGACGTTATTACAATGCCAGAGCCGCTAGAAGTGTGTAACTTAATTCCATTATGGGGCTGAAGTTGACAGAACCCGCGTCTTCCAGTCAGCGTAACAAACCTACGATTTACTCCCAGTGATCTTTCACCTCTGAAGGTTCTGAAGTAACTTCATGATTTCATGTTGAGAACTGAAAACTGTTCATGAACCTTGCGTTGGACAAAAAATTGCACAGTGAAGTCCACATGGAAGAAGCGCAACCAAAATGTTCAGCAGGCGGTTGGTCGATCTTCTTCTGTACCAGCAAATATTCTTTTGTGAAAGGGACAAAGCTGTGTGCCTGTAGATGCGAGGAGTCCCTGTTGATTCTGACACAAACGAGTGCATTCTCATTTCGGCTCTCAAGTTGGGTGGTCCAGAAAGAAATAATTGCCCCCATTCCAAACAGATTTTTCGTCAAGCAAATAGAAACAAACATGAATTTCGCTCCTGATGAGTGCTCGTGTTAATCCTCTGTTGGAACATCGACAGTCCAAACTTGGTATTCCTTGGAAAACTGGGCGAGAAATGTGAGGATGAGATGGAGTAATCGATAGGTTCTTTTCTCCCAGAACCTTTTGAGGCTTAACACTTGTATCAGCAATATATTTTGTGCACAATTGTTGTAATACAATATTCACACAAACATTTTATTTATGAAGTTGTGAAGGCCTCTTCTACGGTTTCATATGAACCCCGCTGTGCTCTGTGGTGCACCAACAGAGCCTCACTTGTTTAATTGATAACATCATTTAACCTTTACTGAGTGAGCGGAGTAGAAAATATTTAACCTTTTAAGTGGAATAATTGACTCCAAAAGAGGAATGTTTAGATTTTCAAGTGTCTGATAGTGATAGGGGTATTAGTTGATGTTGGTGGGGTTCAGCGCTGCATGCTCTCCGTATGTAGGGTGCAATCATTAGCTGAATTCAGATCATCATTTATCTCCTTCTGGGGACACATCACTCATCCCTGAGGCTTTGATGTGAACCGCCTTGTGGCGGATCGAGGAGTAAGACAATAGGTGCGCGAGTTCTTGCAGAGTATTTTCCCTCATTCCCAAACCTGCATGAAAGTGATGACCTGAATCGCTTTTTTCTTGCGTGAAATGATTCTCGCCAAACTTTTAAAATGCAAAGCGAAAAGCTCTAAAATGTTTGTGTCTGTCTGTTGAGTAAATACACACGAGGTCACTGGACCAGAAGTTCTGATTCGCTTCGACTCTTCTTGAGGAACCCATGCGCGTTGAGAAACTTTTTGTGAAAGTTAGTCAACAGTCCTCGGGGAGAAAGGGACTCCGCAGCCCCTTTGAACACTCGGAATCCCCTCTCGGTGCGTCACCGCAGGGGGAACTCCGACGGGAATGTCACTGTGGGGGAGCTGCTTCTCTCTGCATTGGTGGCATTGCAGACCACCAACACTTGTCTTCAGCTCCGTTGAATACTCGCTAATGCAGGCAAAAATGGTTGTCCAACCAAGCACCATACTTCCTCCACTCTCAAAGAAAAAATGCTGAAGCGCACTCAAGCATCGTTCTGCCTTCGACAAAGCCAAAGTCACACCAAAAATGCTGTTTACTGTCAGGATGATTCTCCACAGCAATCTGAAGTTCATTTTTTGCAACACTTTGAAGAACCAACAGTTGAAGGTGTTCTTCTGGAAGTTGCTTGCCCTGGCAAAGACGTTTGCTTTGGTTGGTGCCATATTGGCACTAAAACCGTTGTAACAGACAGTACTTTACAAATAGTGGGTAAACCACGGTTTCTGGGGTACAAAGGGGTTCAGGACCACCAACCTTTTTTTCATTTCCCCCCACAGCCTTCAGCTTTCTGAGGCATGAACATAATTTATATGTTGGCTTTGAGTGGCTTTTGATCTGAAATGTGCGTTGTTCACTTGATTCAATTTGCCTCGAAAAAGCAGAGGGTTATTGCACTTTGTGTTCGTTGACAGACTTGACTTTCATGTGGTCAAGAGGTCAAGGATCACTTGTGTTTGATGGCACGAATGAGCACTGTGTGTTCAAGAAGGAATTTCATTTTCTTTTGAACGATTCAGTTTGGTGGTGAGAACAGAGTACTTCGTTTCTGTGCAGTCAGTTTGGCTTTGCTGCAGATGTTTGAACCTGCAATTCCCCTGTCCTGCACAGAATTATCGGAACAGTCAGCAGCACGTTACAGAGTTCGTGTTGTCCATCCCCAAATCTCGCTGCTCTCTTGCTCCTTTCCATTCTCAGATTTGTTTGCCCCGCAGGAACCTGTCTCAGTCGCGGCACGTCTCGTACAGCACGGTGAACCCGACGACGCCGCTCTACGTGAACCCGTCCCTCCAGCCGCTGACGCGCAAACAGCGCCGCCTAGTCACCAAGAACCCGGGAACCATCGTCGCCGTCGCCAAAGGTGCGTTGTCTGTCGACTAACAACGGGCACTGGGGATGTTGTGACCGAAGCTGATGGCAAAACACGCGCTTTGAATTGGTGTGGCATGGATCGAAGAACCACTTCATAGACATTGCGTTTTGGTTCTGAAACCAACGAGAGAAAAGAATCTGCGAAGTCAGAAACTTCAAAGCCTTTGAGTTCTTGCTTTCTGGGAGCCATCTACTTGTCTCTTTGTTTCTGCTCTGACACAGAACACTTTGGTCAGTTGAAAGAAGTTTGCTTTTCACCAACAGGAGCTCGGATGGCGATCGAGGAGTGTCAATCCCAGTTCTCCCAGCGTCGCTGGAACTGTCCAACCGTCGACAACAGCCACGGAGGGTCCATCTTCGGAAACATCCTCAAGAAAGGTAGAGTCCAACGGCTCCCTTCACAAACCAAGGTCTTTTTTCGAAATTTGACACCACAACGTTTTGCATTGAGCTTCTGGAAACGTCGGGGGACCATTTGCAACAAATGTACAGGTGTTTCTTGCGGCACTTGGGATGATCCTGTGGCAAAGTGAAGGCTCATAGAATATCTGTTTCTCTGAGGTGATATCAGATTGAGTGAGAAGAATCTTGGTTTAAGGCAGCCGGTGCGTGAAACACGATGATGGATCGCTGTTTACAGGCGTTGAGGTGCAACACCAGTAAATTCTAAACCCAAAACGCAGGTGGGGTTCGGCCAACCCAACTTTCATGGGAACCATGGTCGGATTCAGAAAATTATTTCACGGGTGACACAGCCTGTCAGGACCTGGCTTGAAATATTGGTTTGTTGCGAGGGTTCTTGCTTTCTGGGAGCCATCCACTTGTCTTGAATTGAGTTTTGGTTTTCAAATACAACTGTGTTGTTGAACACCGGGTTGCATCCCTGAAGTAAAAGTGTCTGTTTGCAGCTCTAATTGTCACGTCATCGCTTATCACTGTCATCAGAGTTGAGGGAATTACACCAACCTTTGGTGGTGTTGTGCCTCAGGGCTGTGTACTTTTTGGCTCATTTTGCAAACGATGTGCAAGCATCTGTACCAACAAAGTGTGCTTTTTGTTCAAAAGTCGACTGAAGTGTCAGACTGAGACACAGAAACCCAAACGACAGCTTTTTGAGGGTGACATGAGTCCCATGGACTCTGTCTTCTCGTTCTGAGTTCAATTTTGGTGGGATGACCAAGTTTGGTGAAAAATGAGAGACGAAAAGCTGCACGAAGTGGGACAAGACCTTTGCTGTTGGTGGTGATTTCAAGGCCTTCATGAAACTGAATCTGCGTATCCGCATGGTGCACAAAAAGTTCGTCCGTGTTTGGTGTCTCCGAATAAAACAGATTCTTTACTTCCTGAGTTTAGCACAAAGTAGAATGTTTGAGATTCCATTGATTTCATTATTGCGGCTCAGCTACCAAAGTGCTTGGTCCGTTGACATCTTTACAACCCTCTATCAAAGCAATCACACTGAAGTGCATTGGAAAGTCAAAACATTCAAGCAACAACAGAACAAATTGCCCAGGTAACAGTTTCGCAGTGAAAGGCGACGAAGTCCCTGAAGCTAAATTTCGCGTTGGTGTGAAATTTGCATTCCACTGTCAGGCAAAGCTACGTCTGTCAAGTTATGTGTCACCTGATGAAGCAAACTGAGCCCACATTCAGAGGGTCAAATGCAGGGAATTTTTCGAGTTTTGGTTCAGAAATCACAGCCACACACATGTGCACACTTTTGAACATTGTACCAGTATCGTTACCTACAGCAGGGTTACAGCGAAAACATGAAGATGCTTCTGTCAGAAATTTTGAATAGTATGTTGAAAATACCCTCATCATATCATTCATGCCCCCGTGCTCCCATTCACCCCGGGGCCAAATATGTCACATCGCTGCCCATTGTACATTTAATTCAATTAACAGACAGAAATGGATGTTCACTGGGTTCACCCCACTTCGTACGTGACAGTCACTGAAGGATTAACATCTCAGTATTTTTTGCAATGTCACAGAGGACAACTGTCAATGCAATAATAGTAATGGGTCTTCAAAAGTTAGAAATTCTGTCAAAAAGCAACAAAGTTGCAAAAATTGAGATTTGCAGACAAAAACGAGACTTTTGTGTCGGAATTTCACGGTTAAAATGTTTCGAATCCTTTTTGAACAACAGATTTGTTTAGAAGACGAAGTACGTGGCAATTTTGTATCGTCGGCTTTCGTCACGTTCACTCACGAACCTGAACGAAAACAAATTTCAGTCTTCTCAGATCCTGCACTGAGTGTCAGGGCTCCGACATTCTCAGCCTGTTTCAGCCCAACTCCCCGATAAGCTTTTCGGGCTGCAGCATTTGTGAAGTTCTTGTGATGGGTGTTTGTTGTTCGCAGGATGTCGAGAGACGGCGTTCATCTACTCCATCACGGCCGCCGCCGTAACGCACTCCATCTCGCGCTCCTGCAGCGAGGGCACCGTCTACACTTGTTCCTGCGGCCACAACAGCGGCGTCTCTCCTCAAGGCCGTCGGCCTCGCGCCCGGGCGCGCGACTGGGAGTGGGGAGGCTGCTCTGACAACATCAAGTTCGGCTACAAGTTCTCGCAAGACTTCATCGACGTGGTGGAGAAGGGGCGCGATCTGCGCTTCATGATGAACCTGCACAACAACGAGGCGGGACGCACGGTGAGTTTTGCAGGAGGCGCTGTGGTTGGGACCAGGTTTCGGTGGATACATTCCGTTTCCTGTAGCGAGAGGACCCGGGTGCACTCTTACTGCGTGAACTGCGCTGGAAGTCTCCAGACAGGAACGTCAAGATGCTCCAGAAATTCAGGGCAGGTGTTGTGAATGGAAGTTTTTCTCGCGCAGTATCTTGTTGGTCTCGGGCACTAAATCAGAGTTATACAGACATCTCGGGATCGTAAAGTATGCCCCTGAAACTGTACACCATTGAAAGCAAATGCCGCGGGTCACAAAAGTGGCCGATTGATCAAAACATCTTCCCTTATGCCACAAAATGTGCCCCTCAGATGCTCAAATTTTGCCATGTTTTTCATCTCCGTTTCGTTGTCATTGAACAAGTGAGTTGCCATCAACAAAATCACGCACGCTGCTCCGAAACTGATCCGGCCATTTGGAGAAGGTGACTGATACTTTTTTGGTGGAAGTCATGGATCAAACACCAAAGCGTTCACAGCTGAGAAAAAGTCACTTCACCCCGAAGTACCCTTCATTTGCCGTCATTTAGCGGCGGGAGTCGAGGTAAATTTAACAATGAAAACGAAGTTTAACGGCAAAAAAGTGAGCAGAGAATAGATTTCCTTTTTGGTCGTTGGAGTCGAGGATCCGGAACAATCAAGCAAACTCCTCGTACTATTGAGCTTTGTCTTTGCAAAGGACGGCACTGTCCATGATCGTGAATGCTTGCTCAGAAATTAAACTCAGATTCAAGACCCAGCCTGATGCAATGACACGCATTCAACCTCAGCTTGAAACCTTGGAGGAACATGTGCACCTCAACAAGACCCCAGACTTGTGTGCGCTCGCACAAACTTTTGTTCACACATCTTTCTTGGCCAAAGGGGTTGAAGTCACGCGACCGAGTTCACACCGATCCGGGCCCTTGCGGGACTGCAATGGTTTTGCTGAACCAACAATTTGCTCACGCAAAAACGCAACATTGTGTGGTTGCTCGAGCCAGATTGTTTCTGCAGCTTCCGATCATAGGCGGACAGCTGTCAGCATCCAAGGCGTCTCCATGCGAGTACAGCTGTTGCTGTCCAGGGCTTGAGAATATGAATTTGGGGTTGGTAGCGCAGGGCCTTGGTGAAGGTTAGGATCCATCTCAGTTGAAGGACTATTTCCACACTGGTAGACACTCGGGTGCGTGGGCAGGAAACACCAATTTAGCCGAGTCAAGAAACAAAGGCCAATGGGGACTCCACAGATCCTTGCCCAGCAGATTGTTCTTGGACTGCATGTGTGTGATTCGTGGTTTTTCGGGCGAATACACCCACTGTACTTTTGTGGAGGAAGCATTTGATTGGTCCGGGAAAATGGATTGGGTGGCGTTGCTCAGGGAATGACCGAACCGTGGCGTTCGGACGACATGGCGTTTGTTTGTTGAGCAGAATGTCGTTCTTCATGTTTCCCGACTCCTACGTTCACGAAATTTATGTGCCCATTTGCGTGTGCCACGGAGCGGCGTGGTTGTCATTTGTCTTGTCTTGTTGTGTCGCTCCCCCTTGGAAATCTCTGCAATGAGAAAATTATGCAACCAAACTGGAAAGAAGATATATTTGCCTTACAATTATATTGAGCCAAAATATCCGTGCCAAGGTTCTTCTGTTGTGAGCCATAGACAAGTTTGCCATTTGCCATATGTCATGATGTGTCAAGCAGTGTCAACCAAAACCACAATACATGTACGCATCACGAAATTGCCCACAATAACCCATGAAAGAAGCCTTGAAACGTGTGAAGGAGGGTAGTGTGAGAAAAATATTCTCGTATTTTGCGTGTGTTGAGAGTAAGAATTTTGTGAATTGTAAGTTCAATGACACGGACTTGTATGCGCACAAGTGTGCTTGGTTTTCCCCAAAAATAAGCTCAAGCTAGCAAGAAAATTTTTTTAGAGAACGCGTTTTTGAACTGTTTGGCTCCTTCCGATGAGTACACTCAAGACAATTTCCAAATTCACTTGCTTCTTGCGTTGCGTCTTTTGAGCTGGTAAACGGTATGACACACCCACGGGAGATCGATGCAGGGTTGTGATGCGTAGAAGATAGTCAAGAACCCCCTCAAAGAAAACCAGCGTCCACAGAACGTCCAGTCATCAGACAAATTATTTCCCCTCCAGTTGTGTACACCACAGTAACGTGAACGAAAGTCTAATTTCTCCTGTCATATTTTTACAGCAGGTGGGTCGGCACATGCGGCAGGAGTGCAAGTGTCACGGCATGAGCGGCAGCTGCACCATCAAGACGTGCTGGCTGCGTCTGAGCACCTTCCGCGACATCGGCTCGCAGCTCAAGGGTCGCTTCGACGGCGCCTCCAGGGTGTACGCAGGTCGGTACCACGGCTGATGAAACCTCGAACCAATGAGCAAACGTTTGCAGTTGCAAGAAGGTTTTGTGTCAGAACATCCAGGTTCAAATGGGCAAACAGCACGAGGTGAACGTGGGCTGAATGAATTTCCACTGAGTGGTTCACAATTTCTTCAGGGAACGAAGGGGGCAACCGCGTGCGAGAGCGGAGCAGGAAGACCAGCAAGAGATCGACCAAGTTCAACCTGCTGCCCGTCAACCCGAACCACAAGCCGCCCAACAGGGACGACCTCGTGTACTACGAGAACTCGCCCAACTTCTGCAGCAACACTAAAGGGCGCGAATGCAACGCGACGTCCATCGGGGTGGACGGGTGTGACCTGCTGTGCTGCGGGCGGGGCCACATCACCGAACAGTACATCGCGCGGGAGCGCTGCAACTGCGTCTTCCACTGGTGCTGCAAGGTCACGTGCGACATCTGCACGGTGATGAGATCGAGGCACAGGTGTTTGTGACGTCATTGACGCAAATGCTGTTTCCAGATGACACTGCAAAAGTGCTTGAGGAACGCCTGGTGGCTACGAAAACCTGCATGCATGGACGAAGGAACATGTCGCCTCATCTCAGGCCAGATGAACAAAGCGGTGTTTGGACAAAAAGAGCTTGCTCTGCCCTCATCTGAGTTATGCACTGCTGCTGTATGACCTCATTCAATTTGCACACGCACACATGAAATGAACAAGGCTTTGTGAATCTGACCAAAAGGGGTTCCTTGTGCAGCATCGAAACAATGGAGCAACACCTTTGTTGTGAAACAAAAATTGCACTCTTCTGCGTCCGACGAGCTGCTTCGTACGTTCCGAACAAAGTCTGCGAGACGGTTGACATTGTTCCCACGTCTCAAAAGTTGTACAATGACTCAAATTTTGTTTGCAACCTGGATCCTTTCCGTGTCCGCCGCATGGTCGTTTGTTGATGCGATTACGCTTGAGCATGTTATTTATTACTCGTACATTCTGCATCTGCAAGCGCGTCGTTTTGCATTTCGCGTTGCATCAATTGTGAGTTTTGTACAATACAAAATGTGTTTTGTGTGTTGTGTAAACGTTTATTTGTTGCATGCTGTTGATCAAAAACAGAAAACGACGAGAGTGAAATAACCGTAGACAGTCAAAAGACGAATCAAACTTCAGATGAAGCTTGCGAGTGTGTTCCGAATGTGCACTGCACTCCTAGCTGAATCGAACACGGCCAATTCGAAATCTCCTTTCAAGCAAACTACCAGGAATGCAAGTGGACCAGTCTTGGTCAGCCTTTCCTTTCAAATCCTTCTGGCTGAAAACAGAAATCTTTGAATTCAACACATCACTGAGTCGATAAAAGTGCCTCACGTGCATTTTTGGCTCTCCAGCATTTGACTACTTGGTCGATTCGGTTGAAACGGCACGTCTACAATTGCATTAATTCAAGCGAGTTTTATCGGAATCCAAATTTTGAATTGCCCAGCAATGAGAGTCAAAAATTGTCTTCTTTTCAAATTGACGCACGCATCAGATGATGTCTGTTTACCGGCCAAATGTCACGAGATTTTCAAGAAACTGTGAGAATTGAGCAGAACATTTTCAAAGAGCTGTGATGTACATGAATGCACAGGAAGAAACGATTATGTTCGTAAACAGTTGTACATTTGTACAGTGTGCAGCGTGTGAAGCATTTGCACTCATCAGTTGGAGAAAAAACTTGGGTGGATCACAAAACTGCAATAAATACGTGAAGATTTCTTTTGCTTGGATCTGTTTGATTTTGCGTGCGTGATCATTGGTCTTATTATCTCACAAAAGCTACACCCTCTGTGTGTGCTCACTGCGACCTGACTCTTTTTCTCCACCTGCAGCATTGAAGCCGTTTTAATGTGTCTGGTGCGCGTTGCCCCGTCGAACCTTGTTCATTTTGATTCAGGATCGAAATCCCCCTCCTTCTGTGGGGCACCCGCTGGAGACCCCATTTTCCTTCGTGGAAAATGGAAGCTGTGAAATGAGAAACATACCACTTCTTCAACTTCACCTTTCCACTGAAACACATCATCACACAAGAAAAGCTTGCACGGTTTCTTCTTTGGCACCGACAAATCCTCGTACGCGCGTGTTGGCCTCCGAGTCTGGGGAAGACGTGTGTGCGAGCACTTTGAGGAATTTTTCAGCGCGCACCATTCAGCATTCCTGAGCGCACGCTCAGGCCAACGACTCTGACGAATGAGCTGGCGAAGAACGGGCTGAAACAGTTTTGTTTGTTTGTTTGTTTGTTTTTGATGGTCGCGTAGCCGGCCATCTAGGTGCCGCTAACGGCTTAAAAACCCTTAGCATTCATGTGTGCGTCTGTCCACACTTTGGAATGTAACCTCCCACCAGAAGTGATGCGACCATCATC
>JAAUXT010013346.1_pt1 | contig 16701 bp, 14 predicted proteins | sample 7278171 | NCBI WGS metagenome assembly JAAUXT01 (sample SAMN14350112, study PRJNA611818) | marine sediment metagenome | isolation source: surface marine sediment (1.8m) | place: French Polynesia: Moorea | collected 2018-08 | reverse complement strand
TGAGGGGTGGGGCAGGGTGGGGCTGTGAGGGGTGGGGCAGGGTGGGGCTGTGAGGGGTGGGGCAGGGTGGGGCTGTGAGGGGTGGGGCAGGGTGGGGCTGTGAGGGGTGGGGCAGGGTGGGGCTGTGAGGGGCGGGCCAGGGTGGGGCCATGCGGGTAGATCAGTGTGGGGCAGGGCAGGCTAGGTGTCTCCACCATGTTCCCTGCAGGAAACCCAACTCAATTTGCAAAGTTGACCAGAAAGAGAACCACACACAAGCAGAAATGTTGGCTGATTCCAACATTCTTGTAACAGTTGACCTTGACTCATACTTCTGAAACCAGGAGAAAGTCCTCTTTGTTTTCACCTGAGTCAACTGACTGTTGAAAATCAACATGGCTGGGGAAAGGCAGTTTGCTCCCAAAGTCCACCAAGAGGAGCATTGTCTCTTTGTGGATTGCATTTTTACTGTGAATCCCTGAACAAGAAGTTGGATTGAAGCACCCTGTAATGTGAGAATTTGTGTGTGGAATGTTCTTTGTAAAATTATGCAACATTCCCTTTCATGTGTCATTGTTATGAACTGAGGTTGGCCTTGTTCCTTCTGCAATTAAAATATATATTTCTTGATTGTTTTGTCTCACAACAGCGTGGCATCACAAACAGAAAATCAGCCAACAGGCCTCACCAAAAATGTGATTTAGCTTGGCTTTAATCTCAGAGAATGTTGGCCTTGCAGTCGACTCCCACTCCCAGCAACTCAGCATGAGGCAATATCTGCCAAAACATCAAAATGTTTTACATAAACAAATAATTTGTTGTTTTCCTTGCTTTGTGGAGTTATTGAGCAAGAAATGGACCACAGCTCACAGTTCATTCTCCTTGAGCAATGTTGGTTTGCACAGCCGATTCTCAGCCTTGAGGTGGCTGATCAATGCAAGGTCAGACACACCTTCATATGGAAAATCTCCAAAAGTGTGTATCTCCCAGAGTAACACACCAAACGACCACTGAAAATAGAATAAGGCACAAGAGTGATTTGGTCAACCAGGTCTCAAGTGGTGTTACACCTTCTTGGGTCAAGAACACAAAAGACATCACACGCTTTGCTCAGCTTTTGTTGTTTCAATGATACTTTTGGCAGAATTGAACAGAAAAACACAGCCACTGCAAGCAAAACATGGAGGCAGGGGGGTTGTTGTGTGCAGTAATCAACACACACACACACTGGTCAAACAGTGTTTGCAGTTTTCATCACACATTTTCAATGAGAGGAACACAAAGGTGTCTTTCTTACCACATCACTTTTTGTTGTAAAAATCCAATTTGTAAGTGATTCTGGACTCATCCACCTCACAGGCAATTCCACTGCAGTATTCTCTACTTTGTAATATTCTTTATCTTGCAAATCCCTTGACAGACCAAAGTCAGAAATTTTCAGAACCAATCTATTGTCCAGCCTGGCAACAAAATATTTTGTCATATTTTGCAAGCATGATGAATGATACAAAATGGATTCATCTCAAAAGATACTTGCATGCAGTTTCTGGCAGCCAAATCACGATGAACTGTGTTCAGTTTGGCCAGGTATTCCATGCCTTGAGCAGCACCCAAACAAAATGATTGAAGAATACTGTCTGAACATCTCTGTAAAATCAAATGACAATTTCCCAGAATGAGACTCTGTGCTTGGGAGAGGAAAAACTCTGGGCATTGTGAGCTTTTGCAAGAAACAACTCACCTGTTTGTGTCGCTTGAGATAGTGCTTGAGATCTGTCATCATCAGAGGTAGAATGATACAAGGCTTGTCCTCATGAACTGTCACTCCCAGCAGTTTCATCACATTGGGGTGGTTGAACTTTCTCATCACAACCACTTCACTAAGAAAATCCTCCACCATGGCTGTGTCTAATTCCACTTCAACTGCAAACAAAACAGGACTGGGTTTTCTTCTGTCTCCCTCTACAAACAGAGCTGGCATGTTTCGGAGGTTGTTGCTCTGCTTAGTTGGTGCATTATCACATTCCATTCAAAATTCACTAAAGTTCAGTCTGTTTGACTTTTTTCCACATAATTTTGTGACATTTGTGCAGTCCCAAACAAATGTCCAACCTTCTACTCGTTTTACATGGAATTCCACTTCCTCTTGACCTCTGTGTTTCCTCAGGAAACCTTCAAATGTGTCTGCAAATTTTCCTGTGGAAAGCACAAAGTGGAAAGTAACCAATCAACCAAACAATTCACAAAATATTTGTGAGCAGAAAAAATCCAGAAAATAACAACAGTTATTTCTGAAAGTCAGAAACTGTGGCTCATAAAAATAAAAGAATTCACCTTTCCTCTTCTTCACAGCAACATATGTTTTCATGTTACCTTCCCATTCCAAGGAACCAGACCACACCACTGCAAAGTTTCCTGAAATCAACAGTGACAGCTGTTCACAGAGTCCTATTTTACACAAAGCAAGCTAAAGAAACAAGCTCAAACCATGGCCAAGAAATTTGTCCAACACAATTTTCCTTGGGTCAATCCAACAGTGGTCCACTTCTTGTGCCAAGTTTTTGCAAACTTTTTGAGTTAATTTTTCCAGACTGGTCTTGTTGTCTGTGTCTATGTTGTTCCCAGAAACATTTTCTACATTTTTCTTTATCTTCTTGAAGGTCCTGCAAGAATGAAAAATGAGAAACATGAACACTTCAACTTTTCTGTCTGGTAAATGGCTAAGGTCGGGTCATGCCAGAAACAAAAAGAAGTTTCCAAACCAAGCACCTTTGAATTACAATGAGAATTCCAATGCCACCAACTGTGATCAAACTGACGATCATCATTATTATCATTGGTGTCATTGAAGGTTTTGCGTGAGTGGCTATCTTTTGTGTGGGGTCACTCGTCGATGACACTGCCGTTTCTGTGATGTCTGTGTCTGCAACAGAAGCAAACTCAACTGAAAGAAGTGCCAGTTTGTTGACAAGGTACAGAAGACAAACCCATGGCTGAAGACCTGGTCGCATGCAGTCTTGACTCTTCTGGTTGGAGACTTGAAATCTTCAGCCAATTCAGAAAACCTAATAAGCACTCCCCTGAGGCAAACAATTTACAGTAGACATTTTGTACCTGTGCAGTTTGCTGCTGTGCCGCTCCAGCTGCCATTACTCTGACATTCTAAGCTTTGATGGCAAAGGTAGAGCACTTTGGAGCCAGGATTGTAGGGTCCATTGTACCTGTTCCTCCTGTAGGGTGGGACACCTCCTGGCTCCTTGCAGATGCCTACAAGAGATGCCAACAATTCAAACGCATTGCCTTGAGAACAAAACTGTTCTGTGTTTAAACAGACTTGTGCCATGTTTTTTCTTGGAATTTCATCAGCCATACAACATTCCTCATGGGTATTGTGAAGAAAGCTTGCAGGCAACAAATGTTTCTTGGTCTGCACAAATTGGTTCTTGGAAATATCAAAGGAACAAAATGAAGACACACCTCTCAAATCCAAACACACTAACTTGACAGGTAATCCCACAAACAAGCCAAAGCAACAAACACACATGTCTCAACAGGGATAAACAGCCATTCAAGAATTCAGTGGTCAGTGCATCTTGACTTGTGAAGACACAATTTGAGTGCCTGGCCAAAGAAGAAAACAACAACACCCCAAAACAATGTTTCCACTGACTGTCCTGTCAGAAACACACACCCAACATACCTTGATCACCACACTGAATAGAACTCCAATTTACACCATATTGACAGATGGGACTAGGGTCGATCTTGATGGTGTTGTGTTGCTCCTCATGTCTCAGCCAGCACAGTGAGCTGCAGTTCCACTGGTTGCCATCTTTGCCATTAAAATGTGACAAGCTGAACCTGATGTCAGGACCCCGAGGCATATTGATGAGGAGGTCTGGAGAGAGGGATGTCAGCCTGTTGAAACCTAATGAAATATCTCTGATGGAATGGAGATGATCAAAAGCACCATTTTCAATGACTGATATGCTATTGTTATCCAAGCCCAAAACTCTCAGTGATTTGAGTCCACTGAATAAATTAATCCTGACCTGAACAATTTTGTTGCCAGACAGGACCAGTTGTGTGATTCTGGACAAGTGAATAAAGACATTTGGTTCCACACCAAGAATTTTGTTGTTGGTGAGGTTAAGCAAAATAAGGTCTCTCAGACCAGAAAATGATTGGGCCCCAATATTGGCAATAAAATTGCAGGCCAGATGCAGTTCCTCAAGGTGAACCAATCCTGTGAATGCTCCAGCCACAACAACAGAAATATTGTTGTTGTTCAGATAGAGGTTCAAAAGCCTGTCAAGGCCAGTAAAAGATCCCTTATTGATCACAGAAATTTTGTTGTATTCAAGGTGAAGGCCTTGTGTGAGGTCACTGAATCCAGTGAATGAGCCAATTTCTAGCACAGAAATGTTGTTGTTGTTGAGCTTCAAATAATGGTTCAGCTTTCTCAACTGGGAAAAAGATTCAATGTTGATCGTAGAAATGCTGTTGTTTTGGAGAAACAAAGAATGAAGTTTGAGCAGTCCTGAAAGTGATCCCATCTCAATGGTAGAAATTTTGTTGTAGCTAAGATCAAGTTTCCTGAGCTTTTGCAATCCAAGGAATGAGCCACTGGAAACAGTGGAGATGCTGTTGTTCTTCAGATAGAGGGTTGAAAGATTGTCAAGGCCTTTGAAAGATCCAGCCTTGATCACATACACATTATTGTTGTTGAGAAATAGAAATTTTAGGCTTTTTAGCCCTTCAAGAATTTCAGTGTTGATGTAGGAAAGTCTGTTGTCATTGAGACGCAGCCACTCAAGCTTGTTCATTTCTCTGAAGAACCCTGGCTGAATGTAGGAAATACAATTCCCATTGAGCTCCACTGTGTGAAGTTTGTGCAGATCAATTCCCTGAAATGATCCAATCAGAAGCATGGAAATGTTGTTGTTGTCCATGTACAGACGTACAAGAGAATGCAGTCCTGTGAACAAGCCTCTCTGAATCACAGCAATTTTGTTGTTTTCTATTTCCAGCCTGTTGAGTATCTCCAACCCTCTGAATGTTCCAATCTCAATTTCAGAGATTTGGTTGTTGTTCAGGGACAATTTCCCAAGTTTGCTCAATCCAAAAAATGATGCAATCTCAATCACAGAAATGACATTGTCCTCAAGGTGCAGCTTCTGAAGTTTCTCTAATCCTGCAAACATTCCTTTCTTGATGACAGAAATTCTATTGTTTCTGAGATTAAGAAAGTCAAGCTTGTGCAGTCTACTAAATGATTCACTTTGGATGACAGATATTCTGTTGTCATACAGAAACAATTTGACAAGTGTTTGTAGTCCAGCAAACAATCCCTTTTGAATTATAGCTATTTGGTTCTGGCTGAGATGCAGCATGTCAAGATTCTTCTGTGTTTCAAAGGCTCCTGTTTCAATCTCTAAAATTGTGCTGCTTTGCAGAAACAGCACACAAAGCTCAGGTTGGTGTGTAAATGATCCATCCCTGATGACAAAAATTTTGTTGTATCTGAGATATAGCTTACCAAGTTTTGGCATTCCAGAAAATGAAACATTGTTCAAGACAGAAATTCTGTTCTTATCTAGCTGCAGTTCATGAAGATTTTTCTGTCCTCTGAATGTTCTAGTCTCAGAAATGTTGTTGTTGTGGAGGTGCAGTTTCTGAAGTTCAGACAGTACTGTGAATGTTCCAACCTCAATCTCAGAAATTCTATTGTGGTGGAGGTAAAGGTTTTGCAGCTGAGCCAATCCTTGGAAAGATCGATTTTGAAGAACAGAAATGTTGTTGTTATCTAGCCAAAGTTGCTGTAACTGCACCATTTCTTTGAACAAATCATTCTGGATCACAGAAATTCTGTTGTGCCTCATACTCAGTTTCTGCAGCCTGTGCAATCCAGAGAATGAGCCCATTTCAATCTTGGATATTCTGTTCACATTGAAGTAGAGTTGTTCAAGGTCAAGCATCTCTCTGAAGGTTCCACTCTTGATGATTGAAATTTTGTTGTGCCCTAGACGAAGCCCTTTGAGTTTGTGTAAGCCAGAGAATGAACTGTCTCTGACAGCATGAATTTTGTTTTTGTGCAGATACAGGTACAAAAGCTGACTCAAGCCTTTGAAGATTCCAGCAGGAAGTGAAGTTATTTTGTTGGAAGAGAGATCAACTTCTTTCATTGATAAAGGAATGTCTTGTGGTACCTCCTGCAGGTTCATTTCCCTCCAATTGCAGTTCACTTCTGCAGACCACAATATCATGAGAAACACTGAAAAAGGAAATGAGGAGACATCAGAACACTGAACTCAAAAGAAAAATGGATACATGAATCAATGAGACACATTGCCCCCTTGTTTCTGGCAAAGGTTCCACTTTTCTGAAACATATTATTTTTCTGAGACATCACATGAATCTGTTGAACTGGTTTTGGCTTGCATGTTAATGTGTTTGCCTTCCCACAGCCATTACCTGTTCCTGTCAGAGTCATTTTTGTACCAAATGTGCTGAAAGGAATGAACATTTGCTGCATTTTACTGCTTCAGCAGCTCACACAGTGAGTTTGAAAGCCAAAGTCAGCAAAATAAAACAACTCAAGTTGGAAACAGATCCTGAATTTCACAATGTTTTTATGGTACAAAGTTTACATTTTTTATGATATCTCATCCCAAAAAGTTCCAGTCATGCCAACAAAAAAACACTTGAGTTTCAACTGTTCTTTCAAATCCGTACAAGGCTCAGGTGAAGCAGTTACCAGTTCTTGAGACTGTGCATGTTTTTTTCCTACCTTCTGTTTGACAGTGTGAGCAAGGAATATAGTTGCAGAGTGTGTGACAGTCTTCAAGCACAACACTGAAATCTTCCCTGTAAATTTGAACACTCCGTCAAATTCACTGTGCACAAGGTTGTGCTTCATGGAGGCAAAAAAGTGGACTCTTTCACAAGACAAAAAATCTGGGACCTTTCTTCCATGCTCCTGCACATGTGTTGGATCCAGGGTTCCAATCATTTGTTGAATTACCAAAGTGTCCTTCTTGTCTCCAGAATTACAGTGCAAGAACAAGAGCTTGCACATCAGGCAATAGAGAGCTGCATCACTGAATGTCTGAGTCTGGATAGAAATCAAATATGTTGGTGTGAAGTTCTCTGTGTTCACCTCTAGCTGGCCCTCATAAAATTTGTGGAATCAATTTATCCAATGTGAACTCCAGGAGGAAAAAGATCTCTTGTCTGACCTTGTTTCATTGCACTTATTTCTCAGTGCTCTGGTTCACACTGAAGGGCTCAGTAAACACTCATGAAAATGACCATCTGCACTTTGAGAATTCTCACATCAGTAAAAACACAGTCAATTGGGTGCTGAATCACTCCACAGACAACATTGTGCATCAGCCATTGAGAAGCAAAGTTGCAAGGAGCTCAGGCAGGTGCCCCACGGTGATGGACAGAAAAAATTGAGCTTTTGACTGGGTATTTAATGATGCACTTTAGTCAAAAGGAACATGATCATGTGGGCTCCCAAGTGCATGTGATATGACCCACTGCAGAAACCATTCACAACGTATGAAAGAGACCATTCAGCCCTGACAATACACCCTGTCATGATGCATTTTTTGGTGGAGAAGTAAAAGATCCCATTGAATTGACTCAGAAGCCTGTTTTCAAGCAAGACTGGTCTGTGTTGACACAGCAAAACAAGGAAACAAATCTGCTTTTTCAATTTCAATCCAAATGAGTTTGCAGCAGGTCCCTCAGGCAATGTTTCCACTTCCTCCATCATTTGTCACTGTTGTCCACCAAAACATAGTTGGCTTGTACTTCTGCAATTTGAATTCCAGTTTCTTAGTTCGAATAGCTAGCAACATAGCATAAAAATACAAATAATACAACAAGCCTCACCAAAAATGTGATTCAGCTTTGCTCTGATCTCAGAGAATGTTGGCCTGGCAGTGGACTCCCACTCCCAGCAACTCAGCATCAGTTGGTACCTTGCAAAATGTATCCAGCTTTGTTGCACTTTTGCAGACAAAAATACAGAAAGAACTCAAATGATCAGCTAATATGAGCACAGCTTACAGTTCATCATCTAAAAGCACTGGTGGCTTACACAGTCGATTTTGCCCTGTCAAGTGACTGACCAATGCAAGGTCAGATATTCCCTTGTAGGGGAGATCTGCACAGGTATATATTTCCCAGAGAAGCACACCAAATGACCACTGCAATGCAGTTTTGTGCAACAATGGCAGTGACAGAAACATGCTGCACCACAAGCAAATCAGAAGTCATTTTTTTCTTTTATTGACTTAAGAATAAAAAATCTAATAAAAATCTTTGGTTGTCTGCAGAGATCACAAGGTTCTTACCACATCACTTTTTGTGGTAAAAATCCAACTTGTTAGTGATTCTGGACTCATCCACCTGACAGGTAATTCAACTGATGTGTTCTCTGCCTTGTAATATTCCTTGTGTTGTGCATCTCTTGAAAGCCCAAAGTCAGAAACTTTGAGAACCAAGTTTTTGTCCAGCCTAACAACAAAATAGACATCATAGTTGTGCAAAAAAAAGGAATTTTGGATGAGCAACTGATTACAATATACTCACATACAGTTTCTGGCAGCCAAATCACGATGAACTATGTTCAGTTTGGCCAGGTATTCCATTCCTTGAGCAGCTCCCAAACAAAATGATTGAAGTTTGACATCATTTCTTTCCTGAAACAAAAGGAGGATTTCCAGCCCACAGTAATCATGTGCTTGATCAGAATAGAAGCAGGTATTGCTTAGAAAACGTGCCTGTTTGTGTTGCCTGAGGTAGTGCTTGAGATCTGTCATCATCAGAGGTAGAATGATACAAGGCTTGTCCTCATGACCTGTCACTCCCAGTAATTTCATAACATTGGGATGGTTAAACTTTGACATGACAATTACTTCACTGAGAAAGTCATCCACCATTACAGTATCTAATTTGACATCATCTGCAAGCACAAATAGGTTATAGACTGCAATTTACAAAGCTTGTCCCTTCTTTCAAGCTGTCACCTGCACCTATTTTGAAGCGATGAAAGTGTTATGAAGCCATAATTCTGCCACATATCTTGTCTGAAATTAGGCAATCCAAGGAATTATGAGAATCACTTGCACCAAAGTTTGTGTGTAAGTTAGAAATAGAAACAAAATGACTCCCAACCTTCCACCTGTTTTGTGTGGAATTCTGGTTCTGTTTGACCTTTGTGTCTCCTGAGGAAACCTTCAAATGTGTCAGCGTATTTTCCTGAAAATACATTTATGATTAAATTCCATTCAATACAAACAATGAAATGAAGTTTCAATCGTCTGCAAAAGAGTGTAAGAACTTGGACACAAGAAATGGGTGTGCAACCAAGAAACAATAGGCGAACACAAATTGTGTATCTATTGAGGCCTGACACGTGATGATTTTGGTTCAATCTGAAGAGCCTTGGTACTTTAAAATTGCATTCACCTTTTCTTTTCTTCACTGCTACTGCCAGTCTAACTTTCCTTTTCTTTTGTAAAAGGCCAGACCACACCACTGCAAAGTTACCTGAAATTGAAAGTGATAAAATGGCCAAAGAGACCAACTGTGCGTCTGTTCATGGAACAGAGGAAAAAGTTTGTTCTTTACCATGCCCAAGAAATTTGTCCAATGTGATTTTCTTTGGATCACACCAACAACTTTCTACTTTTTCTGCCAAGGTTTTGTCCAGTTTTTCAGTCAGTTGTTCCAGAGTAAGGTTGACAGTTCTGTCACTGTTGGGAGAAGAAATATTCCTACCCCTTCCCTTGATATTTCTGAATGCCCTGTAAAAATGACACAGTGGGTTACAAACCAACCTCAATTGTGCTTGACCAAACAGAATGGTCCAACAAAAAACTGGTACCAAAATAACCTTTGCAGCACAAGAAGTACACCAAGGCCACCAACTGTGATCACTGTTGTTGTAATCATCATCATGGGTGTCACCAGAGTTCTTTCAGAATCAGAAGGTTTAATTGATGAACCATCAGTCAAAGTTGAATGTTTCTGTGAGACTGGTGCAAATGTGGTGAGCATTTCTGCAACACAAGCAAAACTGATGAGCACAAAAGACAAAGCAGACAAAGAAAGTGTTGTGGTCAGAAGTATGACTGTTTATAATGTGGGGAAATCTACAGCTGTGTTTCCACCTCAGTCCATGAATCTCCTTGCCCAACCATTGAAGAATTACAGTGGACATTTTGTACCTGTGCAGTTTGCAGCCATTCTGCTCCAGCTGCCATTGCTCTGACATTCTGATCTTTGATGGCAAAGGTAAAGCACTTTGGAGCCAGGATTGTAGGGTCCATTGTACTTGTTTCTCCTGTAGGGTGGAACACCTCCTGGCTCCTTACAGATGCCTACAAAAGATTCCAACAAACAAGGCTTTTCAGCACAACAAAATACAACATTTTCCCATTTGTGTTTCTGTGGGAAAACAAAGCTTTTCACCCACATGGAATTTACCATGCATTCAATCAGCAAAGGGACACTTGGCTGAAATCCCTCAAGTTCAGATTTTGTGGTGCATTTAGCAGGTTTCAACAACAGATCTTTCTTGACAAGTGTTCTGTTGTGACTGTGGACAGACATGAATCAGGTTTGTTCTGCACATTTGCAACAGGTTTCACAAATTGGTGGGTATCTCCTGTTCAGCTACATGGGGAAAATGTTTTATTCACAAGTGTCACATGGAGGGTTTCACCCAGAATTGCTGAACTTACACACCAGCACTGCAAAAGGCATGAAGCCAGCCAAAGGCAACGGTTGCCACATTGGGCTTGCAGCCGTACACTGGCGTAATTATGGAGGTCAGTTGTGGGTTTTTAACAGTTGTGCTTGCCCACTTGTAAGTTGGACAAATTCATCACAGAAAGAGTCAACCAAATTTTGAACAGGTTGGTATGTTGTGCCATTTCGTTTTTCAGGCACATGTGTGGCTCATGTTGCTTGTTTCAGGCTTCTCTTGGGCAACAACAAAACAATGGGCTCTTTCAGGGATATTCTTCATCACAGTTGGTGTATTCTGCTACTCAGACCTGGCAACACTGGACCAGTTACAGACAAGGATGTATCAGCAGTCAATTGTGGCCTGTAAAAATGTCTGAGCTATTTGTTAAAACATTTTGTCTTGAAAATAAATTGTTGTCTGAGTGAATGGAAGCTAGGAAAGAAATTTTCACACCTTTGTCACTGCACTGAATTGCACCCCAATTGGGACCTTGTTGACATATGGGACTGGGATCCACCTTCATGGTGTTGTGTTGCTCCTCATGTTTCATCCAACACAGTGAGCTGCAGTTCCATTGGCTTTCATCTTTCCCATCAATATTTGACAAGCTTAACTTGATGTTAGGATGCCGAGGCACATTGATGAACAGGTCTGGAGAAAGGGATGTCAGCCTGTTGAGACCTAATGACACATCTTTGATGGAATGGAGATGATCAAAAGCTCCATTTTCAATGATGGAAATATTGTTCTTGTCCAAGTGCAAAACTTTCAGTGAATTGAGTCCCCTGAACAAATTTATCCTGACCTGAACAATTTTGTTGTCAGACAAGGATAGCTGTGTGGTTCTGCACAAGTGAACAAAAACATGTGATTCCATACCAAGAATTTGATTGTTGCTGAGATTCAGCAAACCAAGGCTGCTCAGACCAGAAAATGATTGGACATCAATCACAGAAATGATGTTGTTATGGAGATGCAGGTTCTTTAGGTTTCTGAGTCCTGTGAATGATCCATTCTCAACAACAGAAATTTTGTTGTTATTGAGATGGAGGCTCCCAAGCCTGCCCAAACCTGTGAAAGATCCCCTCATCAGCACAGAAATTTTATTGTATGAGAGGCGGAGGTGGTATTTGAGATACTTTAATCCTGCCAATGACCCAGGCTGAATCATGGAGATGTTGTTGTTGTTGAGGTTCATTTCATACTTGAGCCTGTAGAATCCTGTGAAGGATCCCATCTGAGTCAAGGAAATTCTGTTGTTTTCCAGATACAACTCATAAAGCTGTGGAGGGTGTCCTCCAAAGGGTCCTGTCTCAATGGCAGAAATTCCATTTTGGCTGAGATAAAGGTGATCAAGTTTACGTAATCCAAGGAATGAACCAGTCAAGATCACAGATATATTGTTGTGCTCCAGATGAAGACACACAAGCCCATAAAGTTCTCTGAAAGAGCCTGGCTCAATTACAAATATCATATTGGAGTTGAGGTAAAGTTCTCTGAGCTCGTAATACAATTCCAGACCTCTAAACATTCCTTTCTTGATGGCAGAGACTCTGTTGCCATCCAGATACAGCCACTCCAGGGAAAACATTTTTCCAAATGATTCTGTCATGATTCCTGAAATATTGTTGTTGCTAAAGTCTGCCACTTGAAGTGTTTCTAGTTCTGTGAACATTCCTTTTTGGATCACAGGAATGTTGTTGTTGTTAAGATACAATCCAGAAAGTTTCTTCAGCTCTGTGAATGCTCTCATTTCAATGTGGGAAATAGAGTTGTCATCAAGATGCAGCAGATCAAGCTCAGCAAGTCCTGAGAATGTTCCTATTTCAATTTCTAACATTTGGTTGTTGTGGAGCCACAACTCAACAAGTTCACCCAATCCCAAAAATGATCCAATCTCAATCACTGAAATAATGTTGTCCTCAAGGTGCAGTTTCTGAAGTTTCTGCAGTCCTACAAATGTTGCTTTCTTGACACTATTGATCATGTTATTTGTGAGAGAAAGCAGTTCAAGCTTCTGTAATCTGCTGAAAGACTCATCACAGATGGTAGATATTCTGTTGTGGTTCAAATACAGTTGAACAAGAGAATGCCCAATTACAAATAAATCTTTTTCAATCACAGACAAATTTATCAGGTCAAGACACAGTATCCTGAGACTTTGTTGTCTGAGTACACATAATCCAGTTTTGTTCAACAAGATGTTGTTCCCACTAAGATTCAGGTACATAAGGTGATGCAGTCTGGCAAATGGTTTGTTCCTGAGGACTGAAATTCCATTATTGCTGAGATGTAACTTGGAAAGCTTTTTCATTCCAGAAAATGACACATTGTTGATGGCAGAAATTCTGTTGTTGTCCAGTTGGAGTTCGTCAAGGTTTTTCTGTCCTTTGAATGATCTAGTCTCAAAAATGTTGTTGTTGTGGAGGTGCAGTTTCTGAAGTTTGTGCAGCATTGCAAATGATCCAACCTCAATATCAGAAATTCTATTGTGGTGGAGGTAAAGGTTTTGCAGCTGAGCCAATCCTTGGAAAGACCCATTTTGAAGAAGAGAAATGTTGTTATGATCAAGCCAAAGTTGCTGTAACTGCACCAGTTCTTTGAACAAATCATTCTGGATCACAGAAATTCTGTTGTGCCTCATACTCAGTTTCTGCAGCCTGTGCAATCCAGAGAATGAGCCCATTTCAATCCTGGATATTCTGTTCACATTGAGGTGGAGTTGTTCAAGGTCAAGCATCTCTCTGAAGGTTCCACTCTTAATGATTGAAATTTTGTTATGCCCCAAATTAAGCCATTTCATTTTGTGCAAGTCAGAGAATGAACTGTCTGTGACAGCATTAATTTGGTTTCTATCCAGATACAGGTACAAAAGCTGACTAAAGCCTTTGAAGATACCAGCAGGAAGTGAAGTTATTTTGTTGGAAGAGAGATCAACTTCCTTCATTGACAAAGGAATGTCTTGTGGCACCTCATGCAGGTTCATTTGCCTCCAATTGCAGTCCACTTCTGCAGCCCACAAGACTGTGAGAATTACTGAAAATACACAAGAAGCAAAAGACCAGAACATTCAACCCACAAAGAAAAAAATGTACGAAATGAGCAAACCGTGAGGCGAACCCACAAACCAAAACCAAAACCAGCTGTGGATTTGGAGAAAATAATGAATCTGTCAAACTGATAGGTGTGTGATAGGAATGTTTACCAAGAGACGTGTGATCTGATGTGTGGCTTCTATTGCAGGAAAAAGTGATTTGACAGTCAGGCTGAAGCATTTTGAAGTGGAGTGTTGGGCTTTTGTGCTGGTGTTGCAATCTCTTGTACTCAGTGCCTTGTTTTGTGGGCTTCCTTGATCTGGTTTGTTTGATATTCAATCTCACACCAAACAAATCTCTGCCAAAAAAGAAAGCATGATGTTCATTCTTGAAAATTGGTCTTCAAACACAACAATCACCTCTGATGGCCATGGTGAAGTTTCTTGTCCAAAAGCCATCAAGCAGTTGTGAAGGTGAAGGAGCTCAATGCTACTGTGACCTCAAAAGCGCAAAAATGCAAATCCAGCATGAAAAGGAAAAGCTTCTTCAAAATCTCCTCAACCAGAGTTTCAAATTCGGGAGCAAAACAAACCAATGAGAAAAAGGATACTGCATGTTGCATTGTTTTTGACAAATCCAAAAACTATGACAAAATAAGAAGGCCAACAGAAGCAACATGCCTGTTCTTTCATTGAAAATCATCAGCAAATAGCGTTGCACATTTCATTGTTGATGATGTGTGTAGGTGTGTGCAAGTGCAAGTTCTAAAACTACTTCCTTTGTGAGTAAGTGTTTGTGTGCATGTGTGTGTGTGTGTGTATTTGAGAATGTATGATAATGTTTGAGACCAACATCTCGCACACAAAAGAACAGTGCAACCCTCACTCAAAGGTAAAGAAAAAGAAGCTTCTGATTCAGCCCTGTCGACGTGGGAGGCTCTTTCTCTTTCCAATGACTGGAGGATTTTTTAGCTGCTGCATTTTTTGCGCACACACGTGCAGGACGGACAAACCAGTGGTGCGCGCCAACTGCATGTCCCGTCAATCCCCAGGGCACTCGTCAAATGGCACCTGCTGACGGCTTTTCCATGTGCCTCAGCTGCAGGGTGCAGGATCCGTCTGATGCTGCTTTGTCCCCATGTAGCAAAACGAAAAGTGACTGTCCCAACACAAAGCAGTCTCAGCACGATTCTGCAATACGTGCGGTAATAGAGAGTTTTAGATGCAACACGTCCGCGCGGAGGTCTGAGGCCACGTTTTTACGTGGCAACTCACATTGCCACGTGTGTCACTTCCGTGGTTGTTTCAGGAGAAAACTAGCCAAAAAAGTCAACATTTTTTGGCACAAATTCCAAAATTGACTCTTTCTTCAAATACATGGCAAATCTCAGGACAAACCTTGGTGTCAAACATGACACAAATTGACTTTTAACAGGTCTATCCCTATGTTTTTGGGACATTTTTTGGCATGTGAAATGGGGCCGGACGTGTCTTTACCCCATCGCAAATAGCGGGGCGTTTTACATCTAAAACTCCCAATTACGTGGCTGACGTCAGCGCTGGGTAGAGTTTTTTCGTACTGAGGCCATGGGCCTGCGTTGTGCTGATTGGTCATCAGCCCAAACAGACCTGCACACGTTTGTACCGAGTGTTTTGAGGTTTTCACGGATCTTCTGTGTAGTGTGGGGAGACATTGGAACAGCCACGTAGCTCCGTACCATGTGATCACAGCGAGGCCTCTGGAACCTGCTGGAAGTAGGTCCACCACTGATGCACGTGTTTGTCTCCACAGGTACTGCTGCGACTGTGAGATGTGCCCGTGCTGCTGCGGAGGCGGCGGAGACTACGAGAGCGATGATGACGAGAGGGGCATGGAGCGCTACTGAGCAGGGCGGGGGTTTGAAGGCGGGCATAGAGTAGGGCAGGGCAGTGTTGCGCGGAGAGGCTGGGGCATGGTGGGGCAGGGAGGGGTGGGGCAGAGCAGAGTTCTGTAAGGGCGGGAGTCAGTGGCAAGGTGGGGCGGGATGGGTTGGCGCAGGGTGGGCAGGGTAGGATGGGGCTGGGCGGGCAGGAAGGGGTGTGACAGGGCAGGGCAGGATGGGGACCTGTTGGGTGGGTGTGGGGTGTGTTTGCACCACCGAAATAGCGGGTGAGACCAGAAGAAGCTGACCTGTAACCGGAAACACTTTACGAGAGGGTTGAAAGCAAATTGAAAAGTGGAAGAACTGTGATGAAGCCGACGTGAACTGGAACCATAAGTCTGACACTACAGGCAAAAAGTTTTGAGACTTGTACATTTTCTGAACTTGCAGAACCTGTGTGATGTTGTATCTGGGAATGCAGGGATTGAATAGGGCAGACGGGCGTGTGTGTGTGTGTGTGTGTGTGTGTGTGTGTGTGTGTGTGTGTGTGTGCGTGTGTGTGTGCGTGTGTGTGTGTCTGGGTTAGGAAGGGGGTTCGGGTGGTGACTAACACCTGCAGATTCTTGTTACAGAGGCACGTGTGTGCGTGTGTGTTCGGTGTGTGTGTGCGTGTTTGTGGGTGTGGTGGCTTGTCGGTCAGCGTTTTCGTTGCGTGTGCATGTGTGTGTGTGTGTGTGTGTGTGTGTGAGAGAGAGAGAGAGAGAGAGAGAGAGAGAGAGAGAGAGAGAGAGAGAGATGTGCGTGTGTGTAAATGTGTTTGGTGTGAGTTATAAATTCAGTGAGTGAGTAAGTGAGTAAGTAAGAAAGTGAGTGAGTGAGTGAGTGAGTGAGTGAGTGAGTATGTGAGTCATGACTGACTGACTGACCGAGTTAGTGAGTGAGTGAGTGAGTGATTACTGACTGACTGACTGACTGACTGAGTGAGTGAGTGAGTGAGTGAGTGAGTGAGTGAGTGAGTGAGTGACACAGACACGACAGACACACACAGACGGGGGAGA
>JAAUXT010122963.1_pt1 | contig 16702 bp, 23 predicted proteins | sample 7278171 | NCBI WGS metagenome assembly JAAUXT01 (sample SAMN14350112, study PRJNA611818) | marine sediment metagenome | isolation source: surface marine sediment (1.8m) | place: French Polynesia: Moorea | collected 2018-08 | reverse complement strand
TACAGCATAGTGTGATTTTTGAGAGAGACTGTTCTGAGGAGATATCAGAACTGTCTGTGCTTCATTCTGATGTTTGCGAAACGTTCGAGAAAATCGCACCGTGCTGTAGGCTCTGTTCTCAAAACGTTGGTCTCGCAATTGGTCAGAAAGCAGGACTCACGGAGTGGTCTCGTCGCAGCTGCTCACTCAGCGCCTGCCAGTTGTTCTTGTCGTAGTGAACCCTGTAGAATCCGGTCATGTTCACGTTTGCTTTGATCCATCTGCAGTCTGGAGGCACGTTGATGACCGCTGAAATTCCCGAATGCGAAGCGAAATGAGTCGGGGCCTGATACAGTTGATCGAATCTGTGGAGCAATTGTTCCATGTCAAATGCTCGGAATCCGTATGCAACAGAGTTCGACTCGAAGCCTTGCTCCCAGATCGGAGACTTCTTGTACATGAGTCTCTGTCTTCAGGCAATTGAACCAGTACCAAAGTTTCAGTTTCGACAGGGAGAAAGATCAGAAACGGAATCGTTTGAATTGCAACGTTGAAACGCTTCTCTTTGTCCTCAAGTGTAGTTTTGGAAAAGAACAGGAAAAAATCAATCCGTTGTTTGCTTTCACAGCTTTTGCTTTGAAAAACTTGAGTTTGAAGAGCTTTCAGTTGTATTGACAATTTATGCTCGCGCATCACGAAAGTTGAGCAGTTCCAATCAAGGAAGAATAATCAATGATCCAGTCGCACCCGATCCCTTTTCCATCCATACGATTTGCTCCATGACGGTGGGAGACTTCTCTGTGATGTAGGTCAGCGGAACTTCCCACTTGTACCTGCAAACAGTTGTGGACACATCACGTCTGAAGGTTCGAATGACAACAGAAATCCGCCCGCTGGTCTTTCAGTTGTTTCGAAATTGGAACCTGTTCGACACAAAGATCCACGTGTGTGTCGTATGTGGGGACTGACCAAAACAAAAAGCCATTTGAAAACAGTGTTTCTTGGATGAAAAAAGAACTTTTTTTTGTGATTTTGGGAGTAAGAAATACACACATTTGAACTTCACCTTCGGGGAGGGGGAAAACGGGGGTTCACAACTTTTGAGCCCGACCAATTTCCCCTGGGAACTCAAAGAGTGTGACATTTTGCGTCCACACCCTGCACTGATCCATCAAACGCTTCAGGTGCGATTGCACAGCGGACGCGTGACGCGGGCGTTTCACCATTTCCCCCACTGATTGCCCAACACAGAGGAATATATAAGGGGCAGGAACAGGCTGACCAGTTCATTTAGGGCACGTCGGCATCAAGAGCAGAGCGGGCACAGCGAAGTCAGCTGGAATTGAGGTCAGTAAAACAAGTGTTCGTCCCGTTCAGGAATTCGTCGGCGTTGAAAATTGAATGTGCGTGCAGTCGTTGAAATTTTAAGTGTTGTACGAGAAGACGGAATATGGCCACACAGAAAAAACGTTATGAGGTGGGTGATTTTGAGCACGGGTTTGTTTTGGGTTTTTTCGGGGGGGGGGGGGGAGGCTCTCAAATTGTTTCACACAAATTTTCATGGTCGATATGGTTTCGGCATGTCGACAGAATTCTCTGAGGCCGCAACGAAAAGTCTTCATTGTCATGTTTTGGTTGCAGCACGTGTGATACCCTTGTGCCACGTGAAAAGACTCGTACGAGGATGTTTCAACTTCTGGTTTCCAAATGTCATGTTGTATCAGCTTTATTGTGACCTCGGTCTCCATCGAGTTAACCTGATTTTGGCAGTACAAACGTGTCAAATTATGCAATATTTACAAACAGAGACCAAAACAAAAGGTACTGTCCAAACAAGTCACTTTTACTGTTCCTTGAGTCCTTCAAAGTAGGCACTGTCCTTGTTAAGGCAACGAGCCCAGCGCATTGGCCACTTTTGCAGGATCGCATCAGAGTACTCATGGGCAGCAATGAGAGACTTCCTGATGAACCGCCTCCTCCAGGCTGTCAAGATCGGCAAAATGATGCCCTTTAAGTCCTCTTTTCAGGCGTGGGAAGAACCAAAAATCGTTGGGCACTAGGTCTGGGGAATGTGGAGGGTGTGGCAGGGTTCTCATCCCTGAGAACAGAAGGTGCAGCTTGGTTCTCCTGGAGGTATGGACACTGGCATTGTCCATATGGAGAATCCAGGGTTGACCTGCTCTGGGGCATGGTCGATGGATCCTGAGTGCCTGGTGCAAGTGTCCCAACACCCTGATGAAGACAGCAGAAGTGACTGTTTCATTCCGCAGCATTTCGTAGTACACCATGCCTCTGTGGTCGAAAAACGTGATCAAGAGTACTTTACCCACAGCCCTGGGTCGGCGCTCTTTGGTTGGGCGAGGTCGTCCTGGAGGCAACCATTGACTGCTCTGTCTCCTGGAGTGAGGGTCATATTGATAGATCCATGCCTTGTCACTGGTTATCACCCTCTGCAAGATGTTCCTTGTGCCACGCCCTCTAATTGCATTGAGCATGGATCTACTCATTTCATAACGCATCCAGAGATGTCTTGGAGTCAGCAGGAATGGCACAAAGCGCGCACACTGAAGAGTCAGTTTGAGGTCTTTGTGAATGACAGAGTGCAGGCTCCCCAAAGGAACTCCAGTTTGAGCCTGGATTCTTGCAAGTGTCACTCTTGGATCTGCATCAATGATGGCTTTCACTGCTTGGATGGTTGCAGGACTCCTTGATGTCCTCGGTTTGGGTGCTCTCTGTAGGTCAACCAGTGTGGTGCGGCCATTCTGGAAGGATTGGTACCAAAACTTGATCCGCCTCTCACAGAGACAGTCTCCAGGAAACACCAGTCTCAAAGATCTGATCGTTGCATCCAGAGGCAGTCCAATTTTCACACAAAAATGTATGTTCACACGCTGCATCAATTTGCTTGGCAACTCGAGTACTCTCTTCATTGTGACTGTTGGCACACCTCTCCAAAGACTCCTGCATGAAAAAGGACGTCTTCTGTGCAATTCCCCTGAAGTGGCATTTCGACCCAGACAATGGCATTGACCCATGATGCTCAACTGATTGGAAATCGATCGATTCTAGTCATATCTCAAAGGTGATACACCATGTTGATCGGAAACCAGAAGTTGAAACATCCTCGTATTTCAAAGGTCGTATCGTTTTCATGCACCTGCCTTGCTGGACTTTTGACCTTTGTGTCCCAAAATATTGGCATTGATCAGAATTTGTCCACAACCGCGCGATTTCATTGTCATGACAATGATACGAACTTTCGTATGATGTGTGCCAACAAAACTGAATAAGACTTCACTTTCTGGTCGTTTCAGACCCTTTCGCCATCTCTGAAGCAGAAGTTAGGAAGGGAAGTGGTTCAGCCACTGAAAGAACGAAACACGCGGCAGATGGACGTGGGCTCAAAAGGCGAAATATTATCACAACGAGCAAAGCCGGTGGAACACAGTCGTCGAAGAAACCGCTTCCGCAGTCGACCATCATTACCGAATCAAGGAGCTGGACATGTCGAACTGCCTCAGTTTGTGCGAAACTTTGAAGCGCAGGGAAAGACGGCTGTGGGCATACGTCTTTGATATGAAAGAGGATCAGATTGGTGGTAAACCAAGAATAGTCACGCTCAAAAGTGCCATCCTGCGGAGTTCCAAGGCCTTACAGGACGTCGCAAAGACCAGGTACGAACGAGTGATGGGGCGAACGAATTGGGACCAACCCATAGAAAACAATCTTTCTGCGAAAGAACTTTTCCTGGATCGTATGCGCAGCAACAGAAATTACGAGGCACACAAGATAGTCGTTACGACGACCGAGTCTCTTGCGCAGCTAGTTCAACGCGCCGCGGACTATTTAGGAGTCGCCTACACAGAGCAAGTCATCGACGAAATCAGTGCTTTTATACAGCCGAGTGTAACGTCAACACGTGTGCAGCCCGGAAAACCCAAGCAAAGACGATGAGGGTCGCGTTTTGTCCAGAGACGTGCTGAGGTCAAGTGACACGGGATTTGATCGGACTGTGTATGTTTACTTTTTGTGCGTTTGCAAACGGCCGCGACAGCGTGTGTGATGGCCCCATTGACACAGCCTGCATGAGTGTCGCTTCTATTAGAATTATATTTCCGTGTTTTAAATTATTGTGTTCCGGAGATCAGTTTTTGTCCCGGGAATCGGGAGTTTTAGTGCCCCTGTGTACCAAACTGAAGAAATAAATGTGGCGGCAGTGCAACGTACATAGGTCATCGGAGTTGAGTGTGCTTTGAAGATCCGTTTGAAGAAGAATACTCACCCAAACGGGGAGTTGTACTCTTGGCTGTGTTCGGAGTTCGGGTTCAGCAGAAACGGGGTCTGTTCAGCGGTGAACTGTGAGTTTTTGCGCTTGAGCGTGATGACGGGGTAGCCCATCTGCAGTGTCCACGTGTCCATCACCTTCTTCACGTCGATGTTCGAGGCCTGAAATACAACTTGCCTGCATGTGTCGCGTCCGGGCTCTGAGAGGCCAATTGAAATTTGAGGTTTCTCCTGCACTTTCATTGGCCAAAGTTGCCCACCTGACCGATGCTCTCCCACAAGTTGTCAGTGCGCGCGTTGGTGTATTTGTATTCGTTCAGGTAGGATCTGAGGCCTTTTCGTAAGTTTTCCCGACCGACGAAACTCTCCAGCATTCGGATAATTGAGGCACCCTGCAAAAAGCGAAGAGAGAAGATTGACACTTGTTTTTTGGTTTTTTTTTTCTTTTTGTGTCCAGTCTCCATTGGCAAAGACAACGCTGTCCTTGCAACCCTTAAGGAAATTGGCCAAACTTCAGTTGTGCTGAAGACTCCAAAACCCGTGATAAGCTAATGAAGCTGATCTCGGTGTCTCCAAAATGTACCCTTCTGGTCAGCACCAACCACACGATTTGTCACCAGATTTTATTTCACCACAAGACGCCACTACGCACGCTGCTTCGCGTTCCACATCTGTGGTTCCGTGTTCGTGCTGCTGGCGACAGAGGTCAGCCAGTTTGTTTCGTGCGCAAAGAAGACAGTTTTGTGCAGGGATGGGGCGAGAGGAGTTTCAGCTGGCGTGAAATTATGCAATTTCTGTACGCATTTTTGTGGAAACTTGGGTGAAAGTACGATGGTGTATTTTATTCAGCACGGCCTCGAGACGAAAAAAGCATTTTAGTTGTTTGTCGCTTGGTTTGCTTCCGACAACGAGAATTTGATGAAAAACCATTCATTCCCCTGCCCTGACACTGGTGATCGCACCTTGCTGTACGAAATTGTGTCGAAGAGCTCCCCGATCTCGCCGGGGTCCTGCACGGTGACGGAGACGGGGTGCGAGTTGGAGAGACTGTCGAGCTGCAGCGCGGGGATGAGCGCCGCGATGATGAACTGGTCCATCTGCAACAGCGGCGCCGCCGCCGCGCACCAACTCAACTCAAACAAATACGTTATGAGGCGAAGGGTCAGAGCTCACGCAATATGCCAATTGTTATAACAATAAAACTTTGCTGAGTGAAGTCCCGGCGAAACGGCTGCAGGCTGAGTGGATTCCAATTCGAGTATCTTTCTGCATGAACGGCGCCCAGATTTGTTTCGGGACAAAAATACTGACGCAAAGTTGCATTCAATCATGCAGCTCTCGCAGCAACAACAATTTGGGAAAACATGGTTTGTCACAAGGCCCAGAAAATCAGAGCTGCACGTATTTGTTCAGCAGGCTCTACACGCCCACTGTTTCCTCTGGTCACCTGACTCCGCAGACAAACTCACCATCTTCCACGAGGGGTCGACTTGGTCCGCTCCGATGTATTCGACGAAGCTGGCGAAGCCTTCGTTCAACCACAGGTCGTTCCACCAACTCATCGTCACAAGGTTCCCAAACCACTGACAAAGGAAAGTGCAGACAATGTTTCTGGTCTTCTTGAAACATCATGAGCAAAGAAGATGGTTCACTCTTTTCAATTGATGTGACTGAGTTTTCAAGATTCTTTTGGAGACTGACAAAAAAATTCAAAATGTCTTTCTGCGAGACTGGTTCGCGAACTCATGAAAGTTCGCCTTGTCATTCCAACCCAAAAGCAGAGGCTAAAAATAGTTTTGTCAGTTAGATCTACTGTATCAGACTGACCTACAAAGCCTTGAGGGCGTTTTTCGACGCAACATCTGCGCACAAAAGCCTGGCCCTCTCTACATGCAGTGAACATGGCAAGGGCGCAGGGTGGGTTGCAAATTAATGTCCATGTCAACAGCTTCACAATTTTAGTCGGGGTATTTCTCTCAAGATATGTGTACCTGATGTGCCATTTCATGAGCAATGACCCTTGTCATATAAAGTTCGTTGTTCGTGTTTGACATGTTCTTGTGATACAAGAATTCCGATCTGTAGGTTACTAGGCCCCAGTTTTCCATGCCAGCGGCAGCAAAGTCAGGAATGGCTATGTTGTCTGAAATTTACGTGCGTTTCACAATGAGACTGTTTTTCGGAAACTTCGACATCATGCTGACAAACAAGCAACACAAAGGCTGAAGAACAATGGGTGCAGCCGAGCCCTGCAAAATGAGTTGAACGGAAAAGTTGAAGTTCTTGCGGCTTGCCGCTTGATTCTCCGATACAATTCTTGACGCAAATGGAGCAAACTGAAAGGCTTCTCTCTTTCTCAGATGCATGAGGTTCAGCACTCGTCCACATGTTTGAGTGTTCATGACCTTCGTTTGGTGTCTGCAGGCGCGGTTTGCGCAAACTTGTGTTAGGCACGCACCCATGGACCCACAATCCAAACCAAGAAAGAGGTCAAAATACCAAATGGAAACAAACGCGTTGAAAACAAACAAGAATCTATGAACTAACATGCACATGCCTGATGAAATGACAACCTATCTACATTTCTACCAAAAGGACCGACACTCAATTAGGCTAAACAAGCGAGCAGTTTAGCTTTCAACACAAATGCGCCCGCAGAAGACAGCTGTTCCAAGCTGCAGTACCTGATGCGCTAACTCGTGAGCTATAACAATAGCTACGTCCATTCTATCTTGCTCTGTCGACACGATGTCGTCATAAAGGAGAAATTGGGTCCTGTACATTATAAGACCCCAGTTCTCCATCGCACCTAAACTGAAGTCAGGTACAGCTATCAAGTCTGCAACAATAAAGTCGTGAAACACGTTTTAGAGAGATTCGAAAGGAAGTCGCACCACACAAGACGATATATACACATAAGGTCACAGGAAGTGCAACACAGGAAACAGGTAAGAGTGAAGCAAGGACATTAGAAAGGACTGAACATGTCACGTCCGCGTGTTCGTTGATTCACTCTTTCTTGTCAACAAATGACTGGGCAACAACACCACATTGCACCCTTCCATTGAATCCAAAGAAAAGTTCTGAACCCAATAAAGCCACACCATCAGAGGTTCAAACAAACAAAAACTGCACCCAGACTTGCACAGCTTACAAGCTTGTACCTGATGCGCTAACTCGTGAGCAATGACAACAGCAACTCTCTCCATATCACTGTCTGTGGAGACTTTGGGGTCATAAAGCAGGGCGGTCATTCTGTATGTTATGAGCCCCCAATTCTCCATGGCTCCGGAACTAAAGTCTGGAATCGCTATAAGATCTGAAATGACAGGCATGCTCTTGGTTCAGCGCGAATCGTCATTGTTCCTTCCGGCACACGTGTGTGGTGGCAAAAAACCAGAGGCAAAGCGGGAAGGTACCTCTGTTCATGTACAAAGAACACTGATGCGTTCAAAACGCAAAAGCCAAATCCGGCGTCCTGGGACAGAAAGAGAGAAAGGAAATTGAAATAGGTGTTGTTTTGGAACATGTTGACTCTGGACTCTGTGGGTCAGGAAAATCACTGCTGCCCACCCAAAAGAGGAGCGTGGCTGAAAGAGAAACAACATTCGAGACACAATCAACACAAAAACGTCAAACATGGGGCCAGAGCGCCCGGACACGGGAGTCAGCTGTAGCTGAAAATACTCGTAGAAACGTGCACAACGGTTTAGAATCCAATGACACTTGCTTTTGCGGTGTGTGCAAAGGAACGAAAATTCCTGAACTCATTTGAGATTGCCAAAGTAACGCTAAAATGGATGAATGAGTCTCACAAGGCTTGAATGTACCAGTGTGCGTTGAAATTAAAACATAGCGCTTTTTAGGTGATTGCCTCTTTGAAGTGGTTGGTTTTGCTGTTCGCACTTTGTGTGCCGTGCGATCGGGAGGGTGCTCGGTGTTACCTTGTTTTGGTAATGGGTAAGGAATGTCGAAGAAATCTTCGTAGTACTGGAGAATATTTGTTGCGGCATCCAGTGCAAATCGAGCCTGTTCGATCTGCTCGGGTGGGGTGTACACAGCTACCTGAAAGAAACCAGAAGACACATTCAGTATGTACGCACATTTGCCATTTCAGAAGCTTGCAGAAACTTGCAGATGAGGCAAATGGAGCCTGGTGCGCTAAGATGCGCTGGATTCTCGTTTCATCTCACAGACGAAAAACTGTCACACATGATGATCTTCTTCATCCCCAGATTCCATGTGTCAAAGAAATACGAAAACTATTCATTTATGGCAAAACAATTCTCCAATGCGACTGCAATGACTGCTTGCAGTGTCCTGGTAAAATGTGTGGCGGTACCAGAACGGCCAATGAAAGCACCTTCATTGGACGTTGCATAAATTTGGGAGATTCCTCTCGAAAATCAAGGTACGTACAAGTGTCCTCGACATGATTGCCGAGGGATCAAATCGCGTGAAAACAAGAGTTTACGTGGATCGCAAATGATGTCAAACAATGCAGTTGATGCGCTACATCGGAGGGCCAGTGCTGCTTCCCTGCCTCAATTGTGAAGGAGAATGACAGGCAGAAGCCACTTGCAGCAGATACAACCTGTTATAGACGTGCCCTGTTTACGTCTTGAACACGGGTCAGGCCCATTGCGTATTTTGCTCACTCGTCACTGCTGAAATCTTCCAACACAAGTTGTTTTGTTTGACAATGAAATTTCGCTGTGAGGAAAAGATCACATCACCGCATGGTTGCAGTCAGACAACAACGCCCTTCGTGACCAACGCGTGGCTGCTGCAGGTCTTCATTTGCTGGCACATGTGCGCATGTGTCCATCCTTTCATTCGCTTTTCTCAGAGACGTATTACTCCTTCGCAGATTGTTGACACAGCCGCAACGCATTTTTCATCTTTTAAAGTTCGAGGTTGGGTCCACGAGGGTAGTTTGGGGCCCAAAAGCCCTTCCCCTCTCTTGCCTCACTCGTGGATTTGCCAGACAGCGGCTTGTGAAAATCGTCAGATGCCAGAGGCAAATTGCCTGGAGAAACGTGGCTCTCATTCCGGAAACAATCTTGCGCATGCAGCACCACATCTCCCAACATTCCCATTGCCTACATCTGTTGTGAGATGTTCACAAAAAGTTCACCTTGCTCGTACTCGTGACAAGGGCTTTCGCCAAAATTTGCAGTGAGCAAAGCAGTCCGCTTCCAGTCGTCGAACCTTCTGTCACAAATTGGAAGCTGAAGCGCGTATCAAACGGACACACCTGACCTGTTGCTTGGTTTTTGCAGTCCATTTACCAGCAGTGACTTTGTGATTTCAATCTATGATTCAGAAAATGTGGACAAGCAAGGGCCTCAAAGCTATTTTCGGGTTCTACCACGTCAGCTCCTGTTGACCACACTGAGAAATAAACTGGCACTTCCGCCTTCGCAAGGTGTTAACTCCAATATTGCACTTGGGTAAGCTGCCTGGCAGGCCTATCGCTCAGAGCTGTCCCCCGCCAATGCCACCCAGCATGTAAAGTGCCTGGTTCCTCTGGCAGATCCAAACGCACGCACACGTCACCGTCGTCGTTTGGTCCACAAGAAGTGAAGTTGAATGGGCAGATCAATGATGGGAAATAGCTCCACAACTCTGCCCTTTGGCTGCATAAATTCTTATTGATCACCCGCAAAAGTCCTCCCCAATCCTACACGTAATCCCTGAAATGTCTTTTCTGTTTGCCACTGAGTGCTTGGTTTCATTGCGTCGAGGAAATATGCAGTCGATCAGGGCAAATCTGTCAGCCTGCCTGCAGAGACCAGCGGAGCTTGTGTTCAGTCGCTGTTTGATCGTGTTTCTCCTTCTGCCCTTCCGATTTCATCAACCACGACGATGTTCAAGGAAGAAATTTCCCTGCAGTTTTGTCACGCTTTTCAACCTTTTGTGCGCTGCTCAAAAGAAAGGGATTGTCCTTTTCAAAAACGTCTGAAGGTATCAATGGACTGTCGGACTTCCCCATTGTCAATTCTTCGTGTAAACCTTCTCGTTCAACTGGTTCGTGATGCTCAATGAAAAACATCTATCATCCCGGGCGAGTATAATTTTGTTAGAGAACTTGGCTTCGGCACCCCCGGACTCGTGTACAAATCGAATTTTTTCATGTCGGGTGGTGCTCAATGTGATATTCCCGACACATATGTACTTAGCCCGCGTCCGGCTATCAATCAAACAGCATTGACTGACTGCTGTCCAGGTTCCATGTCGACGCGTTGGGCAGCGTGTAAAATGTGGGGAGCGGTGATGAGGCGCGGTTTAACTCGGGTTAAAGCCTCCGCTTCCTGCAGCTCTCTAATTAAGACCACGAATCTCATCACCGTCATTCACAGCCCAGCGTCGCTCGATCACTCTTAATTGGGTTCCACAATAAGATTCGCCTCGCAATTCCACAATAGATTACTCGGCATCAGTCTCAGGCTTCCACAGTGACTGGACTTAATCTCTCTTCTGAGCCCTTCGTGTTGCAGGTCAATTCCTGCTAAAGTCCTGTGCACTGCCTGAGTTGTACCTTCCAACAGCTTTCGGGACATTGAGCCGAGAAATATTGACTGGCCGTGGATACGCGATGCAGTGCTTCCCCAGAGAAGCAGGCTGTAGCATGTCCAAGTGCATTCAGCAAATATCAATTGCTCTTACCAGTCGCACTGCATTAGTTTCACATTTGGATCTCTTCCCACTTTTGGTTGTGAGTATTTGCAATGTCAGCCTGTGTTGGCGAATTGAGATTCTCTCGTGCCACGAATCAATAACAATTGCAGGGGCTGACAGGACTGAAGTCCGCCGTGTGACTGTTTTCGGCCAAGATGAACTGTGACACTGGTAACCAACTCAGTGACGTCGTTAAGAAGGCTTGGCCTAGTTGCATGCAGCTTCAGCTCATTGTCTTTCCAAATACGGATTTCCGCACTATATCGTCTGTCAACCGGGTCCCATGCAGTCTGCTGGGACCAAAGACGGTGTTATTGAATCAAGTACGAAATACGAGGAGGGAAACCAAGAGTCGATTCAGCCGTATCCCATGGATCCAGTTCAGCTGCACATGCAGGAGCTTCCTTCCTTCATGCCGCGTTATTTTCCGCCTCCAATTTTTTTCGCGCGAAGAGAAAGTTGCAGAAGTTAATGAAAACAAATGGCACGCATTCGACCTGTAGGTGTGTCTTCAAGGCACAGGTAATTCGTGACTCGATCCATCTGTCCCCTCCATTTGCGGTTTCTGTCATTGCCGGGAATCACATTGTGCTTCTAACGTTCAGAGAGAGAGAGAGAGAGAGAGAGAGAGAGAGAGGGACAGACAGACAGACAGACAGACAGACAGACAGACAGACAGACAGACCATCTTTCTTTTGGGCCTACCTTCCTCCCCGCTTCTGTTGTGGTGTTGATCTTTGCGAAATCACACACGACGAACGCGACCAGATATGTGCTCATCCGGACGCTCTGCTTGAACCTGACGGGAAGACGAGACCATACCTTTTATTGCCATCTCAGACTGCAAACCAATCACAAAAAAATACACGACTGAGAAAATGCTTTCATTCAGTTTCCCACAGCATAGGAGGTTTGGCGCGTGAAGATTTGGTATTCTGGCGCAAACCGCACAGAGAGGCGCGCCTACAGAATTGCCAGATCCAAACAAAATTTGTTGCTGTGGGAACTATTGGCGGTTGTAAAATTCCCCAAGGTCAAATTATTGTCTGTCCCATCTTTCTTGTTTATTGTGAGCTGCCAAGGCAAATTTTGTTTGATCTAATTGCTTCCTGCCTCCCTGTCAGCTGTTGTGACCCTGATTCTTGGTTTGAATGGTCCGTTTGACTTGAAAATGAATTGAACCGAGAAACAAAAATCAATGACAAGTGTCACTGAAGAGTCTCCCCTCGTGAACAGGTTCCGTCACACATGCGCCATGATCGCTTTTTACACCTGTAAATCTTGACGTCTCCGAACATTTACAAACTTGACAAGACGTGACCGCGAAGCTTTGAAGCACGCGATGGACGATCGAGGCACCGTACAAGTGGGCTGTGATCTCATTGTGGCTATAAATAATGGAGCAGAGGGAGACACATCATATTTCCTGCGCGTCCCTCGGCACTACTTGCTGTCGGGCAATGTCTGTGAGGACATCCAGAAAGACAAGGGAACGAAAGAGATTCGAATTTCTCGTCTGATGTTTTATTTACGATGTTTCTCGAGGAAGTCAGGAAAAAGTGCTCTTCGAGTACCCGAGGAAACGCAGCTTTCCTGCTGGGAAGGAGGATCGTTGTCACCTGTCTGGCGCCAGCCACAGCTGCTCCCAACACTATCAAAACAGGACGATCTTTCAATCTGCTCTTTTCATTTCCTCACAGGGAGAGGCTGACAAAACTGAGCCAACGTGTCTCTTTGTCGTGGCTGCGTTGGGGTCATTTCACCAAATGGGTCGCATCTTCAGGTTGATGATTGGTTTCCGCCTCGCTTTGTTCTTTTGACAAACTCGACATCTGTGGAGAGCTCGTTGCCTCTGTCTCAGACTGTACCGTGAGAAAACAGACAGGGCCGTCAACAAAAAAATTGGTCTCAGCCCGCGTGTTTGCGTGCAGTTCAGCTTTCAGCTTCCAGGTTCGACCTTTGGATGTGACGTCGGTTTCGCCACTTTTAAACCTTCAGTGTTCAAAACTCGACATCACTTCACAGACAGAAAAGAAGCAAAACATTGCGTAAATTGGGGCCTCGTATTTGGGTTTCAGTGGATCAGAGGGCTTCTCAATCAAGAAACACCCAAACGCGGAGGCACGAGCGATGGTTCACCTCTCAAGCCAAGGGGAACCCTCCCTTGCGTACAAAAGGGAAAAGCGTCCCTTAAAACCTCTTCTAGTGCCTTTTTTTGCATTTGCTTCCAATGAAAGGCTTGGGTTATCACCTTTTTTGACAGCAGTTTGTGCATCTGGACAAACTGGGATCTGTCCCATGGGTTGATCTCTCCTCTGGGTTGGAGCCAGAGCCAGGCCCACAAACCCACCCCAAATGAAGTTACTTCCGCTGATTTGTATCTCAAGCAAAAAGGTTTGATGTAAAATTTATGAATGTTTCCCCATGTTTTCAAAGTAAGAGTCCAAGTGCCCCAAGTCAAGACTGGTCGGACGAAGCATCTGTGTCTTTGCGGCCCACTCAGAACTCTTGAGCTGCTGTCAAAATTTGGACACCAGAAAGCTCTGGCTCCCTCAAAGCTCGGACACATCCCTGCACACAGCAGTGATTACCTGTCCACGAAGAGCCCGTCGCCGTACGGCTGCGTGTCTTCCTTGGGCATGTTGAAGAGCGCGATGTGCGCCGCGTCGCGCACCATGGACAGCGAGAATAACGCCTTCATGCTCGGCTCGTCGAAGCACGGGAACGCCGCCCGCGCGTCCACGGGCTCGAACTGAGTCGTCGCCAGCCACCTACAACAGACAGAAAAAGCTCCCATAAGACAGAGAAGTTGAGCAAGATATTGTGGGCCGTGCTGAGTCACTGGTCAACATGGTGTTTCAGATGCATTGGGTGCCGCCCTTGGGGCTTCTACCCAAAAGACCCGTGCGCAAGTCGCACTCGTGACGCAACCCAGCATTAGCCTCTGGCATCAACGTCCCATTGAAACAACTGCAAACCCACAGGACGCACCCTTCTCCTGACGCTCAGTTTGCGGACATTGTGCCGTTTGCTCCAGGGTGAATGCAGCATTCATTTTCTGCGAGGTTGAAGGTCTCGGCTGCGAAAGTATAAGAGGGATTTGGCGCAATTACTTGGCACGGAGTCTGAACAAAAACCCACCCAAGGTGAGGTGGCCACTTCACACACTGTAAATAATGTAAGTCTGGGCTAATGTGGGCAAGATAGTTTCGGAAGGGTCTTCTCTGAGAGGCTTGCATAATTTACAAGGCATATTGTTGAGCTTTCACCAAGTCCAACGATCTTTCGCGGAAATGGCCCAAGCAAGAGGTTTTTATGCAACAGGAGCGCATGGAGAAGTCCACAAGAACTATTCTTGTCACGGGCAATAAATTCCAGTTTTGAACAAAGGCGAACACTGATTTGCACGATGAAAAGCCTGAAATGAAGTCACTCAGAAAACTTTCTGCGGATTGGAAAGTGAAATGGAAGAAGCCAACAAGACCAACAACCCGACAGATTTTGAGGAGATTAAGCAATTTTTCGACATATTTCAGGCCCTGCTGTGCACCCAAAAGAAGCTTTTGTGCTGGTAAAATAAGAAACGCTGCCAGTGCTGATCTGAGAGGTTTTCGTCATGCCTTCCTCAATGATGTGAATGTATCTTGAGGGACATTGACATGAAGCATCTGATTGTGAAGAGAGAGACAGCCTTCAAATCTGAAAGCTGTCTATCAACACAGCAAGATCCTCATTGAAAGCAGCAATAATGTAAGGAAATCAGTCAAGGCAAAGATGGCTTCCTATTGACAAAAGGTTTATCGGAGATTCTGCCCCTGAGCCAAACACTGACCTCACCCCGCCATTTGAGGAATTGGCTGGTGGAGCTTGATACCTATCAGGCTTGGCGCAGTCTGTTGGAAGCCTCAGATAGGAACTGTGGTGCTGCCGCGACATCAACTGTGTGATTATCTGAATCAACAAAACTGTGGCTGATCAATACAGCTTGGGTGGCAAAGTTCCATTCAAGATTGTCAGTGTCAGCGTCAGCACTGAACGAGATTTGCCTTGTCTTTCGTGAATGAGCACAAATATCTCCACATTCTCGAAGCATTCCTTCTCAGTTGAGCTCAGTGTCTTTCTGTCTTTCTCTCTCTCTTTCTCTCTTTCTCTCTTTCTCTCTCTCTCTCTCTCTCTCCATTCTGGACGAAATTGCAGCCATTGAAATTCGTTTCAGGGCCAAAATACAGCTGTCAGTTTCTGATAAGAGACTTGCTGTTGTGGCTTTTTGGAAAGAATGGTAAATACATTCACTGCAACCAAAACCACAAACCTCTGACCCACTCCAGGGCAATAGAGACAGACCACTTTCGCATGCTTATTGTGAATTGAACCTCGTCGGAGTGTTGTGAGCCCAAGCTGTAACAAAGTGAGCATTATTGATCATTAATGAATATAGAAACGGCACTTTCGTGGGAAACCCACCATTCTGCCGTGCACCATTCTTGTAATGACAACCTGACATGAGTACGCTTACTTCTCCAGTTTAATCAACGAAAGGCACGCTGATTGCATGCATGGATTCCAGCACTGTAGAATATCCCCTGTACTCAGTGTTAATAAATATGAGACGTGGAGGGAATATTACTTCTTTCCATTGACTTTATCATTGCTGGAGCGTCACGAGTCTTTCAATTGCCGCCGAGTGCAGTGGGCTTCGTTAACGAAGATGAATCTCGTGCCCCAGTCAGACAATTTCCTTACTTCTTGCGGCGTCCGCGATGGGAGCGCTGTGTTTGTTGGATGGCAGGGCGTTCAGAATAGCCGAGTCTCACGGAGTGTCTCGGGTCAATTGAGCAGTGACGTGACTCCTCATCGCATCAAACATTCGTCTTTCAGCCAATAGTGCGATTGTGCACGACTTCTGAACGGGTTTTCGATTCCCCAAACACCTCTGGTTGGGGCCTTGATACAAGATGATTTGTGGTGAGGGGAAAGTTGCATGAATAAACAATAAATACAAAAGACGTCACAAGAGAAAGGTTGTTTTGCAGCCCAGAACACAATGCCTACGCAGCAACTCGCCTCCTTCCGGCAAATTATTTTTCGGGGAAGTGACAGATGAACGCGAAACAAGTTTACTTCATCGATATTTGAACCCATGACCTGCCAAAAAGAGCCTCAACAACAAGTATCGACAACTTTGCATTGCACACAAAAAAGAGCTTCACAATTGTGTGTTGACTTGTTGTTGGAAAAGTTTTTCTCGGGAAAGTTTTACTGTCCTTTGTGCTGTGAATATGGCACCCAAGGAGAGAGAACAGGACCAAGTGACACACAGAGGAGGCGGCACGTCAGGTGGTACTTCACTTTGAAGAATAAATCTTCTTTTCCCATGCAACTTGGTTTGTGCACCATCGATTTTGTATTGTGATCACGTTGTGTTTCACGCCCGGAACAACAGTTGAAGTGTGATCATACAACAAATTTCTGTTTTCTGAAAAGGAAGGATCAACAAGCTTGCCTCATTATTTCAAATGAGATGCAGGCAAGACACGAAAGTGGCTGCAATTTGAGGAGTTGGATGGGAACAAATCAACGTCCTTCGGCAATTTGTCATTGATGCTGCCTTTTGCCCCGGAGCATCAGAGAAGAGCCCCCCACTATGAGGCAGCAAATTTTTGGGCGGGAAGGCTTCTGATTGGTCTAGAATTCAAAATCCAGCCTTCTGATTGGTCCAGAGGCCTAGTGCCCCATAGTGGGAACAAAGGAAAATAAC
>JAAUXT010127597.1_pt1 | contig 16705 bp, 12 predicted proteins | sample 7278171 | NCBI WGS metagenome assembly JAAUXT01 (sample SAMN14350112, study PRJNA611818) | marine sediment metagenome | isolation source: surface marine sediment (1.8m) | place: French Polynesia: Moorea | collected 2018-08 | reverse complement strand
CAAAAAATGTCATGAGCCAATTTGACTTGCAAAGCGATGGAAATTTGGTTATTTTGACAGAGTCAGTGCTCAAATCTAGCCACTGAAAAGCCGGGAAAACGATATCTCCGGAACGAAGTTTCCGGGTTCGTCTGTTGAGGGAGAGAGGGGGAGAGAGAAAAAATGGAAGAGATTGACACAAATATATCGTGAGGCAGTTTTCACATTGGGTGACGCGCTGTTGTCGCAAAATAACAGTGCGTACAGTGGTGGTATTTTTGACGTCAGCACAAAAACGACCGCGCGTCACTCAATGTGAAAAAAACCCAGAACTTTGTCCAAACGCTCAGTTGTTGTCAAGTCTTTAGTTCGTTCCACAGAAAGGAACAGAGAGAGACACAGTGAGAGAGAGCAGCCAACTACACAAGCAAAATGACCCAATAAGATCGCGCAGGAAAACAGTGTTTTGTGGCTGCTGCGTTTCAGCGCCAGGGATACGGAGACAGGGGTTTGTGCTGCATTTGAGTGATTCCAGCAAAACTGCGTTCAGTGGCTGTTGTGACTTTGGTCGTCAGAGCGAGAGCAGAGAGCAGCAGCTATTGTGTGGACAGGACAGGAGAGATACCGTGTTCTTACACGGAGCAAAATTACCCTCAGTGAGTTTGGATCAGGGTGGGAGACGAGAGAGGCACTGTGATCCATGGTAGAGTGATTTCCTTGTGCAAAACTATGCTCATTGGCTTATGCGTTTGTGAATGATCAGGTCATTGGTGAGGACAAAGCAAGAGTTGATACGATACGTACGGTGCTTCACGGTAGAGTAGCCATAGTAGCTGCTGACAGAGCAGAGACCGAGCAGGACCCCCTACGATACGCACACAGTTTCACGGTAGAGTAGCCATAGTAGCTGCTGACAGCACAGAGACACAGCGACCTCGGCTCACTGAGCACGGTTCAGTGACTCTCAACGACAGCACACAGCAGCCACAGGGAGACACACTGGTAGACATACACGCACTCACGCACGCACACACGCACACACACGCACGCACGGACGCACACACGCACGCGCACAAGCACGCACACACACACACAGTTGAGTGATTCTCTGTGTGTTTTCTGCTCAGGAGAGGATCAGCGGTCAGCACGTTTGAGAGATCACGCTAAACCTTCGTGGCTTGCTGCTGGGTCTACTCATAGAACCACAACACTTGAATCACAGCGACAGCAAAGAAACTATGAACGCTCAACCAGAATTTCCCCAGCTGATTTTGGTGTGCACTGAGAAGTAAGACTCACTTCACTGCGACATCAGTGGCAGTGGTTTCCAAACTGTTTTGTGGGCTGGAGGCACACAAAAGACGGTTTCGCCCTACATTGGATCAGTGATAAACTCTCAACCTGTAGGAGCTGTCATGATTTTGTATAACTTGTTGGGACCAGTTTTGGATCAACTCTCACTCTCATCCTCATGCCGAAGCCCAAAACGGTCAAGAGTCTTTTCACGGCAGGTCGTCTCTGCAAACGAAGGCATGCCTTTGAGTCAACGCGTAATTTGGATTCTGGGTCTGTCAATAAATCAGATTTGGATTTGGAAGCAGTGTTGATAAATCATTTTGAGTGTGTGAAGCTGCTGATCCAAGATGGAGCTGATGTCAACAAGGCTGGTAACATTGGAAACACACCGCTATGCAGGGCAGCCCAGCTTGATACTACTGACACAACAAAGTTTTTGCTCGAAGCTGGAACCGATGTGAACAAATCCAATGCATATGGATATACACCACTTGTGTTTGCCATTAGAGGTGGATCCACTGACCAAATGAAGCTGCTGTTGCAGGCAGGAGCTGATGTGAACCAAGCTGATATTCACGGCAATCCCCTTTTGCAGGTTGCAACCCTTCGTGGTGACACTGACAAAATAAACTTGTTGCTGGAAGCAGGAGCCAATGCCAAAGAAGCTGCCAGAATGGGGAAAACACTGATCAAAGCAGTGTTTGAAAATGATTCTGACAGGGTGAAACTTGTGTTAGAAGCTGGAGCTGACGTGAACCACACTGATCAAGATGAAAAGACAACACCTCTGTTGACAGCAACTCAACAGGGGTTCACCAACCAGATTAAAATGTTGCTTGAGGCAGGTGCTGTTCCAAATCAGACATCCCGGAACCCACTGTGCGTTGCGGCAGCTCAAGGCAACTTGGAAAGCATGAAGTACTTGCTGGATGCAGGAGCAGATGCAAACATTTCTGAACCTCGCGGCCGTACCCCACTATTGACAGCAGTCTACCGGGGCAATACTCGTGGCATGAAGCTTCTGTTGGATGCAGGTGCATCTGCGAACCGTACACGCACTGATGGGCTGACACCGTTGTTTCATGTGAAGGACACAAACAGGATGAAGCTGCTGTTGGCAACAGGAGCCCATGTGAACCCTGACTTTCCCCCAGGAACGTGCCTGTGCCTGCCAAAAAAGGCGATCAAATTGTTGTTTGTTGCAGGACAAGAAGTGACGATTGCTGGAACCAGATATTTGCCTTCGGACTGAGATGACCTGGATCTGATGAACCAGTGTAGAAAGGTCATCAGGAAGCACCTGTTGACCCTAGATCGTCACACCAACCTCTTCATCCGGGTTCGTCAGCTCCAGATGACCAATGAGAGACTAGGACTGCCTGATCACGTGGTGTTGTACCTGCTGTATGAGCAGAATCTTGAAGTGGATTGGGATGAAGTGGATCGGGAGAAATACTGGTGTGATCCGCGAAGGAATTTCCTGTATCCAGATTCTGATTCTGATTCCAGTTCTGATTCAAGTTCTGATCTGGACTCTGATCCAGAGTGAGACGAGCAAGACCAATGAGAGAACGGGAACTTTTGGGAGAGCAAATCAGAGAGGTCTTTCAGAAATACTTGTCACACGAACAAAAACCTCAGCACCGTCGTGGATCATCTCTCTGTCTGAAACAGCCGAGCTCCCTCCTATCATCAAAAGACAATGTAGAAGATAATCCAACAGGAGATCCAGCCTGTTCCCACCACGCAGACTGGAAATCACGCGATTGTGAGAAGGAAGCCAGTACGGGTGACTTTGCTGACGTAAACCAACAACGAGCAGACAGGACGGGACTTGATGACGATGATCGTGTGATTTCGTACCAGATACGAGCAGAGGCTGCAGAACTCGTGATATTGTGTTTTCTTTAAAAACAGTGACTAACAATGGTGGATATTGAAATGGACAATGCTTGTTTTTGACTCACATATGAACGTACAGTGATGGTCGTGGATGATATCATGTTGTGTATTGCCTCGTTGTTTTTTGTTTCTGATTGAACTTCACTGAACATTGAAACGTGTCAACTGTATTGCGGTGCACTGAAATTTGCAAATGAGCCTCAGATAGATCCTGAGCTCAATATGGAATCTGCCGAAATGAATATGGATGGAGATCAGGGGCCATCACCTGACTTCTGTCTTGAGAGACAAACTTTTATCAATGTGATTGTATTCATTGAATGTATTCATTGAAGTTTGATAATGTGTGGTTCACACTGGTTCTGTGAATCTGTGACGGGGCCTCTATCAGAACGTTGTCTCTTGGACCATGTCACGTTCACAGAACTGATGTGAACAGAATCATTAAAATATGTATCATTCGATGCATATTTTACGCACCGCGTCCCATCTCGGACATGGAGCCAATGCGAACAGTGCGTTATACAGTATTTTTCGTTCAACTCGATGTTTATCATTCTCACTCTGCGGTGCCTGGTTCTAAAGAACATGTACTCACTCACAAATATAAAAAAAAACAAAACAAAATAAAGTAACCATAAAATTGTCATGACTTGGTTGATTTCTTTTTCTGGGGCAGAACCCCGCGCCCTCCCCCCCACCATCACCAACCGACCCCTGGTTCCGAAAAAAATAAACTCATAATACCATGCCAGGATCGGGGACCCAGTCAAGCCTGGCCTCCGTCTGACTCAACGAGTGACGCTTGGAATCTGGAAATCCGTGTGCTCCATTAAGGGTTTTCACATTGGTGACGCAGCCACAAAAAATTGACGCCCGCGTCAAAAATTTGTGATTAGTCTGGACCAATAATTTGATGCTCTCCATTGGGCGTCATGTTGAATTTTGACGCGCGCGTCAAAAATTCTGATGTTGCCCAACCGCGCGTCACCAACGTGAAAACCCCTATTCGCGCCGGCCGAGTCAGTCAAAATGGCTGGCCGTCCCCTGCTCCACCCTGTCTCCAACCCACCAGTAAAACAGAGGTCGGATTTGTGCTGGGAGGCTCCAGAAATGGACCAAACTGATAGGAGACATGGAAGCCAAGAGGTCCTGGTAAAAAAATGCTCCTTGCAGATGTGAGGTGTTTCAGGCTTCCGGAATTTTTGCATCTCATCAAAAGCCTGGCTCCGCTCTGCTATTTGTCTGACCACAAACATCCTCTTTCTCCCTGGAACCTGATTCCTCACTCAACAGAAAAAGAGCAAGACGGATCCAAAATTCCATCAAAGAAGAAATCCACTTGGAGAAATATCAATTCAAAACAACAAACCCTTGAGAGACAAAACAACACATGGATAAGTACGCACCACGAGGTCCTCATACTTCCGCCCCTTACAAACCTAAACTTAAACAGGTTGAGGGTCCGGCCCTGGCGTCAGGTAGACATCAGCACAGGCTTGGGACCCCGGTCTGCTGCACACGTTGCTGTTTTGTCTGCGCTCTTTTGTCCGTGCTGCTATCTATAGTTCGCAATTCATACAGAATGTACACTTCTAATGGCGGGGCGCATAGAAATACCCAGTCAGAGATATTCCGACGTCTGGAGGATACAATAAGGGGTGTGTGAAAGATGAAAAAACGCTATTTGGGTTGAGAGGCATGGTGGGTTTTCAGTCTTTTTGACCGAGTTCAATCCCTCTTGTTGTTTGGATGTTGTTTCGGCCAGGATTTGGCACAAAAATCCACACAAAAAACGGCGTATGTTTCAGTTGTACGTTTCCACAGATGTTCCTTCAGATGAGTATGATCATATTCTAAAGAAGGAAAATGGATGTCAACCTTTCGACTCGCTTACTATGTGCTGTGGGCTCCAGAGAGTAGGATATTCTGTGGGAAATTTTGGACACCGTTTTGGATTCACCTTCTCTTCATCTCTTCTTTCTATTTTTGGAAATGCTTGAGTTGTGCAAAAAACCTGAAACTCCTCAAAACTCTGAATGATGTTTGTTCCCAGTGAACGTGTGAATAAATGTCCTCAGAGCAAAAGGATAAAGTTCTGTTTTCCCACTGAACCTTGCATTTGTAATTTGAAAACTCCTGAAACATTATTATTTCAAAGATCACGGTCACAAAAAAGAGGTGATACAGAAGAGAGTCGCAACGTACGAGAGTTCCTGGCAACTTTGTTTTCATGTTTTTCGTGCATGTTGATCTCCTCGAGTGTATTTGCTCAACTCCGGCATACGATTCAGTCAGTTCCAAAACATCTTCAAAATTGTCCCATTTTCAGATGAGTCCCCCATGCTTGTGTCTGCTGCTACAAAGGGATCACATTATGATGTTGTTGCCACACTTTTTTTCATTCAATTTCTGCAGACAATTTGTCTTGAAATCAAACTCTGTGAAATCTTCCATTTTTAATATAGTTTTGCCAAAGTTGGGCAATTGTTGTCTCCTTTTTTCTGTTTGAATCAATATCAAGCACAGAATGGAAATTCACAAGAAACATATTTAAATTTTCACACCATCAGAAATTCCAATATTTTGCATCAGAAATATGTGCAGCAGAGGTACAATATTCTCATCAGTCATAATTCTGACAATGTTCAAGTTGTCAACAGAAGACAGATTGTTGCATTCAATCTCGTCAAATGTGAACATTTTCAAAAATATCCCAAAAGTCTGGCATTGCTACATCAGGAGTTTCATATTTGCCAAATGTAAATATTGAGTCAGATCAAACCAAATGACTTGCTACCAAAATAAATCCCTTTCTCAAGTTAGAACATTTCTCAAAATGGCAGGCAAACTTGCAAAGACCCAAAGCAAGTATTTTGAGTCCCGCTCGTCTGTTTGTCAGATCTATCCTTACATGCAAACACAATTTTGTATGGATTTTTATGAAGAAATGTACAATATGTCCAGGAATAGTTGCATCTTGAAATGGAAGTTCACTGGTTTCAGTAACATATCCATCCCAACAGGAAGTTTCAAGGCCTGTTTCAGCCACAGGAAGGACACATTTTTCACTCAACACTTCCTGAGAGATGAGGCAAGGATAAATTATGAAACTGGTTGGAGAATCCTCCCAAGTAACATTTATCTATCCACAAACATAACATTCACAACTCTTCATGTTCCAGTCAGGTCAACTTCCTCTTGTTATCAGAGAAATATTTACATTTCTCCACAAGGGTTTCAAGCTTTTACCTATTGTGGCAATATACCAACATTCAGTTTGTATCCAGCAGCACAAGGAGAAATCATCATTGGCATATACTTTGTTGATTATGGCTTTTGCCAATTAGAAGGATTATTTTCAGTGATTGACAAGACTATTGTTCATAACTTTGCAACTTCCCAAGTATCCTTATTCAATCCTGTCCCACAATTTGTCTTCCGCAAGAATACATTGAACTTTTCAATGTTGATCAATTACGTAGTTGTTGAGAAAGGATACTTTATTGTTGTGAGGATGAATGATTCAACACCAATCAAAAACTACATATTTCAAGTATTTGATGGGCCCAGCACATCAGCAAATAAAATAGCTGTTGTCAGAAATTCATTCACCACTTCAAGCTTTCAGTGTATTGTTGTTTCATCTGTATCTACGGAAGAACATGACACGCAAATTAATTTCCACTCTCGAACAGTTAATCCTCACAAGAGAATCACCATTTCAAAGAATTCCCTACACGTAGTGCTCTTGTCCTCATGTTTAGCTGAGAATCCATTTTGCATATTTGTAAGTGCACCAACAGGGTGGCACGTCAACGTCACAATAAAAAATATAAATTTCACTGGAGGCAATTACCTTTCCTATCAGTATGGTGGCTTGGCTGCAGTTCAACCAAATGAGAACAAATATATGGAAATTGAGTCAATTTGTCATTCAATACAACAAGGACACAGAAAAATGATTTTATCAAGTACCTCACATCTCCTTTTGCTAGTTCATTGGTACAAACAGTACAGCAGCCTAAAAATTAATTTGAAATTAAGCAGATCAAAATGTCATCCCATACCAATTGATCCATGCGTTGTGAAACAAAAATGTGGTGCAGTTGGAAGTGAAACTGAATGTGCTGCATACCTTACCACAGTTTGTGAAAATTCAAGTGTGAAGCTGCAGCCTGGGGATAATGAAAAAACAGAGGTGCTTTACTATGTAAAGAATACGCAATGCAGCATACTGCAGTTCAGTCAAAGTCAAAATTTCCTCAGCTTGGAACTAGGAGACCTAGAGGCATGTTTTCTGACCTTGACATTGGATGAAAATCAGCACAAAGAAAAAGTTATTCATCACATCATATCTGGAGTCATGTCAAACAGCACCATGTCTTCTGACAAAGCAGTCATCGCTGGCATTCCTGAAATGTTCTGCAATTATCTTGAAACGAGTGCAAGTGTTGATATGTGTTTCGAAAGAAGATTCATACTGGAGTACAATTTGGATCAACCATCTGCATCATGTAGGAGTACAAGCTTGGACAAGAAGGTGTCCTGTGGACCTTTCTTCTTCTCAGTGATGCACACTTTTCCAATATTCAAAGAATACTTCAAATTTGAACAAGTACAATTTTCTGGCCCAACTGCAAGTTATTTGGATATCATTGTGTTTGTGTCCACGAAACCATCTACTATGCAGCAAATGTACATCACAAACAATTTACAGGGCCGGAAACAATACAGACTCAAACATGGAGCTGATGCATTCAAATTTCCTAGAGGATATGTACTGCAGTTGGAAACGACAGCAAACATCAAAAGGTGCCTCACAATCCATCTTTCTTCATATTTGAGTTTGGGATTTAAATCCAAGAATTTTCTATGGTCCTCCACTCATCTACATATTGCATTGAAGTTCACCAGCTTCAAATCTTCTCATCACATTTCATTGGTTGGGGAAACGTATGCAGCCAGAATAGAAACAGCAGACAGGTTACTCTCTAGTATAAACCTGAAAGCCACATGGATACATGACATGTTCCACAGATTTTCTTTCTTTGTGGAAACCCGTCCTTGCAAGGATATTTCTCTTGAAGCAGCAAGAGCAGCAAACAGCAGATTCTGTTTGAACTATTCAGAATCAATTGTATCAAACCAAGTAATGAATAATTATTTTTTGTTTTTTGGAAAGAATTTTAAACTGATAAAAGATAAAGTCTCTCCAGTCAAGTACCACTATGTTCCATCATTGAAATCATGGAGAGAAGCGTCTGAATTATGCAACAGTGTTGGGGGATATTTGCCCCAGTTTTTCAATGAAGAAGAAGTCACTCAACTGTTAGCTTTCATCAAGTTATCAGCTGATTTCTATCCTGCAGAGACAATTTACATTGGTTTGGTTTTCAACGCGTCCACCAAGGTCAGCAATAACATGCAAATACTACTCGGTGCCTTCTTTTTTTATGAGAGATTTATGTTTGACACTTTTTTTCTCATACATGCAAGTTATCTTCCATTCCAGGCAATGATGTGGGACAAACAAATTCTCGCATCTCATCAGTTATTCAGTAATGTGTATTTCAACAAAATGCAAAAAATAGATGTCACTTTGTATCACACAGACACTCAGAGAAGACTTTCCCTTTCTGAAACACTGAATCTTGCAGATGACAAGACCGAAGCACAACATAAGATTTATCCACACACAACTGACAATCAAAGTTGCGTGATCATGATGTTAGGCAATCCTGCTCAACCTGACTGGTGGTACATTGATTGTGATAAAAATATAACTGGAGATATATTTTGTTCGCTGCCCTCGAAAAAATATAAAAAGCGTGGTTTTGTCACAAGAACAAAAATATGCTCTTTTCTCCAGACTTTTTTCCAGAAAAGTTGCTTTCATTTTGTCTGGATGGATACAACCACAAAACCTCTCCCAAATAGAAAACATGTTCAATGCTTGAATCGATCAAACCCCTTTCAAGTGTTCTTCAATTTAGTCAACAAATATATTTCACCAATCTTTATCAAATATTGCCGGACTAATGATGTCAGAATTGTTCTGACATTCAATTTATTGTGTAAAATTCATAAACAGAGAGAAATTAATGCAACAGAAATGAAAACTGGATTTCACGTATTTGTTGGGAAGCCAAAGCAAATATTACTAGGAAGTCATCTGTTCAAGTGCAAAAATGAACTCTACATCTCACAATTGTATGTGTGTGATGATGTCCAAGATTGTCCACAAAAAGAAAGCCAAGATGAACAATTTTGTGAATGTAACATGTTTGATTTAAGTGTTCATAATGTTCACCTTTGCAGATTGACAACAATTGAAGGACAAAAGCATTGTTCACCTTTTTATACCAAAGGTAAACATGGAATATGTGACAAGTTTGTCACTCAACCAAAGGCTCCAACACACATCTCAGGAACACACAAAGAAAACTTGTTTGACTGCCAAAACAACTCCAACACTGTGAACAATACCCTTGTTGATGATTTGTTTGCTGACTGTGGACCAAAAGCAGAAGATGAACCTGTTTTGCATTCGCTATTGAAGTTTGGAAAAAAATATCCATGCTCAGATAAAAATCAAATTCCTTGCCTGAAAGGACATCCAAAATGCTTCAATATTTCAGATTTGTGCCACTTTCAAATGAACAAAAATAATTATTTGGATTCTTGCAGAAATGGTGGGCATCTCAAAAGCTGTCAAAGTTTTGAGTGCAATGCCATGTTTAAATGCCCAACCTATTATTGTGTTCCATTTTCCTACTTATGCGATGGAAAATGGGACTGTCCTTTTGGAGATGATGAATCAATGATGTGTAAGCATGTGGAAAGATGTGCAAATATGTACAAATGCAGGAAATCTGCCAGTTGTGCACATGTAGCGAACATATGTGATGGAACCATTCATTGTCCTCAAGGTGATGATGAAAGCCTGTGTGAGTTGAAAGGCATATCCTGTCCCAAACTGTGTTTCTGTCTGGCACTTGCCCTGACTTGCATTGAAACAACATCACTGGACATTCAAGGATCTTACCCTTTCTTGGCAGTATCTTTGTAGTCTTTAATGGTTGGCAATATCAATATTATCACTTTCTTTGTTGGTGCCAGGATAATAAAGTTGATAGATACCAATTTGAATCACATTTGTGATATCTTGTGGGCAGATACTCTTTCCACAATTGCAGTCCAGTTCAACCCAGTTTCAAAGGTTGACAGGAAATGTTTTTATTACTTGAGCAACTTGGTGAAAATTATTCTTGATCACAACAGAATTGTGCAACTTGAAACCAAATCATTTTCACACCTCCCCAGCCTTCAAAATGTTCACTTGTCTTATAATAACCTGACATTTCTTCCCCAAAATATATTTGTGCAAGTGGCACAGCTGACACTTTTATCACTACTAGGCAACAAGTTTCTATCTATTTCACCTCATGCTTTTCAAGATGTGACAATTGCTTCTTTCCAAACCAATGATTATCGAATTTGCTGCCTTGCTCGTACAACAGCAACTTGTTGTGCCCCAAAGCCATGGTATAAATCATGCTCTTATCTGCTGCCTAACCTGAGTATTCACGTTATCTTCATTGTTGTTTCTTCTACTGTTTTAATTCTCAATGTTATATCTTTCTGTATTCATTGGTTCAGAAGAAAATATCAAACATTTGCAAAAATAGCTCTGTCCATCAATGTGAGTGATATTTTGTTTGGGATATTTTTGTGTCTTATTTGGATCGCAAATGAACAGTATTCAGGTGGTTTTGCTGTCAATGAACAAGTTTGGAGAGCCAGTTTGACCTGCTTCTTGTCATTCAGCATTGTGTTTCTCTTCAACTGGGCAACTCCCTGTACTCTGTATCTCTTGTCTCTGACAAGATTGATAGTTGTTGCTCATCCTTTCAGCATAATGTTTAGAAACAAAAACTTTATCTCAAAATGTGTTGTGATGATATACGTTACCACTGGCCTTCTGACTGTTGTTGTGGTCTTGGTTGCAAAACAGATGAGAAGTACTTTGCCATCCAACCTTTGTCTCCCTTTTTTGGACCCAGAAAACACCTTTTGGATGATCAAGTTATTGACTTGGTCAACAAGTCTGTTTCAAATTTTGGTTTCAGGGGCCATCATTTTTACTCATTGGCTTCTTGTGAAACACCTGAAAAAATCTCAAGAAAATATTCGAAAATCTAACTCAAAATCTCATCTTAGTATTCTCATACAGCTCATTGCACTGACTGTGTCAAATATTTTCTGTTGGATTCCTACCAACATAGTTTATATTATTTCAATATTTCTATCCAAGTATCCATCTGAAATGGTGGTCTGGACAGCAGTTGTTGTGGCGCCCACAAACTCTGTTATGAATCCCCTTATTTTCCTGATCAGTCATTCAAAGAAAACATAAGAAACAAGTGAGGGCGCAATTTGCATGTGAAAGGATCAGCCAAAAGCAGGCCCTCTTTTTTCCCTTTTAATAGTAACAAAATCTCCAAATTTTGATGTTTTGTAGCTTTCTCAGCTGTGGTGACTTGTGTCCTCCTCCATCAGATTGTTCTTTCACAATTGTTTGGAACAATTGATCCTCACTCACTTGAAAATATTTGACATTTGACATTTTCCTCTGCGATAAAAAGAAGTAAATCCAAGAAGAAAGGGGTTTCAAATTCAACTTCCAACTCGAAATAAACTAGGACTTCTTGGGAATACTTAAATTTGAGTGTGACGGCCAAAAACTTCAAAGAATCCATTTTGAGCAGATTTGGTTGTCCCTGTCTCACAGAAAATCTTGGCAGGTACAAATCTACAACAGTAAAATTCATAGCTTTTTCGCAGCCAATTCATATGTAAAAATGAAAACATGTGAAATGCAACAAGGGTTCCCTGGAGAAGAATCACACAGAAAGAAACCTTTGTTCATTGGAATATGTTCCCTCATTGAAAAGCTTATTTTTCCAATGGTTCTGGCTACAGTTGTTTTTTCTGGCACTATTTTCAATGTGGGCCATCCTGTTCTGAAAAAAATGGTGTGGTTCATGCTTACTTTGAAGGATGAAGGCAACGTTCTCACTGTTTGATTTATCCACCACTATCTGAATGAAGGATTCAAGGAAATTGAACCATTTTTGGAGGGTTGCTGAAGAGAGGCGTTGTCCCTAAAATTTGGCAGCAAATTTGCTTGTACCAACCACCCCCCCCCCCAAAGTGGAGTATATTCACTGCATTAAAGAACCAATGGAACAACTATTCCAGACAACACTTCCAAGTAGGAATTGAATACAACTCTTTTGAGAAGGTTTGGATCATCAAATTCTGCCAAACGTTCATTTTGAAAGAGAAATTGAACGCAGATCCAAGCGATTCCCAATGAAAGTCTGACAGATTGTCCTCAATGTAACAGACATATCCAACAAATTACCCTCATATGTGCTTGCTACAAATATCAAAAAGGGAATTTTGTCCGACTCAATCACCCGCCCACTGTAAGGACATGTGGCGGTAGTAAGAGTGAGAAGCATAAGACGTGCACTGAAGGTAATGGATTGATACAGATTGTTATGGATAAAGACATATCCGTATTTGCATCTGAATGATACAAATGAATATGTATGAACCACCCACAAGCAAAAGCTGAATATGAAGTGTAAGAGCCTGGATGTAAGGAAGCAGCTGCTTGTCCGAGTGAGTACTCATGATGCAGAGTACAATCTCCTCTAGTTGCACTGACAGCTTGGCACAAAAGTCTCTGTCTTCGGTTATCAGACTACTGCACCGTACTCAGACTCTGTCACAGACATGTGACAGCCAGACTTAATGTGACGATGTTAGCGAATCATGATTGAAGAGATTCACAGTACAGGATTGTACTGTATCCGAGATCCGGTTCACACTTGAAGGGACAGAACGCCACTCGTGTGGAGGTTTGCTTCGGTTCTTTTGGACTTCGGACAATGTAGTTGGAGCACATTGCAGGCCACAGTTTCACATAGATCTATCAGCTCAGTCAAACTGAACCTCAAACTATCAACCTGCAGATTTCAAGCCGGTGACCTGGATCGCTCGGCTATTGATGTATCCCACAATTAGAATGTTCTTTGAACTATTCGATTTGGATGTCATGCAGTGTGAGTTACAGACTGGTCGACCAACGAACTTGGGTGGCAACAAAACTCATTTCGTGTCATGCGAGGACGAGCCCTGAATTTTCATTTTGGGGCTGCTTCGAGACTTTTGGCCGGACAGTGTTTGATATGCAGGGCTGTAGCGCGGCTGTCCCTAAGCCACTGGGGTTGGGACGCCTCAATAGCCGAACATTCAATGCACTGGACCTGTTGTTGGAGAGTTTTCGATGGAAACACGTCCGCGCGAACATTTTTCACGCGGCAACCCACGTTGCCACATGTACCATTTCCCTGTAGCTATTTCAGGACAAAACTAGCAATTTCAACATTTCTTTGGATAGGAACAAACAGCGACTCTTTCTGTAGATATTTTGTAAAATTCAGAATTAACTTTAGTGTTTGACTTGCCAAATAAAGACTTTTAAAATGTCTATTCCCATGTTTTTGGGACGGTTTTTGGCGCGTGTGTTCACCCCATCGCAAATAGAGGGACGTGTTCCATGGAACCCCTTTCTTTTGGCAGGACGCATGTTCCAGAGGCGAGGAGGAGCGCTGAAGTTTGGAGGTTTGTGTCGCGAGCTGCTGCACCGAATCCACGCAAGGTGTCAATCGATAAAACAAAAGGTGTGTGTTCCACACAGACACAATGCAGCTCCCGCGTTGAGACTCAGCACATCTGGTCGCGCCAGCTTCAACAGATCTCTTCACCTGTTCTGCGAAAGTAATCAGTAAGTACCCACAACATTTTTTGGGATTTTTGTGCCAATATGAAGAGGCAGAAAGTACGGAGCTTTGTCCTCATCTCCAAGATGGAGCGTGGTTGAGAGTGGAGTTGTAATTCATGTGGATGTTTTTTCCTGCTGTGCACACTTGCACAGACAGACCACAAAACGTGATCCATGTTTTGCCTGCGTCTTCCCGATGCAATTCAGGATATCGGATGCGATGTTGCTCGTCCAGGGTTTGCGTTGAATGGTTGCATTTTTTTAGGATGAACCAGAGTATGCAGCAGTCTGTTGGGGTGGTGCTGGTCCAGAATAAGAATCTGACGGCTCAAAAGCGGAGCTGGTGGATGCAGGTTCTCATCATTGGGGTACTCCAGGTCAGTATGAATCCGAGCTCAACCCAACCTTTTCCCAACCCTCGCCCCAACCGAAACCAAACCATGTACTCTCCCCAACCCTCAACATCAGCCAAACCCTAAACCGCTCACGCAAACCCAGCCCAACCCCTCACCCCCCAAAATGGTGGTGAAAGTGGATGCAAGTCATCATCATTGGACCAACGCCAACCACAGCAAAACCGAAACCCAAGTTATTTCCTGACCCAACCCTCACCCCACGGCTGAATTCAAATAGGGCGGCGTCAAAATTCAACAAAGGCCTTATGTGACGCAGGTTGCTTGCAGCAGACAATCGGTGGGAGCCGATTCTTGATGCAAAACATTGTTGACACAGGCATAAATGATGCCGCAAAACACACGACGCAAAATACAGCTTTATATGGACCTACCTGTTCTCCCGGCTAAGTGCCAATGGATACGTCATCATCACTGGAGTTATCCAAGCATACATCAACGCAAATACATTGACAGTTTGCATGTGTACTCAGATCACTAAAAGAGAAGTGAAATGGGCCAAAACATCAGGTTCATGTGGAGTGTGGATGGGAACCTGGCATGCTGTGTCACTGTTTCTGCATAAAATTAAAAAAAACAAGCTCAGGCGCCAATCAGCTGGCAGTGGTAAAAATCATTCAGCGTAAGATTTCATACCATTCTGGAAAAAAAATTATTTCACTTTAATTTCTGCCACAACATGCAAGGCCCAGCCGCAAAACACTGAGTTAGTTCTTCAGGGTGGCAGATCCAGACGGACAGAGCGACGGAACTGAACACAAGGAAATTCTGGGATCGCGTTTCTGGATTTTTCTGGGTCGCACTGCTGCTCTTTTTGCATTTTAGTACCATTTGAGTGTGTGACGGCAAAATCCAGAAAACAACAGAGAACCCAGAAAAACCCAGAACCCAGAAATTCTGGGACGTAAAACGAATTGGCTTGAGGTGTTTCGCCGCGTGACGTCATTCACTGCGTGTGCTTCATCATTCCAGCTGGTTATCACCGTGGCTTACGTCACAGCTGCCGTGTTCTTTGTGATCTGGCCTTACGTCATCGCGCCTGCATTGTTCGTGAGTACCAACCTGACCAGCAAGAACACGACAGGGGGTCCCAAGCTGATTTCTAAAACGGCTTCTTCTCTGGTTTCAGTTTGTGGTCTCCAGCATCTTGGATATTCTCCTGGCTCGCTTCAGGAACAGAGGTTTGGTCAGTATTGTCTTTCTCTTTCTCTGACCGTGGTTAGTCAGTGGATTGCACCTCTGCTCTTGTTGCTCAGAACTCAGCGTTGCTAAAAAGCAAGAGTTTTGCTCGTCACCAAGAAACAAAAGACACATTTTCATTCTTCGTTGTCTTGGTCAAGTTGCTGTAATGCTTTCCCTTTTCAGATGATTGGGGCCCTGGTGCTGAACATTTTCTCTGCCCTGGGTGCTGCAGCCATGATCGTAATGGGAGCTATTCTACACGCTGTTGGCGCTTATGTGAGTGTTTTAGAGCGCAGAACTTATGATCAGAAGGTCCCGGGTTCGACTCCCACTGTGTGCGTATCTGAAACCCACAAACAAGTGGCCTCTCTGGTACTCCAAAATAATCCAACACTGCGAGATGTCTGCAGATATCGGTGGCAAAAAAAGTAGAAGAGTAAAAGAAATTTACTTCCAATTGGAATTCCGATTTCCTGTTCTGTTCAAAACACGTTGTTCTCTTTATGTTGCCAGTGGGACAGCAAATTGATGATAGGATCTGCCGTTCAATTCGGGTTCGCCATTCCTGAGTTCGTTCTGGCCATCTGGATCTCAGTGCTGTGCTGTGTTGGGTCCCGATGTTGCATGGTGAGTAAGCGACCACAGCACACATGAGACGAAGCAGACAAAATTTTTAATGGAGTCTGCTCCCATTGTGGTGCAAAGATTTGAGAGAAACACAGAAGCCAGAAAAAATATACGAGTCAAAATAGATAAGTTACCATAGTCACCAAGACACCAACAGCACTCCGTTTTTTTGCCCAACCATAAAGGGCTGTGTCTCAACAGCCAAGCGGTGAGAGCACAGACCTTGTGATCAACAGGTTGAGGGTGCGACTCCCAGCCTTAGTGGGAAACAATTGGTACCAGGAAGAGCCTAGCAACAACCTTGCACTGCCCAAGCACAAGTCTCGACGGTGTAACCCAAAAAATAGCTCCATGGAGCTCGCGGTGATTTGAGGAAATTTCACTTGCTCTGATTTGGCTTGCTCTGATTTGGCTTGCTCTGATTTGGCTTGCTCTGATTTGCCTTGCT
>JAAUXT010124403.1_pt1 | contig 16710 bp, 14 predicted proteins | sample 7278171 | NCBI WGS metagenome assembly JAAUXT01 (sample SAMN14350112, study PRJNA611818) | marine sediment metagenome | isolation source: surface marine sediment (1.8m) | place: French Polynesia: Moorea | collected 2018-08 | reverse complement strand
CAGCCTTCCTTGATATGTGCTTCATGCCCTGACAAAGCCCTGTCTGACAGGATCAACATTTAGCCAGTAAAACGTGGACACAAGCCGCTTTCATTGGGACTTCCCTCGTATGCCTGTGGTCCCGGGAATTCCATCCTCAAGAATGTCCCTTCAAATCTTTATCATTTATTGCCAAAGTAGACTCCAGCTTTGGTTTCTGAATCATTCTGTTGTCACAACGGGATCACAGACTTGCTGTAGCACGAGCTCGTACTACGTCAGAGAGTGCAACTACTTCGAACGGCAGAGGCTGTCCAGTTTTCGAATTCCGCCAAGGCACTACGATTCAGAGCATATTAAAGATGCAGCATCTCTTTGAGATGACACATCATAAAAGTGATGACACAGACGAAATAATGAGCTCCGCTGGATGATTTTTATGGAGGTCTTGGACTCATTTCTGGTACCTTTCGTGGCTTGGACATCACTTTCTCAACAACATTCAGCTCATTCGTTCGTGCATTGGTTGTCACAGAAACCAGGTTTGCAAAACTGTTTGTTCAAACGAGAAAGCATCCCTTTGCAGTTCAGTGCAGAAAGATTTTTCGCAACATCCAAAAACACTTTTGAACAACAGAAACATTGTTTCTGCCCACTATCTCAGGCGGCGCACCACAGCGGAGCGTCCGTAGCTCGGAGGTTTTCCATCCCCGGGGTTGCTGATACCTGCCCTTGTAATTATGAACACTTGATGGGGATTGTATTGCACGCCAAAACAGCAAATTGTTACGTATCTGTTCAAGCGTTTGCTAATTGATGTGATAAACTTTGACGTTTTGCATAGCTGTTTTTGACAAACAGATCTGCGCTGGAATTTGCACTGAAGAGTGCATGGTGGTTCATCTGAGCAGCTCGACAGCTCTTGCTGTTCATCGGTCACATGACCTTGCTTGTCACAACCGAAATATGGACCTGGGCACAGAAAATCGCTTCTGAGTTTGACGATTCCAAATTAGTTCCTGGTGAAACTGAAAGATGTGTTGGTCAGTCTGTTTAACCAGATCAAGCACCAGTAGAATGATGAGTTCTGAACATCTGCTGCTGCAATGAAGTCAGAAAAGTGGTGCAGAAAAGTGAAGATTGTCCCTGTGTGACAATCACTTACGCTCTGGTGTACATTTCAGTAAAGTGATTTAGAGACCATATTTGGGTGTCATCTTTCTGTTTAAAATCAAAACTCGTGTGTTGAGAACCTGAGAACAGAAAGACCACTGGAAACACAAATCAATTTCACCTCGTCATAAAATGACAGCGTTCACTAATCTCTCTTTCTTCTTCCGCACCTTTTTTTTTTTTTTTTTTGCTTTTTCTGTCGGTAAATTCCGGTAAAATACATTCTATGGAGACAAGTCTGTTTCATTCTTGTCGTTTTTCGGCGAAGGCGAGTAGCAACCACCTGTTGGCTGGTAATTTGTTTCAAATTTGTGAGTTTCTTGGTCCTTTGATTCCTGTTTCACAAACCAGCACCTGCAGGACCATGCATTCAACATTTCCTTGAGTGGATGTTTTGGGGATCACATTCGTGTCTTCTCGTGAAAGCTTGAGGCCCCGGATTTCTTTTCTCCAAAACAAGAAGCAGACACGTGTAAACTTGCAGCACTCATACGGTGCATTTCTATTATCCCACAGCTGCACCGAAGTGACATTCATTTCTGTCGGAAATAAAATTCCTGGCGTGCTTTCATCATTGTGTGTGATTAAACTGTGCTTAGTTCCCCTCAAATTGACACCAGAGTTTGTACTTGCCATGAAAGTTTTGAAATAATGAATACATGAAATTTGTTTTAGATAGCCACTTAAGATGAACACGATAAGGTGCAACTGACTTGAAGCATTCAGCTATCACAATGTTTGGGATTCACAATGTTTGGGATTGAAGTGGAAAACATAGATCATGAGCAAATTGGCTGTCGCATCAGGTCGGTTGGGTCATCTTGGTGTGGTGTTTTCAGTTGAAAGACTGCTCAGAAACACACCAAAATTCGACGAGTACAGGTTGAGACACAAAATCACAGTTCACGACAGCTGCCTACGATGCAGTCCAACAAACTGTGCACAGGAAAGGTGTTTGTCACTGCTGCAGAAGGACCCCGCCGGGCGGGGATCAAAATCTTTCCCTGAACTTATTGTTTTTGCACGCTTGCGTTGTGTATCTCAGTGGAGAACACATTTCTTATTTGATGCAAAGAGACACTTGCAAAAAGAAACAGTGGAACTGCCAAATGGGCATGTCATTCAGGATCTCTTTTCCGTGAGGCAAAACAACTCGGGGATGTCTTTGTCCAGACACACACATACATATTTTGTCAAATCATTTTGGTCTTTGCCAACCCAGTGAAGTGAAGATATTTTGAGGCTTTGGTTTGGATAGAAACATTTACTTCACTTTGCTTCGTTTCCCTTCAGCAAACAAGTAGCTTCATTCTGATGACGTCTTTTTCTCCGTGTGTTCTGGTTCCCAAAGCTGCCCAGCAAGGTCACGCTCCTTGTATGTAAATGTGCGAGCGCTCAGAACCAAAATGTGCCTGCTGGTTATGGAAAAGAAAATCCATTTCATTCCAATCTGTCACATTTGAAGCTTTCTCTGCTCATCATCATCTGTTCAGCAATAGCACATTTGATTTTTTCCCACTCATCATAAATTTCAGGGAGCAACAGCAGCACTGATCTGTTCAGAGACAGTCTTTCTACTCTATCATTCAAAGGATGCAACATCTGAACTGATCTGTTCAGTGAGAGCTGCAATTGAAAAACATGGAGTCATTGGAGGGATGAACTGAACAGACCTACTGATTTTGAAGACCAAGCACAAACAAGATGAGCAAGAGTGAAAAGTGCAACTGTTAAATCAGGTCTGCAAATGACCTGAGTAACAGGTTAACAGATTGAGCCATGAGAGGGGCTTCTGGGGTCTTCTATAGAATTTTCTAAATTTTTGAACAGAGTGGATGAATTTTAACTCTCACTGAACAGATCAGTCAAATTGTTTCCTTCTCTGCATATTGAGTGGAACATTTCTGTGACATTGGGTGGACAGGACAGCCCATGCTGCACGCTGCATCTTGTGCAGTGTAGGTGTGTGACCACATTGAAATTGTGAGCACGGGAACCTCAACTGGATGGAGCAGACGTGGCACAGGCTGCTCTGTGTGGCAGCACGGGGCGCGCGTCCACCGTCAGTGTGTCCGCGCACCCTGACTGTGTCAGTCAGATTGACCAACCCACCAATCACCACCTCTCGTCACCATCAAACCCACCCAGACCTGTCATGTAAAACTCGTGCAAATGGACAGATTTCACCAAGCCCGTCTGAACTTGCGGGGTTTGTTTGGGAGTATGAAGCCAGCAATCCTGACCGAAGCTGTTTTTCCGGCCGGCACAGCCCTTGAGGAGCTTCACTCAGGTGCGTGAGAGCCTGTGCCCAAAAGATGAACTGATACATTTGACTTGATGCCAGTGCTTTGAAATGCCGTGTGTTTTTGTTGTTTTTTTTTCTGATGTCGTTTTCTTGCACACTCAAAGCTCAGAACATTGATCGTGTGTATGAACGATTTCCAATAATTCTGAGCTATTAGATCTGGGTTCCATCAGCTGACCAGCAGGTCCTTTTGCCCTTCAAGGAGTCACAAGAAGAAGCCAAGAAACCTACTCGAAAAAAAGACAGTTATCAACTTGCGCTTCGCACATCCTGTCAAAAATACCCGGTACCCCGTTGCAAATGTTCGTGTCATTCAAAAACAGAAGCAAAGTAGCATGTGATTTTCTTGTCCCCAACATCATAAATTTAACCAATTAGATCTACGCTGCGCTGTTCCATCTAAGTTTTTCCCAAACAAAACTGCGGTGCATTTTGGCACAGAGCTCAAATTCATTGGAGGGTTTTCAAAACTGTCTGAAAAAAGTTTCAGCAAGCGAGTGATGTGGTATAAATAGAGACAGGTAGCATCACTGAACGTACACATTCGAACCCCGTCTCTGTTGTCACTGCTGTGTCGGTATTGTTGGTCGCACAAGGAATTTTTACGCTTTCATTGTGAAACGGAACTTTGGCGGCTGAAGAACTCTGCGAGACCTGAAATCAACACAAGGTACAATTTTCAATCTCTTTCTTGCCAGAAAACAAAAAGAATCAAATTTCTTTTGAAACTTCTCGCTGTCTTTTTGTTTTTCTTATTTTTTGACATTTCATCGTTCTCGAACAGTTTTTCTCATGGAAGAAGAAAATCAGGGGCGGATCCAGATTTTGACAGACCCAGCCCTGCAATATGTTCTGATAATTTTCAAAAAGAAATGGAAAATGCCCAAAAGGCAATTGAAGAGGACACTATTTTTGTGAGCCGATTCAACACAATCGATGCAAAAAACCATCCGCGGCTGTGACGCGATCCACCCAGAGCAACTCACGTGTTGATTCCCGCAAGTTTGTCGTGACGCTTTCGACAACCAAGACGACAGTGCACGGAGATGTGCTTCTGATTCTCTGTCGCCAAACCTGTGTCTTGCTGTAGGGGACACATGAAATTTCGAAAACATTCAGCTGTAAACAGGAACTATTGATTCCATCTTGGGGCAAGAGCATGAAGCCGTTGACCCCAACGTGGGTATTTTTTGTCTTTCTTGCAATTGATCCCCTTCGCTGGTCCTCCCTGGGTCTGGTGCCCTCGAACCAACTCGTTCTACGCCGATTGTGTGAGCAGTTCCCACGGGAAGAGCACGCGATGGCTGGGCAGAACATTTTCGTGGTTTCTATCTCACACGTTCAGGTGGTCGGCGAAATGTTGGTGTGTTATGATTGATGCAGACTCAACGGATATTTCTGTGAAACTGCCCCAATGAGAGTGCAATGTTCATCGCCTTTTGCGCGACAGCAAAAAGGATAGAAACACAGGTATCCTTCACTTGCTGGCACAGCACATTCCATTGAGGTACAGGACAGGCCAGTGGATTCCGGGCTTCTTGCTACGGCAAAACTTTGGTCTTGTCAATTTTGTATACGCACCACAATGGCACCGTTGAGACATTGTTCCTGAATTCTCCTTCTCTCCCCCATTTCTTTCCACCGAGGCTTGACTTCTTATTTATGGATGACAGACAGAATCTTGACCCACATCTTGTCGACGAACATAAAGTTGAGACAAAACGCTGCAGGAACCAAAAGTTATCTGTGTATTGTGTTTCCTCCATCACCTCGGTTTTTGTCACCTGTGGCAACTCGGCAACAATACTTGTTGTTGAAAGCAACAAATAACACAATTTATTATGTTCCTATTTGAAGCGCGACAGTCTTCCTGTCAATGTGCGTGTTTGTTCGTTTTCTGTATGAAAACTCCAATCGACGCTGGAAAGGTAAATCTGAGGAAAGCCAATTTTTACTGGGTAGTCCTCACCAAAAGTTCTTCGCCAATTTAGATCTGTTATGTGACGCATCATTTCGTTTGCCAAATCTACATTGGCGAATTCTTAGAGCACCGATTTTGTCTCTGTGTGTGCCCGTTGCATAGCTTTTGGGCGAAGATTGCTTGGTGCTCGTCCAAAGAAAACACGAAGTTTCAAAGAGGTACCAATTTTGGCAAGGACAAGCAGAGTTCAACCAGCGCATGGCACACGCAAAGGTCACCTCAGGACTTCCTGTTGCGAGGTGTTCGTTCAAATCTGCGAACGACGTGAGCCAACAAAAATCAAAGAACGTTTGGCGGGACTTCCACACAACCCAGCTTTCAAAGAGAGATGTTGGTGGGAAACTCCAGCATAAAAACGAGTGGAGTGATCAACAGAACCAGGAACATCCCCTTCCAAGAGAATAGACTGAAAGGTGATCACACGATGGACAATGTCCTTGGCGATGAAGGCGCTTTGCACACGAGGAGAACCGCACCACTTTTTCTTGTCTTCGCCTCGCATCAATATGGTGTGTAAAATTGAGAACTTGCAAAGTGACGTGCACTTTTTGTCTCCTCAGGTATGTGAGATATGCGACTGGGTGGAAAGCAAGTGAGTTGCTTCGCCTTTTGAAACACACAGCGCGCCAGATTCTGTCTGAATGAACGACAGCAAAAGCCAATGTGCTTGTACGTACTTCTTGAAAGAAGCGTCCATCTATGTGTGTTTTTTCGTTGCCACTGAAATCTGCCCTGCAGATGGTTCACGAGAGAAAGGTCATTCTTCGTTTTATGTTTCATTTCGCTGGCCAGTTTTGAACAGGCACTCCACGATATTTCACCACATCTCAATTCGTTCTTCATACTGTTTCGGCTCAACAAGGATTTGGGCCAGCGATTACTGGTCGTGTACCCCTCAAAGTGTAATCTTTATTTTTGCAGTGTGTTGTAACTTTCTTGTGGTGTTTGAGGTGAGGTGTGTTCAGTTCTGTTCCCGTGTTTTGCCCTTGTTCGAAGTTTTTCGCCCCTGAGCCACAATTACAGATGCTTGTGCTGGTGTGCAGAAATGTCGCCCCTTCCTCACATGCCCTGCAGAAGCGTTGAAGCCTATTGTTATTCTGATTCTTTCGATGCTGTTCGACGAAAAATGCCACAACACAAAGCAAGGATGCCAACCGTGGGGGGTGTTCTTTTTGAGTTTGATGGAATCTATCTCCTTGGAATCCCAGACCCATTCCTTTTTGGTTCTTCATGCAGTTGATAACACTCACTGACTCACCTGCACACAAAAAGTAACATTTGGAATTTTCAGGTAATTCCAAATGATTGACTCAGACAGAGTGCTTATCGTTTCAAAGCAGCCATTCTCCACGACGCATTTCTGTGCGTGGTGGCGTGGGCTGCCAATGAGAACAACTTTTTGCTGTTTTGACCTTCGTCTTTTTCCGACACTGAAATGCTGTTTTCTCACAGTTGGTGTACGTAATTGACAGAGGTTGATTCAGTCTCAACATATGCAGAAATTCTGCTGACTTTGCAAACAAGAAACGACAGGCAAGTTCCCACCAAACAACAAAAGGATTTTCTTGGCAAATTTCAGTGAGAAGAAAGCAGTGATGATCTGTTCTCAATCCAATTGCATATAGCAAAGAACAAGTCATTGTGTTTCCTGCACACAACAAAATCTACAATCAACAATGATGAAAGTTGCACAAAATAACCAAGGGCGCGATTTTCCCGCAGCGTCTAAACCTCTGAATCTTCAGCATGTTTGATGTTCTTATCGAATCTAAATTGCACTTGAGGCCAAAATATTTGCTCAACTTTCAGACCAAATGAGCCAAGGATTTGGATCCATTGAAAGTTCAAAACTTTGGAAAACGAGCAGTAATCCTCTGGCTCAGCTTAAGACTCCACCAGGATTTAGGTCCAGGTTGCTTTGTACACAGAATTAAATGTGAGCCAAAGCACAGCGATCTTCTCCAAACAGAACAATCCCGAAAAGAACGGTTCTGGAACACGTAGAATCCATACCGACGTGACAGTGGTCCATCTGGCTTCTTGGAAGCAACAATATATTTTTGTGATATCAAAGAGACTGGAGAGAGTGGCACCAGGTAGTACACAAACAAGTTACACAAACAAGTTTTAACGATCGTCAGAAATCCCTCCTGTAGATCTATCTGCTTTGCCCATGGCAACAAGACATAAAATAAAGAGCTGACGCACAAACCCTGCACATTGCGTGAGCAACTCCAGGTTTATGACAAAGCCAAACCGAGACTGTACTTTTACTTTGCTTCAATGCTTCCTGTGCTTGGAAGGGTTTGTCATGCGCCAACTGAATGCATTGCAGTGAAGAATCAAGCAGCTTGCAAGTTTTTGGAGTCTTCGCTGCAAGAGTGACCTCCTCCTCCTCCTCCTCAAAATGGCAGGTTCAGCTGGTTTCCTTTCTGACAAAAATGATCTGCTAGTTTGCGCAACGTCAACGCAACTGTCATTTTCTCACTTTCATTTTTTCAGCAAGTCAATGAAAGTGAGCAACATGATGTGACAGGTGGGGAAAGATTTCACTGTGTTGAAAAGTCTTACTTTGTGGGCACGCGTGCACTCTTGTCTTCATTTCGCTTGGATTTACACAAAGATACGAGAATGTTGGATGCGCATCTTTGAAAGGACCGCGAAGACGATACATGTTTCAAGTTTGAAAAAAGGATCTGCAATGACACTGAAGTCTCTACCGGTGGATCTAAACAACACAAGTTCATCCCCGTGACACAGGGTTCATTCAAAACGTGCTGCCAAATGCAGGTCCTTGTTGTTCCTTCAGATTGTTACAAATTGCTTGAAAATAGGTGGAAAGAACGTCTCACGAGAGGCGCTCATCCTTGAATGATACCTGAGGTTCTGTCATTTCTGTGCAAAAAGGTGTGTTGCTGATGCATAATAGACAGCCAAGTGACATTATGACTCGGTAATCAAGTCGTAACACAAGCATCTCAGGTAAAATGACGGGGGCTGAATGAGGATGAGAAATGATGCAGTTCGACTGGGCGTTCCCGGTGTTCCAACACAGCCCGGGGAGCAAGGTTCACAGACTCAGAACACACGTGAAATCGTTGTGATTCTCGTTCTGGATCAGGATACATACATACATTCAAAGCAGAAACAGACTCGGAATGCTGATGATGACCAAAAATCAAGGCTGACTGATGTGGACCCATTCCTACCAATTCCAATTTTGTCTCTATTGACCAGGCCTTTTTTAACATGAACGTACGGGTTGCTGGCAAGAGAAAAAACGTATCAGGAGCGGATCCAGGGGACCAAAGGGACCTGGATTCCCATCGTGCAATAAGTGCGACTTTACTGCTTCAATGAGCTTTGCTTCTGATTTTGTTCAGCGAGACGTGAACCTCGCGATCTGTCTGTCAAACGGACAGACACCGGCTCAGAGAAATTGCGCTTGGCACGACAATCTTGATTGCAAATCTGCACACGAAAGATTTTCCCATCTTGGAAACCAGTTTTGTGTTGATAATTCGTGTGTTGTGGTCTTTTCTCGGAAGAGTGGAGCAACTCACAAGTCCTTTGAGGGGCGTGTGTGTGTCGCATGGCCGACTAACCACGAAAATTGCACCAAACAGCGTACCCCCACAGTTATCCACATTCACCTTCACCCCTTCACCTTCACCTTCACACACACACACACACACACACACACACACACACACACACACACACACACACACACACAAGCACATACACACACACGCACGTGAAATTACAAAAAATCCTGCCTGATGCAAAAAGTGCAAAACAACGTTGTTTCTGAGACATTTCTACTGAGCTTGGTCTCCTCACCAGACAACATCAAACTTTGGGCAGGTTGAGCACCCCCTTAATTTCCGTACGCGTGTCCCAATTGCCAGATTGGTGGTGAACTCAACTGTGTACTTGGAGCCAATGACAAGTGACCAAATGGTTTCTGCGTCACCAAACTGGCCATTGGGGCACGTCAGAAAATGAGCGGACGTATTTGTTTGACCTCCGTATTCTCTTGCGTCGCTCACGTAACCTTGTGGTGAAAACGAATCTGTGACTGGCAAAAGATTATGTCAGACTTCCGGTCAAAAAATGACCACATTGGCACACTCTTGCACACACGAAAACAACTGTACGAGCGTATTCTGCAGTTGGTCCTGCAGCATCAGCACAGAACCACCCGGGTCCAGCCCCACTGACCTCCCTCCCTCAAATAACTTCTGTCATCTCGTTGTACATGCACCCGGAGGTGTTTGTTTTTCAACGATGACAGTGACATTTCAAGGCTTCAGAGTGTGATGTCAAAGTACTTATGCTGAGTTGTGCAACGACGTGGATTTTGTGGTATTTTCAACCACTTGGCACGACCAATTCAAGGTAATGAAGTTCTCAAAAAAGTCACATCCAGCTCATGTTGTCACGAAAGAGAATTGGCACTTTGTCATTTCACATTTCTCAATGAGACCAGACAATGCGCGCACGCAAGAATGAAGATATTCACGAAGGAAAGCTTGTCGTGTTGGACACTGCTTCAAGCGGACAACTTGACCGTTGGTGTTCACAGAGCAACACACAGGATGTTGTCAAAATTGGCCCACCTACAGTGGGACATCCACGTCTTTCGAAGGAGTTGGTGTTGTCACGGGAAAAAATACTGGACAAAGCCAACATCCTGTGGGTGTCAAAAATCGTGATATTTCATGAACAAATCTGACGATTCGAATCTGACGACACGAATGTCACACCGAGCTGACCAGGGGGCGTCTAAAATGACTTCAAACCCCGGATAGGAGAGTCCCGTGAGGAAGCAAAGTTGCTTTTGTTGAAGTTGTTGATTGGTTACCACCTGAATCTGATGAATGCGAATACATCAGCGAAACAAAACGGAGAGATCCAAATTTCATCGTCAAACCTATTTTGTATGCACCACATCACTTTGCTGCAAAATTAAAATTTTGTGAAGCCCACTGCGACATTGTCAAGACAAATTGGCCCCAAACTTATCAGAGCTCCCAACCCCGGTCGCTGAGTTCCGGTTGGTGTGGTTCGTAATGATGGTGTTGCCTGTTTGCATAATGACAAATTCACACTTTGCTTAGTTTCTTTCCCAACCGCACAAATCGAGTTACTCAATGTTGGCATTGGTGCTTGTGAATTTCATCCGAAATGTGCCAATTCAAGTGAAAACATATGGTACGTGAGGTAGTTGTGAGACGGAAACTGAAGTTGGTTCTTGTTCAGGGGAAAATTAAAATTTAGATTCAAACTTCTTTGTGGCAAAGTAATTTGCATTTGGCGCAGAATAAAATGGGCCGTCGAATTTGATGCAGAGACAGCATCTCCCGTTTTGCCTGCACACAGCTCTGACCTTCTCCAGGCGTCTTTGAACGAGGAACCTGGTCTTGTTTATTGTTGGGAACCAACTGGAAACTCGTGCGACTCGAGCCGTTCTGTGCTGAGCAACAGCTCACTTTAGTTGCGTCAACAACAAACAATTGAAAAGGGTTCACACTCAAACCAAATCGTTCAATGTTGTGTCCCTCCAATTCAGAACACAGAAGAACCACGAATGTCGACTTGCGTTGGAATGTAGCCTTCGGGTGACGGGAAATCCTTCCCCCGAAGGACTTGCGGTTGATGCCTTGGTTGCAAGGAGACTGATCAAAGGAGGCAAATGAGATTTGTGTGTGTCCACCGCTAACCCTCGCAGCTATTGACACAGTGTGCAGAGCTAGGTATACAAGGCTGGACGCACGCACGTCAAGAATGGGTCCGTGTGGTGGTGATCAAGAGGCTGAAAATCTGTTTACATCAGAAAAGAACCCGTCTTGCTCACGAAGCATTTGTGCTCGGTGCGTTATTCTCTGACTGAACAACTTCCACTGGCTCAATTTGGTCGTGTGTTTCATCTAACTTTTGTTTTCATTCAACCAAAGGTTGGTGCAATGTCCCTTTGGGTAAGAGCAAGATGTGGTTGAAACAATTTTTTCCATGATGGCATTCTCAGCCAGGGTGTCCCGTATCCAAAGCAGCGGGAGTGTGAACAGGGGGTATGCAAAGTGCCATGGGTGGACAAAGGTAGGTATCATAGCCAGGATGTCCCATAACACATCATGTTGTGTTCTGTTGCATCGCGTGAAGGGGGATGTACAAGGAGCAGCAAAGGGGGGCACACAAAGGGGCATGCCAAGGGATTGCATAAAGGGGCACACAAAGGTATGACATATTGGGAAGGATATCTTTTTTCAAGTTGCATCACATCTCGTTGTGTCCTGCCTGTTCTTGGAGTGCACGGCGGCTGCGGTGCGTGAATAGGGCGAGCGAAGGGGATCCCTGGGACATCGCACCCACAATTGCCTCAGACACTGCTTCTTGTTTTGCTTTTGAGACTGGTCCGACCTCATCTATTGCAAAGTTTCAGCACAGGCAGCATGGGTAGGACGCAACTCGTAGCACTGCTGACGGTGGTGTGTTTGGTTGGAAGCTGTGCAGCCCAAGGACGTGGCCCGGGTGAGTGTCAATTGGACTCAACAATCGGATCGCAAAAAAAGAACACCCATTCGTACATCGTTTTCATGCCCTCCAGTCATCAACCTGAGTTGGAAAGAAAAGCAGCGCTGTACTCATTTGGGTGGTGCCCTCATCTCCAAAATATCTGTACTGTAGCCAAAGGATCAGTAGAATTAGTCAGTCTCGTGCTACTCGGGCAAACATCCCATTCCATGCTTATTTTTGCACATGACGTAGAAACGTAGTTGCGAACATCTCAAAATTTTCACAAAGTTCCTCGATCGTCGACCTGTGCAGGTTTTCCCATCAAAGGTGCGCACCCAAATATCCCCCTTGTTAGCCTCTTGCTTTGTCCACTCCCAATTTTGTTGGTGATATTCCGAACACGCAGATGAACGCAACCAACCCAACCACCGTGTGATGTACCAATAGAACGCATGTATGTAGATCAAAGCCATCTTTTCCTGCAGACGAGAAACCGGTGAACGACAGGGGAGACACCCCAGGCACCACTCGGGGCTCAAATGGTGACTCAGTTCATTCCGATACTAACTCAGCTTTCACTCACACGATCACTGGCTTTCTTCCTCCCCTCACACTCACATTTCTGAAGAACTTCTCAATATCAAAATATCGCGTGCAGGGTGCAGTTTTCACACAAGAGACAAACTCGAGGACCTTCACTTGAACTTCAGGAACAACGTCTTTTCACCATACCACGAGCGTTGTGGTCTGGACGCTTTGTGCAGGCTTTTTCTGGTTTCATAAAAATTGCCGATCACAAGGTCATCGCTCTCTGCTCACGCACTAACTGATCAGCAACATGGCAACACTGCATGACAGAGGACCTCGTTCCGAGAAATATTCCCAAATTTTTGTCGCATGTGCCCAGGACCGCAAAAGTGGTTGTTTCATGTCTTGCTCTCCCAGGACAGTTGAAACAATTCTCCCTCAGAACTTGCGAAAAATTGAAAAGAAAGTTCAGGCCAACCCTATGTAGTGCTGTCATTCTCTGAGTTGCAACAAACCTTTCACACTGTTCAACAATTTGCTGCGCTGCCTTTTTCGAGCCTCGAAACATTTGGACCAAAGTCCAAATTATATGTTTTCAGTTCATTTCCCAAAGACAAAAAGTGCAAAGGGAAATTTGCACCAAATAAAAGCAATCCACACAATTTCCAACTGACAACAAAAACAAAACAATCAGGCAAAAGTTTGTCGACAGCAAGGGACATACAAGTACATGTCTGATCTTCAGTCACTCGTACCAACTCCTTTTTATAGATCGCGTATGTCGACTCCCTGCAGAGTAAATGTTGATTGAGTATGCCTGGTCACATGTCTGGTTCGCACGACTGTCGCAGGAGTGTGCGAGGCTCTCGACATCGTGTTGGTGCTCGACTACAGCGGCTCCATCTCGTTCGTCGGCGGCTGGGGCGACATGCGGCGCTTCGCGCAGCTGCTCGTCGCGCAGTTCGTGCGCAGCCCCGACGCCTACATCTCCATCATCACCTTCAGCAGGACCTCCGCTCTCCGGGTAGGGACTCTCCGGATTCGTTGAAAACCAAAGGCGGCACCAACGTGTGGGTCATCGTCCTGCCCAATATGAGTAGAATGTTTTGGAGCCATGGTGCACCTTGGGTCTTGGTAGTTCGTTGAACGTTGATTCGTCATTGTAATGTTGTTCAGGTGGGATGGACAGCGGTCAGCACCAACTTGGAGTCGCTCAACAGAACATTGGCTCAAATCCCAGCGCCGCCACCGACCGGCACCACTATGTTTGCCGAGTGAGTCGAACATTTTCAAAGAAACAGTTTTCTTGCAGCCAACCGATGACGTTGACACCAGAACATAACCCTTTGATGGCGTTACGCTGACAGCGAATTTCTGGGTTACAGGGCGTTTCGGTTGGCGCAACAACAATGGTTTGCGCGCAAACGGACGGGGAGCAAACTGCTGATGGTCATCACGGATGGAATCCCGATCATGAACGACGACAGGCGCAAGGTGGGGACGAGCACCCGTATGCTGGATCCTCCAGTGTTATCCAAACTACTTTCTTGTTTTTGGATCAGGTCTTTGACACAACCGGTTTTGTTTCAGGCGCGCGAATACTCGAGTGAGATGCGTGGTGACAACGTGAAGATCTTGTCAGTGGGCGTCGGGCCCGACAAACGCAAGGACGTGATGAAAGAGTGGTCCCGAGAAGACGTGAGTGCAGTGTTGACGCTACGAGTTTCTCAATGCTGAATCTCAACTGATGTGGCACTCTTTTCTTCCCATCACGACGAACAGGTGTTCGCTTGTGACGCAATTTTTTATTATGCATGCGTGCATCCTTTGCTTTGTAGGCCTACATATTTGAAGTGAACAACTTTCAAAGCTTGGTTCGGTCTGTCGAAGATATTCGTCGCACAGCCAACTGTCAGTACAGTCCTAACTCACAGAACCAGGCACGGGACAATCCGGGAACAGACCCCAACTGTAAGTACTGTACTCCATAATTCGAGTGAGCAGAGTCAGAATCGGGCGACTGTGGCACAAAAGTTGTCAAACAGTCACTCAAAATCAATGAATGCCACAACGTTCCGGAGACTTCCACATGATTTTCCGACACGTGGCAGGGACCTTGAGTCAAACGCAAAGCATGTGAGAGACATGGGAGAGTTTCGCTCTCCATTTATCCACGCATTAACCCGCCATGTGAGCCACTTCACTTGTCTGCAGTGCTACCGATCTGCGCGGGAGGCCGGGCGGACGTCGTGTTTCTCATCGACGGCTCCACGTCCATCAACGACCCGACCGGCCGAGCAGAGCACTTCTTCGAGATGCGCGACTTCGCATCGCAGGTGCTGAGTAACTTCAACATCAACCCCAATGGTGAGGCGAACTGCGCATTTTTGGCACTGGTCATACGAGTATCAGCTGGACACGAAGCAGCGCCCAGGTGCAATGCGTGAGGTAACACGCCGGCGTCCCTTGCAGGTGTGCAGGTCGGCATCCTGCAGTTCGGGGTCGAGGTGATGGAGCACTTCCCGTTGGGGCGCGGAGGAAGCGTGTCGCAGCTGGAGCAGCTCCTGTCCAGGTCAGTTCCTCCGTCCACGCGGTTGATGAGTGAGTGCTTTTAGACTATCTTTTATGCGAATTGTTTCTTGAAAAGTAAAGATGAACATTACAATCAGCTGTGATTTTAGTGAAAGGAAAAGTTGCTGAAGAGTGTATTTCTTCGCTCAAACGAGAAGGTTTCGCTCTGACCAAAACTTGGTGTCAGACCAGAGACCCAGCTCCTCTTAACGACGCAATATTGTGAAATTTTCACGTTCACTGAGAAACTGAGCTTCCTCTTGCAGCCGATTACCGTTTTCCAACCAACGCGGGACGGACATTGGGGCGGCGCTCGACTATGTGATGCAGGAAGTGTTCAGCACGGCGGCCGACAGACCCGACGCCCCCAACGTCATCGTCCTGCTGACGGACGGGAAGACCTTCTGGGACGAAGGTCAGTTCGGGTTGCTCCACGAACTTGTTGAATTGGCATAGGCAGATGCGTGGAAGAAAGATTGACGCTGCAAGTGTATGGTAGGAATCGCGCTTCTGAATTCCAAAGTTGACTGACGTGTTGATGCAGGCGCGACGTGGCGGACGGCTCAGAGCATCGACCGCGCCGGAGTGAAGATCATCACCGTCGGCTTCACAGCGTCTCCCGAGCTCTCCAACCTGCGCCTCATCTCCTCCCAGCCTCAACAGGTGAGACAAGCACGCAGCCAGGCGGACAGAATTGTAACAAATGTCAGCCTGTCCTCAAGCATCCATTGCACGTTTTCACATGTTCAACCGATACACAAAACTGTATCGCGGAGTTTCATGTTCGCAGGAGGGGTTGAACTGGTTCCGCTCAGGTACAGAGCTCCCTGCCTTCACCGGCACGGCCAACGGCATTATCCGCTCCATGTGCGGCTCGGGTACGTGAATAGAAGAGTGTTGACATTTCACAACACAAAAAAGTGATAGCGGTGTTTGTCCACTTGATCTGCTCCGGATCTGAGTTGTGACACCGCAGAACTATGTGGGGTAGCGTGAGTTTTCAAACGGGACCACGTTTCAAATACGCGTTTGCAAAAGATTGTTTCACACCTTTGGCAGACCAGGCGGATTCTTCAACCTCCCAGAGCGCCCCGACGTGCCCCAAGCTGGACATCACCTTCATCATCGACAACTCTGGCTCCATCTCCTTCACCGGGGGAGAGTTGGCGTGGAGCCTCATGCGCAACTTCACCAAGGTGAGCTAAACAAGCGTCAACCAAGCGCGTTCGACAGGTGTGCTGAAAATCATTCAAACGCAAACAAGTTGTTGTTCATCCAATATGGATTTTGTTGTTTTCCTTGTCCTGAGCCTGTGGACGGCAGAAAATTATGGTGATTTGATTTCTCGCAGCAACTGTATTTCTCTCTCCGGGTGCACGCTGATGTTTGCTCAATTTTCTCTATCCAGTTGATTGAACTTGTGATAATAATTAATGTTGATTGATGTCTAGGGTTTTATGATTTAATTACAGCTTGTGATTTGCCTGACAAAAGAGAAACAAGCAGATTACAGTTGAAGAAAACTCTCTCTATTTATTCCCCAAAGTTGAACATGTCTCTCTAGGAAAAATCAATAACTCTTGCATCTCGGATCATGATGTCACGTCAATCAATAATCGTGATGTTTCTTCTCGGTGACAGACATCACAACTCT